>Ga0334887_1001878_pt1 | contig 25514 bp, 12 predicted proteins | sample GraSluR1_MG_10_FD_207217 | JGI IMG/M metagenome (GOLD analysis project Ga0334887, IMG submission 207217) | Sludge microbial communities from methane-producing bioreactor in Wageningen University, Netherlands - Granular Sludge_18_07-R1 | ecosystem: Engineered > Bioreactor > Anaerobic >...
GTGCGTGGGGCGCAGGATCGTTAACGTGTTTCAGCGCAACTTCCATTGGCGTTTTCGCTTCGAAGGGTTTTTTCCCTGTCACCATTTCATAGAAGATTACACCCAGCGAATAGATATCAGATCGTCCATCCAATGGCCGTCCCTGGGCTTGTTCGGGTGACATGTAGTGAGGTGTACCTATCCCGGTACCGGTTGCTGTAAGGCCAGTGGTATTGCTGCCTTCAATGATCTTGACAATACCAAAGTCAGACAGCATAGGCTGACCGGATTCGTTGATAAGGATATTGGCTGGCTTTACATCTCTGTGGACGATCTTATTGTTATGGGCATTGTCAAGAGATCGAGCGACACGTGCAATCATTGCACATGCTTCTTTCCAGGCAATCGGCCCATCATGCTTTTTCATGATGCTTTTTAGTGTGCCATTGGCGACATATTCCATAACAAGATATGGATAGCCTTCAAATTCACCAAAGTCCAGAATCTTAACAATATTGGGGTGAGATAATTGAGCATGCGCCTTTGCTTCACGCTCAAAGCGTTTCAGAAAATTATCTGTTTGTTGGTAGTCGGGTAGAATAACTTTTATAGCAACATTTCGCTCCAAGACACTGTCTTCAGCTTTGTAGACAGTTGCCATTCCACCTTCACCTAATTTTGAAACAATTCTATAACGGCCAATACTTTTTCCAATAAAATCTTGCATGATATTGTGTGCCTCCTAAACGATTATTGAATAATACCCCAGATTTGAACAGCCCCGTCAATGGAAGAAGTGACCAAAAATTTACCATCGGTCGAAAAATCCACATCCAGAACAGGGGCGTAATGGGTTTCAAGTGTAAGTAGAGGGCTTTCAATGTTGCTTGTGTTCCAAAGATGAATTTTATGATCTTCCCCTGCCGTGGCTATGATCCCTCCATCAGGAGAAATGCCAACCCCGTAGACTTTTCCTGTATGTCCGGTTAGCGAATTTTCTTCGCCCTTTGTATCAAGATGATCCCAGAAGATGGTTCTCTGGTTGTTGGTAGATAGCGCCAGCATATTCCCGGCAGGCAGAAAATCTTCGTCAAGGACAGTAGTGCTTCTTCGGATATTGCAGAATTCGCCTACAGCTTCTGGTGTTTGCAGCATGCCAATTTTCGATCCTGCGGCAAGCAAACTGCCATCAACATTGTAAACAACCTGGCAGTTGGCCTCAAACTCACTATTTAAGAATTCAAGTTCCTGGCCGCTTCTTACAGACCATAAAGTGAGTTTTTTGTTTGTAGATGCGCCCAAAAATTTATTGTCACCTAAGAAACTAACCGCTGTCTCAGATGAATATCCTTGCAATGTGGCAACACTCTTTTTGGATATTAGGCTGTAAATGGAAATTTCTTTTTCTGCTGTTTGAATGGCTATCTGATTCCCGTTACTAGAGAAAGGGTTTCCTCGGGGCAAAGTCCCTTCAGCACTTAACTCTATTCTTCCGTTTGATGTATTCCATACTTCTACGTGGTTTTCTTCAACATGGACAGCCAGGTATTTGGTATTTGGGGAAAACGTTAAGTGCGTGATTTTTTGCCAAAGAAATTCATTGCTTTTAATGATACTTTGGGAACCTACATCCCAAATAGCCATATATCCTTCTTCTGTGACGGAGATGAACTTGTTCCCGTCAGGAGAAAAAGCGATTTCAAAAATCTCATCAAGCGTTTTGTCAATATGTTCCGGATCTTTGGCTCCAGAAGTTTCCCAAAGCTCTTCACCTGTTGCCGCTTGCCACAAACGGATGGTTGAATCCGCTGCTCCTGACAGGATTAATTGCCCGTTGGGTGAAAAGGACAATGTGTTAACAGCTTGAACCAGTTTTCTGTCTTGGAGAACGGTTTCTGCTTTGTTTGTTTCAATATTCCAAAATTGCACGGTTGAATTTCTTAGGGCGGTTGCCAGGGTCTTTTGATCGGGTGAAAGAGCTAATTGGTGAACTTGTGATTTCCCGGTCATGGTGTTGATTTTATTCCCTGTATTGGTATCCCAGAGATTGATACGAAAATCTTCGGAACCTGTTATGGCGGTTGTCCCGTCGTCAGAGAATTGAACTGAATTGATAGGCAACAGGTGATCTGCTAATGTATATGCCAGGGTGCCGCTATCAACATGCCACAGCGTGGCCGTTTTATCTTTTGAACCTGAAAGAAGCATAGAGGAATCAGGTGAAAAGGAGAGGGAGGTGATTTCGCTTGTATGTCCTTGAAGTGTAGAAATAGTTTTTCCACTTGCGAAATCTATGATTTGAATTTGCCCCAGATTATCGCCAGCAGCAAGGATATTGCCATTGGATGAAATATCAATGGCGGTCATCCATGCATTGAAGTCCAGAATACGAAGGAGTTCGAGACTGCCAGCATCAAAGAAATAGACACCGTTAGAGGTTGAAGCAACGATTTGTGTATTGTCTGGCGACCAAACGACATCGGTCAGTTTAGGTCTTCCCCATCGAGCTAATTCGACCATTTGGTTCACATTTTGTGTTGTGATGGAAGAAAGAGATGTTGGTAATGATTCACCAGGAATGAGAGGATAGAGATCCGCTATCTGCACGATTTCTGTTGGTTCTGCTATTTGTTCAGTTGGTGGTATTGTTGCGGTAGGGTCAATGTCAGCGGGTGCTATTTCCGGGTTTGGGGTTGATATTATTTTTTCGGTAGGTGTGACTACGTTAATTGTTGACGTTACTACAGTTGCTGAAGTAAATCTTTTTGAACCTACCAAAATTCCAATGATTGCTAAAGCCAATATTGTGCCTGTAATGGCAAATATTTTGATCTTTCTTCCCCGGTGTTGTTTTGAGGCATCTTTGTTTTTCTTTAAAAATTTTTCCAAATCTTTGGCAAACAAAGCCATATCAGGATAACGTTCTTCAGGGTCTTTGGACAATGCTTTCATAATGATTTGGACAAGACCCAAGGGAATATTTGATACAAATTTCCTGGGATCAGGGGGAGGTGTTGTGACCTGCTTGATCACGATTTCCATCGGATTTTCAGCAGTGAATGGTTTTTGTCCTGTGATCAATTCGTAGAGGATGATTCCCAAAGAATAGATGTCTGCCCTGTGGTCAATGTTTATCCCTTTGCCTTGTTCGGGGGACATGTACTCCGGCCTGCCCATTCCAACTGTTGTGCTTGTGAAGTCGCGGGTTTCTTCATCTTCAACCAGGGCGACAAAGTTCAGGTCAGTAATGATTGGTTGGTCTTCATCAGTGAATAGGATGTTGTTGGGTTTGAGGTCGCGGTGAATGAGATTCTCTGAGTGGGCGTAGTCGAGTGCATGTGCAATTGGTGTGATGATCCGAACGGCTTCTTGCCAATGCATTGGTTGACCAATGCGATCCGCAAGCGAACCGTTCTTGATGTGTTCCATAACAATGAAAGGTGAGCCGTCCTGTTCACCAAAATCCAGAACTTTGATGATATTGGCGTGTGATAATTGTGCCAGGTCTTTGCTTGCCAATCTGAAATTGGCCTGGAATTCATTGGATAATTCTCTTCCCGGAAGGACCAACTTGATGACTACTTCTCTGTCAAGGCGAGGGTCTTTTGCAAGATAAACAACAGCGATCCCCGAGCGGGAAATCTCACGTATGATTTCATAACGACCAATTTGTTGAAATTGAGCTGTCACTATTGCGCTCCTTTTTTATTCGTGTCCCCAAATACGAACTACACCATCATTGCCTCCAACAGCAAGGAATTTTCCTTGCTTGGACACAGCAACAACATATTGATATTCTTCATAATTGGGGAATGAAATAATCGGGGTCAAACTGGAAGCATTCTTCAAGTAAAGATTATTCGTTTCTTGAGATGCAATGAAGACAGCTTCTTTGTCTGATGTCGCTCCGAGAAAAATTTGATTATCGTCCATAGGTTTAGGTTTTGGCGGATCGTTGTAATCCCATGGGAAGATCACTCCCTCTTCTTCACGGCTGTTATTGAGTTGTTTGACCAGAACGGTGGGACGGTCTAGATAGGGAATAAATTTGACGGTTATTAATGATTTCTCTTTCAAGGCGCAAATTTTCTTGATGTTGTCGTTGTAATCGTAAAGAATCCCGGCAGTAGAGAAAACCGCTAGCACATCATTTTGTGGGGAGTAATACACTCCGCAACCTGCATTATGACCGCCGTGAGTTTGTAGTCTAAAGAAGGTGGATACGTCCCAGATGATTGCGTCGTATAAATTTCCTGACATAAGGAAATTTCTATCAGGCGAGAAATAGACTTCATGATTGGGTTGATAACCACTTAGCGAGGCAGCTAATTCTCCAGATTCCAGATTCCATACGGATAACGTACCTTCTTCCCATGCAACGGAGGGATCCGTTACCGTAACAAGGTATAAATCGTCTGGTGAAAAGGCGATTCCCTCTGGTAAATAACCAGGGAAAGAGTATTTGATTGCACCTTTTTGCATATCCCACAGTCGAACAGTATTGTCGATGGAGCTTGCTGCTAACCAGTTCTCATTTTGAGAAAATTCCAGGCGATTGATCGTTTGAATATTTTCATCCAAAGAGGATTGCTTTTTTAATTCAGGAACACTCCAGGTTTGCAGATTTTCTTGTTTTGATGAGGAAAGTAATTCATCGCCTGAAGATGAAAATGCGAGAGTACGGACCCCGTCTGGATGACTTTCTATTGAGGCAATTTCTTCCCAGTTTGCAATATCCCACAAAGAAATAATGCCGTTTTCCATGCCAGCTGCCAGGAATTTCCCATCAGGGGTGATTGCAATGGAATTAATATTAGCTCCAGCATTGAAGGTATTTAACAAGCGGCCAGATGTTTCCCAATAGCGTACGTACCAATCTTTCCCGCCCGAAGCGATGTTGTTCCCATCAGCGGTTAGGAGAAAGGTGGTGATTTCAGCATTGGTGGGAAGCAATTCTTGAAGTTTGCTGGTTGAAAGATCCCAGGTGCTAAAACCTTTGCCCCCGGAAGCTGTCAGGTAGCGGTTATCGGGTGAAAAAGCAATATCAGTAACTTCCCCAAATTGAGCATTTTTGAATACAAGTTTTCCAGTTGAATATTTCCAAACATTGACAACACCATTTGAGAAGCCAGCCGCTAATGATTCGCCGTTCTTTGATAATGCGAGACTGGTTATCTGTGGTTTGGTTTCTCCACCGATGACCCCCACATCTTCAGGAGAAGAATAAGTATAGGATCTTTTCTTTTCTCCGCTTGCGGCATCCCACATTGTGATTGTGTTTTGTAAGCTTCCTGATATGATTTCAGAACCGTCTTCTGAAAAAAGGATGGCGTTGATCCAATCGGGGGTGTCGATGAATAATTCCAGATCGAAATCTGATGTGTTATATAAGAATATTCCTGCTGTACCAGCTAAAGCTATCGTTTTGTCGTCTTCCGACCATACCGCATCATTGATATCTCCAATGCCCCAGCGGGATATTTCTCTCATTCCGCTTGAGCTAATTCCAGATTGCAGTTCAGGTAATGGTTGATCAATCAATAGAACCTGGTTGCTTGCTGTTTTTTCAGTGGGTTCCTCTGATTTTGGTGTAGCAGTTGGTTGTACTTGAGAGGTTGGGGTTGATTGTATGGCACTGGGCGCAGTTGTTGCAGTCATTAATTGGGGAGTGGCAGTAATGTATACAAGCTGGATTTGAGGTTGAGGAGAAGGTTGTGCTATTCCCAGATATGATTTGATGCTTGCTTGCATATTCCCTGGATTTATGAACCAGGAAGCGGCACCAAGTGCAAGAACAGCCAATAAGCTTAGACCTACAACCAATGCCGGTTTCTTTTTTCGCGTTTCCAGCATCGTTTGTGTGTTCTTCAGGCCAGTCTTATTTCCTTTTGCCAGTTCATCAAGGGCATTGGCCAAGTCAGCCATTTTTGAAAATCTTTTGTCGGGGTCTTTTGCAGTGGCTTTGAGGATGACAGATTCAACAACTTTTGGAATATCCTTGCGAATTTTTCTCGGTTTGGGGAATGAATCCGTTACTTGTTTGATCACGACACCCATTGGGCTTTCTGCCGAATAGGGTTTTTGCCCAGTGATCATTTCAAAGAATACAACACCAAGAGCATAAATGTCGGCACGTTCGTCGACATCCTTTCCCATACCCTGTTCTGGAGACATATAATCAGGTGTTCCAACACCTACTCCGGTGCTTGTTTTTGCTTCCTCTTCGTTTTCGATGAGTTTAACAATGCCAAAGTCAGAAATTTTTGGTTGATTGTCTTCATCCAGCAGAATATTTGATGGTTTTATGTCCCGGTGGATGATTTTCTGATTATGAACGTATTCAAGTGCTCTGGCAAGAGGGGACAATAATCTGGCTGCTTCTTCCCATGGTAAGGGAGCCTCCATACGGTCTTTGAGTGTTCCTGCAGGAACAAACTCCATTACCAGGTATGGTTGTCCATCTTCCTCACCATAATCAAGAATCTTCACAACGTTGGTGTGCGATAGTTGTGCAACGGCCCTGGCTTCAAGATTAAATCGTTCAAGAAATAATTCAGAATGTTGCTTGGATGGAAGGATAACTTTCAGTGCAACATTGCGCTCCATGCGGTTATCATAGGCATTGTAAACTGTGGCCATGCCCCCAGCTCCTAATTCTTCGAGGAGCGTATACCTTCCAAGTTTTTTTCCAAAAATTGTGTTCATTTTAGTGAACCCCCCAAATGTGGATCGTGCCATCCAAACTTGTTGTTGCGATCAATTTATTATTTGGTGAGAACTGTACAGATGTTGGTGGAGATTCATGTGCTGGAAGATTAAGAATTTCTTCCTGTGTTTCTAGTTCCCAAATGTGAATTGACTTGTCGCTGACCCCAGCCATGATTAGATCTGTGTTTGTTGATGCATCAACACATAAGGCATCGTATCCCATAATGGAGGTCAGGCCAGGATTACCGGGATAATTTTCAATTTTTACCATACTTGTTCCGCCGAAGATAACAACTGAACCAGAAATATCCATGCTTTTTACCCAGGAAGGGCGGCTTATTGTGCATAACGTTCTTGGATTACTGAAAGTCAAGTGATGGAGTGCATTGCCTATTGCCAGGCTTTCTCCAGATACGGAGTGGGTATAAGTACATCCCCCGTTCACAGTGGGCGTTGTGATGACTTCCAGACCTGTACTCATACTCCAGACTTTAAAATCTTTACCGCTCCCAGCGGCCAGGTATAGGTCGTTTTTTGAAAAGGTGATATTGAATATATTGTTATGCCCGCTAAGTGTGTATTTCAACTCTCCTGTATTTGTGTCGTATACAGTTACAGTGCTTTTATTAGCTTTCAATGCAAGGAGTTTATTGTTATTAGAAAAACTTTGTCCCTGGATCAGATAGCCGGGGATAGTGTGGCGTATTTCTCCTTTTTGAACATTCCATATTTTTGTCATACCATCCAGAGATTGAGAAGCTAACATGGTTGAATCAGGAGAAAAGGCAAGAGCTTGATTGAATTCGCCATATTCATCCAATTTGTTTAGTTGTTCTCCTGTTGCTGCATCAAATAAGACTACCTTGTTATCCCATAAGGCGGAGGCTAGAACGGTTCCATCAGGGGAGAATTTGACATCATGAACATAGTTATAGCCTTTTTCCAAAGAAAGGGGCATGGATTCGTTTTTCGCTGACCATATTTGTTTTAGTGATTGTACATCCCAGACAGATACGGAACCATTTAATTCTCCAACAGCGATTTGCTGGTTGTTTGGCGCAAATGAAATACCCATAATTGGAGAAGCCATGCCCCGCACTGCCGGTAATGGTTGTCCGGTGGCTATGTCATACAACTTCACCAATCTTTCACCAGCCACTGCTGCTAGTAAATTCCCATCTGGAGAGAATGTCAGGCTCGAGACAGGTCCAGGAAAAGCCAAATTCATTTGTTGTTGACCATCTGTAACATTCCATATCTTTACAGTATTGTCAGATGAACCAGATGCAACCAATTGCCCGTTTGGGGAAAACGCTACAATTTTCACACCTTTAAGATGACCTTCCAGGGATTGTAAGACTTCTTTGTTTTCTACATCCCAAATTTTGACTGTATTGTCTTCTGAGCCGGAAGCGACTAGTGTGCCGTCAGGAGAAAATGCTAAGGAATTTATTTCTTGAATGTGCCCGCCAAGAGGTGAAAAGCTGTCTTGATTAATGCCCCAGGTTTGAATAAGTCCTGCACGCGTACCGGTGATCAGCATTTTTCCATCAGGTGAGTAGGCAACTGCGTTGACCCAATCTGATGTGTCATAGAAGTGGATGAAGTTCAAGGAAGAATCAAAACTGAAAGCGCCAATTGAGGTGCCAAGGACAAATTGTTGATTATCGGGTGACCATGCAAATTGATGGACTGCTCCTAATCCCCAGCGAGCTAAATGGACTATATTTTCTACGTTATCTGCTTCGATATCTTCCCTGATGGTTGGCAGTTGGTTGTCAAATATCACAGGAAGATTATCAAGCCTGGGTTGTGAAGTTGGCGTTGGTAGTGTTGTTGGTTTGGTTGTTTTCGTAATAATGGGCGTTGGCGGTATTGTTGGACTTGGCATTTCGGTGGGCGGCGCCATTGAAACAATGGGCGTTTCTGTATTTACCAATGCGGTGACTTCAGTATCTTTTTTCTGAAAAAATCGCATGCTTAGTACGCCACCTGCTATGAGTAAGACAGCCGCAATTATCCAAATGGGAGATAATCTGGTTTTCTTCTGTTTAATTTCACGTTTCGCTTTTTGCCAACGTCCTTTCTGGATCGATTTCAAGGCTTCCAGAAAAGTAGTGCCTGATTGGTAGCGTCTATTGGGAAAAAAGCTGATTGCTTTACGAATTACTTTCCTTGATGGTTTAGGAAGTGTGTTGTATTCGATAGGGAAGATGTTCATCTGGGCTTGAATTCGGTTGAAAAGACTTTCAAGAATTGAAGTGTTGCTGAAAGCTCTTTTTCCGCTGATCAACTCTGTAAAAATCATTCCAAGGGCATAAGTGTCTGTTTGTTGGGATACCTTCTTTTGAAGTATTTGTTCAGGAGCAAGATAAGCATGTTTGGTAATTTCAAGCCAGTTTCCAGGAATCTGTTGAGATATGTACCTGGTTGTCAAGTGCTCGATTCCAAAATCACAAATTGTGATCTTGTTGGTTTCATCAATAAACAAACATTGTGGATTGAGGTTACCGTGAATGACATTGGCTTGATGACAGGAACTCATAGCCTCAGCAATCGGGACAAGAATAGTTGATGCAGCAACGGGGTCGATTTTCTGATTGTATCGTTTTGAAAAAATGATTTTGGGGACAAAATCCCAGGCAATATACAACAATTTTTCTGAACCGGCGATTTCTAAAATTGTGGCTATATTAGGATGTGCTACGCTTTGAAATTCAACCGCACGCATTTTTAGTTTGTCTACAAATTGTTGCGAATACGCAAATTCAGAAGAGAACACTTGAAGCATGATCTTTTTGTCAAGCGATGTATCAAAGGCTTTGTAGAATGTGAACAGGTCTGTTTGGTGTATCTTTAACAGAAATTGATAATGAGAAATTTCTTTTCCTACCAATTTTGTTGAAGAAAATTGGGATTGAGTTGATTCAGAAACCATTTGTTTACCTCGTTACTATACCCCAGAGACGTACGATGCCATCAGATGAGGCGGATCCCAGCCACTTACCGTCCGGAGAGAATTGCAGAGCTTCTACTCCTGCATAACAGCCATCCAGGGTGATTATCGCTTGTCCGTTGTTTGCATCCCATACGGTGATGCTTGCATCAGTTGAACCTGATGCTACTAAACGGCTGTCCGGGGAAATAGCGATGGCACGTATTTCGTGATATGAGGGAGAACGCCAGATGCGATCCGATGTTTTTGCATTCCATAATTCCAACAACCCATCTGAATTTGCAAAAGCAAGCAGGCTTTGATCGGTGTTTGTTGTGGCAAGGTTGACTTCACCCCGGTCAAGCATGGAACATATCCAGTCCGTTGCGGTATTTTGATTTTGAAATACGCTGGTTTTGGTGAATAATGCCAAAAATTCATCATCATGTTGGGCTGATAAAAATCGGCAAGCAGAAATGCGCCCACTTTTTTGGTAGAGTTCCGATTTTGCGGGCACATCCCAAACCTTGGTTTGATTAATGGTTGATGCTGCCAGGAGATTGCCTTCCCGCAGGAAGAGAACATTAGCCCCTCTGGGATATTCTCCCATTACAGTAATATTTTTACCTGTTTTTACATCTACTGTTTCCATGTAGTATTCAACAGGGGAAGCGATGGTCAGAAGGTCGCTGTTAGGGCTGAAAGGATTTCCTCCTGGAAGAATGCGTCTAAAACTGTTGACGATTTGGCTATTTGGTATACGCCATAGAGTTGTAAGCTGGCGTATTCCTCCTGTAGCGAGGTGTTTATTGTTAGGAGAAAAAGCAATTTGGTTCAGGTGATCGAATTCGATCCTGATTGACTTTGTAACAGTCCCTGCTTCTCGATTGTAAATAGCTAAATACCCATCCCAGGTAGAGAATGCTATCATTTTTTCATTAGTTGAGACTGCCTGATGACGGAAGTATTCAAAATTTCCACCTAAAGCATCAGCAATATCTCGCACCGGTCTTTTTAATAGGTGTATGGCGTCCTGGGATTCTTGAGAACCATGTACAGAGGTTTGATAGAATTTTCCGTAATCAGAGAAATAGAACAGACTGGTTCCGTGTTGGTCGAATTGAAGGCTCCACACTCCAGTGGGATTCACAATGGGTTCGTTACGTAATTGAAAGGATGTAATTGACCATTGGCGAATGATGCCATCTGCTCCGCCGGAAGCGATATATTCACTATCGGGGGAGATCGCGACGGACAATGCTGAAGCAGGGATCGGGAATTCTTTCAGTGACGTGCTGCTGGCTACATCCCATAACTTGACTAAACGATCATTGGCGCCTGTGACCAAAAATCGTCCATCACGGCTTACGTCAATGCTGCGGATTGGTTGTGAATGCGCAACGATGGTTTTTATTTCTGTGCCATCATACACATTCCACATTTTCACTGTACGGTCAAATGAGGCAGAGAAAAGATAACGATTGTTGGTTGAAAATATCAGGTCAGAAACTTTTCCTGTATGGCCTGTAAGTGTTGTTTGGATTGTTTCCGCATACACATCCCACAACAAGACGTCACCTTGATGTAATCCAATTGCCAAAAAGGCTCCGTCAGGGGAAAACTCTACACTATCTGCCCAGTCCCCGGTGTTGATGAAGAAAGGATTTGACAGGTCGGTTGGTTTGAAAAGGTAAACACCGGATGAAGTTGCCAGGGCAATTTTGGTGTTATCAGGATGCCATGCGACCTGTCCAAATTTTCCCATACCGAGCCGGGAAATCTCTTGTATTTGGTCTGCATTTTCTGGTTGGATGACTTCGATTTGTTGGGGGGCTGTTTGCCCCATAATGATTGGGAGTTGCTGGGACTGTACTTCCTTCACATAAGATGGTGTAGCTTCTATGGTCGGTGATGGATAAAACAGTGGAGTAGTTGGAAAAGGAGTTGGTTCAGATGTTTTTGTCGCTTGCTGTATGGCAGTTGGTTCAATCTGGGTAGCGGGAGTATTCGTAGTGGTGTCTTTACTAGCTAACTTCTGGATAGCAGGAACATTCTGATAGAGTAGGAAACTGGCAATAGCGAATACAGCAAGAATTGCACCTATGCCAAAAACGCGCAAGGTGGTTTTGAATTGTTTGCTACGCGGCAGTTTTTTACGGACCGCGAGGGGGAGGGGGGCTTTGGCTCTTCTATTTTGAGTAAGATTGTTCAGCTCATGTGCAAATTCTTCCATACTTTGGAAGCGATATTTCTTGTCCGTAAGCAATGCTTTTTGGAGCAGACGGATCGCATGAGTTGGAAGTTTGCTGTGCACATCTTTCGGCCATGCAGGATTGCAATGCAAACGCTGCGCAACCTCTTGCATTGAATTGCTGCCGGGAAAAGGCTTGGTGCCAGTCGATGCCACGAACAGTAAAACACCCAGGGCATAGATATCAGATTGCAGTGTAATTTCTTTCCCCGTGATCTGCTCTGGCGATAGATAATCCAGGTCGCCTGTTCCAAAGTTGAGCATTTCCTGGGGCATTTGACGGCGGAGCTCATCCTGAAGCAGATCATAGAAACCGTAGTTTGCCAGACGGATTTGATCATCATTGATCCTGATCGACTGGTCAGTAATTTGTCCATGAACGAAATCGTTTTGATGTAGATAGATCAAGGCTTCCGCAGCCGGCTGCAAAACCTGGGCGATTTGCTGAATGGATTGGGGATTGGCGGTGAAATCGGCAAATGAATGGGACGGGAAGCTTTCCAAAACCAGGTAAGGTGAGTCTTCGAAAACACCTTGATCCATGATCTTTAGCAAGTTTGGATGGTCCAGAAAAGATAGTTGTCCTGCCCGTTCTGTAAAAGAACTTAAGAAAGTTTGAGAACATTGCAGGTCAGGTAATATTCGCTGCAGCCAGACTGGTTGCTGCGTTCTTTCGTCTTCAGCGGCGAATACTACCCAATACGGTGTTTTTTCAACCAGATCACCGATCTTATAGTGTTCTATTTGTTGCGGTTGTTCAATCCCCATACGGTTTGCCTTCTTGTTTATTGAAGCTTTTGATCCTGTGTAATTACCTGAGCCATAATCCCAGATAATCGTCGACGTTATTATCTGTTAATTGAATGGTGTTTTCTCCATCAATATCTATAACAATTAGTTCATAATCCCCATTTAAGTATTCGGAATAAACAATAGATTTTCCATCTGGTGACCAGGCAGGGTAATCTTTATTTGTCATTGTGTTAGTAATGCAAGAAACTTTTTGATCATCAACCGTAACATAGCAAATTTGTGAAGTTTCTTTCGATTCGCGTTTTCCTAGAATGAAGGCGATCTTTTCTCCATCAGCGGACCATGCTGGGTGATAAGCGTCTTTTCCAAAAGAATTTGTAAGTTGAATTTCTTTATGTGTATCCATATTGTGTAATATGATTTCATAATTGGGTGATCTGAAAGATTCATAGACGAATGCATCGCCATTAGGGGACCAAACAGGATAGTAATCTGCGTGATTGGTATCAGTATTGCCACCCGGATAATAGATACTACTATATCCATTTGTGCAATACGCACAATACAAAGAGTATGAGTAACAGTTTGGGCGACTTAAATAGTCATTAAGAGCTCCAAGTGCGGGGGAACAAAGCTTTTGGCCTTTTGTGTACGTTGTAAGAAGATTACCATTATAGTCATCACATAATCCACTACAATAAGAAATGTTATCGGATTCATCAATGATGGTGATCCTTTCACCATCAAGTATCTCAATCCTAAAATCGTTGTAATTAATTGCTGATTCTGAAATTGTTGCTATTTCTTCAGAATTTTCTAAATCATCAATATTTATGGTGTTCACATTTGAACCTGACAGATATACAATTTGTCCTGTACCACCACCGATAGGCGTAGGCTGAATTGTGGCAGTGGGAGTAAATGTAGGAAGCGACGTTTTTGTAGGAAATGGAGTAGCTGTTTGTGTAGTTTCTACTGCAACTGCGAGATCTGATTGACTGTTTTGCATTATTTCTTTGCTTTGGAAGGGTTTACCAATGATGAACCACAAAGCGATTGTACAAACTATCAGGGAACCTCCAAAGATGATTCCAGTACGTTTGGACTTGGGGGTGGTGGGGGACGTTGATTTCTTTGAGCTACTGTAGGATGTTGTTGTTTGTGTTTGCTTGACTACTGGTTTGTCACTAGAACCAGCTAGTGGTTGTAGTGTGTCATAGGTGGTATCCAGATTGTGATTATCTATCGCTCCGTTTGAATTTTCTGCAGTGTTAGATTCTGGATGAATCAGTGCATCAGATAGCCTTTTGTTAAAAAGGTGCATGTCACAGCGTTCTTCAGGTTTCTTCGATAATGCCTTTAGCAGTAATTGTTCAACTGCTGAAGGCAGCTCAGGAATCTTTTCGCGCGGATTCGGAAGTGGATCGGTGAGGTGTTTGAATACCACTCCCATAGGGGTGTCGGCGGTATAAGGCTTTTGCCCCGTGATTAATTCATACAGCACAATTCCAAAGGAATAAACATCAGCACGCCCATCAATTTCTTTCCCCATTCCCTGTTCAGGTGCCATGTATTCTGGTGTGCCGATGCCTACGCCAGTTCCAGTTAGGGTTTGCGTTTCTTCCAATTCCAAAATTTTGGCAATGCCAAAATCTGAAAGCATGGGCTGCCCGCTTTCCGTGATGAGAATATTGGAGGGTTTCAGGTCACGATGAATGATTTGATGCTGGTGAGCATACTCAAGTGCTTGTGCCAGAGGGAGGATTAATTGAACAGCTTCCCGCCAGGGAACAGGCTGCCCCAGTTGCTCTTTCAGGGAGCCGCCCTGGATGTAGGGCATTACAAGATAGGGAGATTCTTCGTATTCGCCGTAGTCGATCACGCCCACGATATTGGGATGGGTCAGGCGGGCCAAGACTTTAGCTTCGCGGTCAAAGCGTTTCAACACACGTTCCAGTACTTCTGGCGGAAAAGCGCTGCGGCGGATGATCTTGATGGCAACATCGCGGTCAAGGCGAGTATCAAGTGCTTTGTAGACGATTGCCATGCCGCCCTGACCGAGTTGTTCAACAATTTGGTAGCGATCAATAGTGAGGCCAATAAAATCTTTCATTGTTATTCCTTTTTGAATTCCACCCTGAGATGATCCGATGATCTATGGTTGGGTATCTTCTAAATTTGAATTGGTGCTGTCTTTCGAGAATGACCGCCCTTTATCACAGGCAATGATTACCGAGATATTATCAGGCCCCTGATTGGCATTTGCAAGTTCCACCAGTTTCTTTGTCGCCTGTTTGGGTGGATATTCGATCGCGACGGCGTGGATGATGGCTTCGGGGACTGGTCCCCACAGTCCATCTGAGCACATGAGGAGAATATCATCCTTGCCAAAGGGTACTTTTGCCAGGTAGGGCTCCACGCTTTCACGGCGGGCAGTGAGGGACATGGTAAGTACGTTGCGCTTGGGGTGAGTGAGGGCTTCCTGCTCACTGAGCAGGCCTGCGCGCACCTGGTCAGCAACAAAGCTGTGGTCCCAGCTTACCAGGCGTATCTCGTTTTGGTTGATGAGGTAAATATGGCTGTCGCCGACATCGCTGAGGTACAACGTATCATCCTGGATAATGGCAGCCACGACGGTTGATCCCATCCGCGCCAGATCTTTGTTCTTGCTTGCAGCAGCTTTGATGGTTTTGTGTGCTTCAAGGATGCCGCTTTTCAGGACTTGCAAGGGATTTGCATTTGCAGGTGCTTTGCGATATACAGTCCCCAATTTGTTCACGACGATATGGGATGCATTTTCACCGCCGCGGTAACCGCCCATGCCGTCCGCAAGGACGAACAGGGGCGGGCGGTTGCCAAACAGGCCAGTTTTAACCACAGCCAGGTAATCCTGGTTGGCTTTGCCCTGACGTTTGCGGCCAACATCTAATGCTGTGCCGATCTGTAGCATGATATTCCCCTTTAGAGTTCGGTTGTGCGGTCGATATCGACTTCGGTTGAATCCTGGTCTGGCTGTTGCTGGTCTATTTGCGCTTGCAGGGCGCTAATGTCCAGGCCATCTACTGTGGCATCGCCATCTGCTTCTGGTTCAACAGGCTGCGGGCGAATAAAGCGCACTTTGACGCGAGTACCAATCTGGATTTCATCGCCATCTTGCAGGGTTCGGATCTCATTCTCGCCGATTTTTTCATTATTGATAAAGGTGCCGTAGGTGGGGCGTTTTTTCTTTCCGTCACTGGACTGGGTGATGACCTCACGCAGGGTGATCTTTTCACCGTCTTCATCAATGACAAGATGTTTGCGTGAGACAGGACTGTCTTTGGGGAAGGGCATGTCATTGTCTGCACTGCGTCCGATGCGGTAGGGGAAGCCCATCACATCAAAGGTTTTTCCTACCATACTGTCATCATCAGAGGCCAATACTTCCAGCTTGGCAGCAGTCAGGCTGGCAAGGTTGATGCCGTCCATAGTGGCTCCATCGCCAAAAATAGAAAAATCTTCTTCTACATACTCTGTTTTCTTCTTTTTATTTGTAAGCACAATGATGACAATGATAAGTATAAGCAACCCGAGGCCAATGCCAAGATAGAGGCCGTATTGTTCAAGGAAGGTAAGTTCTTCGGCAGGTTCGTCCGTTGTTTCTGTTTCAACTGCGGCGGCTGAAGGAGTAGCTGTGGGTTTGTTGGGATCATATAGCCGGGTTTGGATGGTCTGCGAGGTTAGTTCTTTGCCTTCAGGGGAAAGGGCCGTTACGGTCAGGGTCAGGCTGGTGGTCTCATAATTGGAGAAGTCCACTTCCATTTCGTAAGGCGGTTGTTCAACCGCGCCAACCAGCTTGCCATTGATCTCAAAGCGCACGGAGCCGACTGGCTCGCCGCGTTCGGAAACACTGGCGGTTAGTTTGGCTTCCCCGAAGGGGATTTCCTGCTCATCTACCGGATACGCCCAGGAAACTTGCGCCGGCAGGGCGGGTAACAGAAATGTTCGTGTGTCCTGTTCTCCGCTGGTTTTGACGGTCACTGTGTGTTCGCCGGGCGCATTATTGGAGGTGTAATGCAGGATGTATTCTGAGCGGAATTGGTTGGCGATTTCTGAAAACAGATTCGATAATTCGCCCGAAGTACCCGCTTCTCGGTAGATGCCGCCTGTCAGGGAAGAAATACGCTTGAGGGATTTTTCATCCACATCGTTGCCCAGCCCGATGGTATGTACTGGAACGCGTGTGGATCCTTCGCCGGCAATCTTGAGCACATCGTCAATGGTATGCACAGAGCAGGGATCGTTGGTGATCACATCATAACCGTCGGAGAGCAGGATGATTGCGCGTCGTCCAGGGGGGAGTGTGGATGCCAGTTCGGCGGCCTGGTAGGCGGCGTCAAACATGCAGGTGCCGCCGTTGGGGTTGATGTCAACATTCCCTAACTGGTCCGCTGCACGTTTGCGATCATTTGTAAATTCTAGAACGCGGTTAACTTCATTATCAAAGGTAAGGACAGCGATCTGGTCTTCGGCGTCAATACCATTAACAAAAGCTTGGGCGGCATTGCGCGCTGCATCCATCTTTGTACCGTTCATGCTGGCACTGGTATCAAGCAATAGAATGAGATTAATGGGTTCGTTGCTGGCTGTCCTCAGGCTATCGATGCTAGCGTATTGCGAGTCTTCCAGAATGTTGAATTGCTCAGCTTTCAAATCCGGGATGGAATTGCCGGTGCTGTCAAAGACGGAGACATAGACTTTGACGTCATAGCCAATGCCATCTGCCAATGGTGTGCCTTCTACATAATGAACGATCACTTCGCCGGCCATACTTTGCGCGAACGTAACGGCAGGACCTGCGAAGGAAATTAAAATGGCTGCCAACAAGGCAGCAGAAAGGATACGAAAAGAATAACAATGGGTTTTAGACATGCTTCCTCCAAGACAATCATTTCCCCAACTGGAGAGCAGTGTGTGGGATAAGGGAAGTATACAGGGATTTATCCTATTCGGCAATTACGGAACAGGCATATTTACGTATAATTTAGCTAAACTTTCAAATTTGTTAAGGGTTTTTGCGTGAAATGGGTTTGACAGGTGGGGAAAAAACATTAAAATAAAATAGAAGTCGGGTACAAAATATTATAGGCGGGTTTACCCAGAGAAAGGGGTGAAACATAAGGGTTGATCAGAGTTTTTGCAACTAAATGTGTTGTTTACCGCAATATGCGGAATAATTGTGTGATCATATACTAATAACCCAATCAAGGAGAAAAGCTATGGCAACGCTTCATATGGATGTCGAGACTGTTCGCAGCACACAGTCCAAAATGGTACAGGAACAACAGCAGATGACTACCGAACTTCAGAATGTGACCAATTCAGTTAACTCAACTGTTGGCAGCGCCTGGGTTGGTAATTCAGCCACAGAGTTCCAGTCGCAGTATGATGGTTTGCGCAGCAATATCAATACTCAGTTAGAGCGTCTGGCTGAGCTCGCTCAGCAGCTGCAGAATGAGATCAACCAGTGGGAAGAAATGGCAGCCCGCATGGGGTAAGAAAGTGTTTTTTTATCAGCCGCCAATTGGCGGCTGATGATTTTGTCTGAAGAACCCCGCTACGGTATCCCCTGTACCTAGCGGGGTTCAGAAAATCAGAATGTGGTTTTTGACGCGCTGTCAGTGAATGATAGCGATTTTTGGCATTATTCTATACATTATAGCTTGGATGGTATTTATGACTTCATCTTCTTCCCGCTCTCCCATTCATGGTGGAAAACGTCGATTTGTGATTGCTATGCGCGAACCCTGGAACTTGCCCAGGGAGGATATTGAGCTGCCACCGCCAGAGAAAATGCCCAACCAGCCAGGTCAGATGAATATGTTGACATTGATCTTGCCTCCTGCGGTGATGGTGGGCGGCACGTTGATCTATACATTGATCTCGGGGAGCGCCAATCTTGGGGTGATCGCCCCAATGATGATCATGAGCCTTGGTTACCCAATTGCCAATATTATTAGTTTAAATGTACAGAAGAAGAAGTATGAAGAGAAATTGAGAGAACGTGCCAAGAATTATGTTGGCAGGTTGAAGAAGGAAATCCTGACAGTTGAAAAACTGGTTGAAAAGCAGCGTGGTGCGTTGGAGCGGGAATATCCTGCTCTGCCGCAATTGCGGGAGATTGGCCTTTCAGGTGGGAAGGCTGAACGCCTGTGGTGGCGCCGCCCATTTGACAGCGATTTTCTTAGCTTGCGGGTTGGTTCAAGCAGTGGGGAACCTTCCTTCACTATTTCACCACCGAAGATGATCGCGCAGGATGATCCCCTGGTGCATTTACCGTGGGAGTTCATCGAGCGATACCAGATTTTGCATAATTTGCCGCTTCTGGTGGATTTGAAGCGCGCTGGCAGTTTAGTGATCTCTGCGCGTTCTACGAAAGATAGATATGCGCTGGCACAACGACTGCTTTCGGATATGATCGTACATCATTCTCCTGAAGATATTGATCTGGCTTTGATTACGGATGATCCTAACGCTGATTCGCGCTGGGGTTGGATGAAATGGGCACCGCACACACATACTTTTGAAGAAGAGCATGGGCGGACATTGGTCTTCACTGAAGACGATATTAACAATTTTATGGCAGCTTTGAAGAAATTGTTTGAGAAACGGTTGGAAGATGCTCAGCGATATGATTCCGAAGGCGTAACACCGATGCCTGCTATCGTGATCGTGATGGATGACATGGGGCGGGTGCGCCAATTGCCAGAAACAGCACGTATGGCGGCTTTGGGGTATCAGGTAGGTGTGTATCTGATATTCATTGGTGAGCAGAATACACCTAATGCTTGCCGCGCGCGGTTGGAATTAAGCCGGGATGGAAAGGTACAGTACCTGGAAACCTGGGATGCAGAAGGCAGCGGCGGGGAGAAGACAGGAGAGCCTGAGCTTGGTAATCTGGATTGCGTTGAAGAATTAGCCCGATCCCTTTCTGGTTTGGAAGTGGCCGGGGGTAAAGCGTCGGTTGCCTTGCCTTCGTCAGTGCGCCTTTCCAATATTTTGAGTGACGATCCTTTGAGTGTGGAAGGAATCGCCAGTAATTGGTCGCGAAAGGTTCTTGAAGAAGATCAAGTGCTCTTTCCGGTTGGGCAGTGTGTTGATCGTACCGGCCTTGCCACTTTTGATATTGACTTTCGGCCTGAATCGCTCAAGGGTGTGGGGGAGTATCATGCTTTATTGATTGGTACGACTGGCAGCGGAAAGAGTATTTTCTTGCAGTCTATGGTGTTGGCAACGGCTCACAAGTATTCGCCAGAATTGATCAATTTCCTTTTCATGGACTTCAAGGCCGGCGCTGCGGAGTTAAATAAGATTAAGGAACTGCCGCATGTGGTGGGAATGATCAATGACCTCAGCCCGGCATTGGCCGAGCGCGCATTGCAGGCATTGGAGAATGAACTCAGCCGCCGCCAATTGGCGTTTGACCGTGCAGGGAAGATCACCGATGTGTGGGATTACAATCGCAAGAATCCTGATGAAGCGCTGCCACATATGCTGGTGGTGATCGATGAGTTTGCAGAAGGTATAAAGATCCTGCCTAATCTGGTAGAGCGTTTACGAGATCTCGGCCGGCGCGGGCGTGCTTTTGGCATGTATTTCTTCCTTGCAAATCAGGAAGTTAACTCCGCGGTGGATAGTTTGAAATCCAACGTGGGTTGGTATGTGGTGCTCAAGGTCAAGCGCATGGATGAAATGAGCCTGATCGACAAGAATCTGCCTATTGCGCCTGGCAAAGGCCGTGGTTATGTGCGTGTAAAGAGCGATATCACCCGTTTCCAGGGGGCTTACGCAGGGATGCCGGTTTTAAGTGCTAACGAAACAGATATCAATGAATACTCAATATGGCGGGTGGACCCGGATGGAAAACGAGTATTGCTTCATAAACATGAACCTCATGCAGGCAAGGGAGAGAAAAATAAACCAGCAGCATTAACCGAACAGGAAATCCTGGTTTCATTGATGCAGGATGCGGCGGATCACCTGGATATTTCTCCGGCAGCCCCTATTTACATTGATCCATTGGCAGCTGAAATTCCGCTGGTTGAAGTATTGAATGATGTGCATACGTACCGCCGCTTCCAGGCAGGTGGATGGGGTGAGCGCAGGGATAGCAATAAACGGCTTGTTGCGCCAGTTGGTTATCAGGATCTGCCGGATGCTTGTTTGCAGCCGCCGCTGGAAATTGATTTCAACGATGGTGACGGCCATTTGTGGGTGATTGGTAATCCAGGCAGTGGTGTGCCGGAAGTCCTGCGTACATTGGTGATGTCTTTGGCTGTTACTCATCAGCCAGACGAGGTACAGTTCTATGTCCTTGAATGTGGAACCAGGGCTTTGAAGGTTTTGGAAGAACTTCCGCATACCGGGGCAGTGATCCGTTCATCTGAGGAAGAGCGCGTGGAGCGGTTACTCAAGTTTCTGGATGATGAACTGGAAAAACGCAATATAGAGGATTGGCGGCAGGAGGGTTATGCCGAGATTTTCGTGGTGATCAACAATTTTGCCGAGTTGTATTCGGATTACCCGGACCAGGCGGATGCGATCACGCGTTATGTGCGTGCTGGCAAGGCGGCTGGTATCCATTTGATCATAGCCACCAACCGCGGCGGGGAACTGAACCGCAAGATCTCGAGCAATATTGCCCGGCGGATCGTGCTGCGTTTGAGCACGCGTGATGAATATATGGATGTGATCGGTCAGATGGTTCCTTCTTTGACGGAAGATGTGGCCGGCCGTGGGTATTGGGTTGGGCAGCAGCGCATTTGCGTCTGCCAGATCACAAAGCCAGAAATCACGCTGCCGGAGATAGCTGAACAAGCAACAATTAGTGCCAGACGCGATGGTGCGCCTGCAACCACACATGATTTGATGGACTGGATGCGGAAGAGCTGGAACGGCGAGAAACCCACATCAGTGGAAGCTTTGCCGGAGAAAGTGCTGTTTGCAGATGCTGTTGAAAAACTGGCGGGTGTGCAGTCGGATGCGGCGACGTTATGGGCGCCGGTTGGGATTGACTATGAAAGTCTGGATTGGGTGAAGCTCAATCTGTTGGAGGAGATTCCTAACTGGCTGGTGCTGGGTCCGCGGCAAAGCGGCAAGACGAATTTCCTCATGTCATTGGCGCAGGGTGTGTGCCGTTTGAATCCCGGGCTGTTTGATATTTGCTTCATTTCATTGCGGAGAAGCCCCTTGACTCGTTTGGAAAAGGCGACTTGTCCTTTCCGTATCTTGTCAACGTCTGATGAGATTTTAGAGGAAGTGAATGTTTTGTCTGATCGTCCTATGGAGGGGAATGAAAAGCGTTATCTTTTGTTGATCGATGATCTGGGTGGGGCTTTTGAACCGGGTAAGGAAGCGATTGGCAATGCTTTGAACGACCTGGCAGTGAAACTTGCTGATTTTACGGATGTTAATCTTGTTGTTACCGGTATGCGGGAAGAATTGCAGCCTCAGTACAGTTCTACAATGGTGAAGGTTTTGAAACAAAGCCGCACCGGTTTGGTGTTTTCAACGGACTCGACGGATTTGGATTGGGTTGGCGCGCAGGTGAGTTTGCGTTTGCGCAAAAAGAAACTGGTTGCCGGGCGGGGATTCTTTGCCAGCAAGGGCAAGGTGAAGCTGGTGCATATCCCCTGGATGGATAACGGTCAGCAGTTCGAGGGTTAGGAGTAGGAGGCGGTATGGGGAAAATTCATCTTGAAGTAGAACAGGGGCGGAACTTGTCCCAGAAGATGAACAGGGCTGCAGGGGAGATATTCGACAGTGCATCAATGCTGAAGAGCCAGGTGAGCCGCTTGTCCGGTGCCTGGACGGGCGGCGGAGCAGATGATTTCATTCGCCAGGCGCGGCGCTGCACCAATGCGCTGGAGAATTATGCCGACCAGTTTGAGCAATTGGGTGTCTCTCTGGGACATGAGATTGATCAGTGGGTGACGGCTGATTCGGATGGGGTGGGCAGGGTTGGTTCTACAAGCATTAACCCTAACCTTAATCCCGCTATAGGCGCAGCGCTTATTGGTGGCGGTATTACCTATTTCAGTGCTGGCGGCGGTGGAGGTGGAGGGGGCGGTGGTGGCGGCGCTTGGGGAAATGACTGGGTAGGTATCAAAACGATTGATGGTCATACTGAATATTTTTTAGTTGATGGAGTAGAAGCGAGAGCATATGCGGGGTATCTTGAAGGGGATCTGACTTTAAAAGAGGTGGTGGATTATATAAATGAAGATCCTCTAAAAAAGGAAAAAATTAAGGGAAAAATTACTTTTTGGGAAAGTGAAGAAGCATCTGCCCATGCTGCAGTGTGGGATGGTCAAGCAGCAACACGTGTAGGCGTGTTTGGAGGGAGTGTATTAGCAGCTGAAGCGGCAGCTAGCGGAAGTGCAGAATATAAAGATGGAGACTTACAGGTAAAAGGTGAATTTGAAGCAGGTGCATATGCAGCGAAAGGCACTTATGATGCTCAAGTAGGTGCGCTTGGCGTGGCTGCGGTTGGGTATATTGGCGCGAATGTTCAGGGAGAAGGCGGAATCGCATTTAATCCATTGGAAGGTGATCTTGGTGTCAAAGGTGAATTGGAAGCTTTTGCAGGCGGTAAGGTTGAAGGCGAAGCTGAGCTAAGCGGTGAGATCGCCGGAGTGGATGTTTCTGGTGGTGTTTCTGGTGGTGTTAGTTATGGTCTTGGCGCTACAGCGAAAGCTGATGTGGGGTTAGATGGAGGAAATCTTCGAGTTGATTTGGAATTGGGAGCAACCGTTGGTTTGGGCGCTGAGGTTGGTGTGAATTTTGAAGTGAATGTGCAGGAAGCAGCAACAGCGGTGGTTGATTTAGGTAAGGAAGCAGTTGATTTCTTTTTCTAGAATAGAATAAGACATAATTGGAGGTAGATCATGTCAATGATGGATTTTAAGGGGCCAGGATTTCATATGCAGGTTCCTACTGATTGGTTCATTACTTCTTCACCACAGGTGCAAGTGATGTTTATTGCTCCTCCCTCGCAGGAGAAGGTGAGGCCGAATTTGATGATAACTTTACGGCCAGTGGAACCGGATGTGGATGTGCAGGAAGTTGCCCGTCTTGCAAAGGAAACGCAGGAGAAGGAATATCCACAATATAAGGTTCTTGAAGAGGGTATGCGAGAAAAAGAGCCGATTGGCTATTCAAGAACGTATCGTTGGCACCGGGTTGACCATCAAGTGGATTTGGTTCAGCGTCAGGTAATGTTCGTTCAGGAACAGGTGTTATTTACCTTGACTGCTACAAGGCCAGAGATGGATCAGGCTGCATTGGTAGATTCCTTACTGGATCACATGATCCAGACATTCAAATTCGATTAAATATTATGAGCGAAGTCATCGTAACATTACAATATAGCGGTAATAAATCTATGGATATGGCCCTGCCGGAGGATGTGCCCAGCCAATTTCTGGCGCGCACACTGACAGAGGAAGTTCTGCGATTGCCTGTTCCAGCAAACCAGGTGATGGTATTGTCGTTGCGGCAGGCAGATGGCAGCCAGCAGAAACTTTCTCCAGCCAGCACACTGGCGGATGCCGGTGTGTTGAATGGTTCGTATGTGATGTTGGGCGCCGAAGCGGCCCCGGCCGGGTTGGGGGCTTATTTGCTTTCAGATTCTGGCGTCAAATTTCTGCTGCGCGAAAGCAACCAGGTTGGCCGGCAGGGGAGCAAAACGCGTGTGCATCTTGAGGTGGACTTGACGCCTCTGGATGTGAGGAAAGTCATTTCCCGTAAGCATGCCCGTATTTTCCTGAATCAAAACCAGTATTATATGGAGGACACTGGCAGCCGAAATGGGACCTGGGTGAATAACCGCCAGATATTCAAAGGTGAACCGGTTCTGCTGGAGAGCGGTTCACGCGTGTTTTTTGGTTCTCAGGAAAAGGGTGGTATTGGGCTGCTGTTTGTCAGGCAGTGACAGCGTGTTGGGGAAAAATAACGCTCAGAACGAGAAAAAATAAAGCAAGGAAGTTTCATTGATGACAGATAAGATGATCAACAAACAAATCGGACGCTATAAAATACTGCAATCAATTGGTGAAGGCGGGATGGCGACGGTGTATCTTGCTGAGGATACCAACCTGGAGCGCGAGGTAGCGTTGAAGATGATCCGCACCGAGATGATCCCGCCGCAGCAGTTGCCGCGATTGATGGAGCGCTTCAAGCGCGAGGCCAAGGCTTTGGCGAAGCTCTCCGATGACCCGGCCATCGTGACTGTGCATGATTACGGCGAATACAAAGACACGCCTTACCTGGTGATGGCCTATATGCCCGGCGGGACGTTGAAGGATATGCTCGGTAAACCGATGGACTACCGCATGGCAGCGGAGATGATCATTCCTGTTACACGCGCATTGGGGGAAGCCCACGAGCAGGGCATCATCCATCGCGATGTCAAACCCAGCAACCTGCTTGTGGACAAGCGCGGCCAACTGGCTCTGGCAGATTTTGGCATTGCCAAGGCCCTGGAAATGGAAGGCCAGACCCTGACCGGCACCGGCCTGGGGGTGGGCACGCCAGAGTACATGGCCCCCGAGCAGTGGCGCGGGCAGGCCAGCCCGCAGACGGATGTGTATGCTCTGGGTGTGGTGCTGTATGAGATGGTGACGGGGAAGAAGCCTTTCAAGGCGGAGAATCCATCTGATATTTACCTGAAGCAAATGACGGAAGCCCCCGTGCCACCGCGGGAGCTAGTGCCTGGGTTGCCAGAGGCGGTGGAAGATGTGTTAACCCAGGCGATGCACAGGGAGGCAGGCAATCGCTTTGCGGATATGGATGCTTTCTGTGAGGCGTTGCAGGGTTTGAAAGCGGGCATACCACTGCATGATGAGATCC
>Ga0334887_1001880_pt1 | contig 25489 bp, 18 predicted proteins | sample GraSluR1_MG_10_FD_207217 | JGI IMG/M metagenome (GOLD analysis project Ga0334887, IMG submission 207217) | Sludge microbial communities from methane-producing bioreactor in Wageningen University, Netherlands - Granular Sludge_18_07-R1 | ecosystem: Engineered > Bioreactor > Anaerobic >...
CCACCTAAGGGTTTTGAAAACCCTTAGGTGGAGCCTACGGATTTGCCTCACCTTCCGGCGCGATTCTGTTATACTTGGACGTTGCGCCGCCCCCTGGCGCAATTGTATTTAGAAAAATTCGTGCTATAATCATATATAATACATATGTTCTATAATATCAGCCGGTTCCATGCTCACGGCTGTGATTTTGAATGTAAGGAACGTACATGACAACTTCAACCTCTTACGGCGCCGAGCAGATTGTTGAACTCGATTTCCTGGAAGCGGTGCGCCAGCGCCCGGGTATGTACATCGGCAATAACAACCTGCACGGGCTGCATCACCTGCTGCTGGAAGTGGTGGACAACTCGGTGGACGAGTGCATGGCCGGCTTTGCCAACACCATCTCCATCGACATCGACAAAGACGGCACCGTCACGGTCAGCGACAACGGGCGCGGCATCCCGGTTGATTTCAAGGAAGATTCTGAGATGAGCGCCCTCACCCAGGTGATGGTGCGCCCGCACGCCGGCGGCAAGTTCAACCACTCAGCCTACTCCGCCTCGGGCGGTTTGCACGGCATCGGTCTCAAGGCCACCAATGCCTTCTCTTCGTTTTTGGAGATCACCGTCAAACGCCACGGCCTCACCTTCTTCCAGCGTTTTGAAAATGGCGGCATCCCGGTCAGCGGTGTGCAAATCTCTGACGCCGACAACGCCCTGGTGGGTGAAATCAACGCCGAAACCCAGCTCGAGCTGGGCAAGAAAGACCTGGCCAAAGCCCTGGTCGTGAACAAAAAGAAAATCCCGGTCAATGCCGACCCCGACGCCAAAAGCGGCACACTTGTGCGCTTTCGCCCCAACCGCGCCTGGTTCTCGCGCGAGATGGAATGGGCGAAACCCGACAAGTTCGTACCCTGGGACTCCTCGCGCCTCGACGCGCGCTTTCGCCAGATTGCCCATCTCTATCCCGGCGTGCGCATCGAATTCACCGACAGGCAGGGCGCCAAGCCGCAAAAAGAGGTCTATTTCTCCAAGAACGGTCTGCTCGACTACATTGAGTATCTCAATGAAGACAGCAAACCCATTCACAAACCCATCCTGTTCAAATCAGTCGATGAAATTCAGGGAGAAAGCAGCAAAGAAACGGTTGAAACCGAGATCGTGATGCAGTACGCCGGCGAAGAGACGCAAATTTACAGCTTCGTCAACGCCATTCCCACACCGCTGGGCGGCACGCACGTCACCGCCTTCAAAGCCGGGCTGGTGAAAGCCATCAAGCAGTTCGCCGCCGACAAAAAGCTGCTCAAAGCATCCGACGACATCCGCGGCGACGATGTGCTGCTGGGGCTGACCGCCGTGGTCAAAGTGACCACCACCTCCACCCCGCAGTTCCTGTCGCAAACCAAAGAAAGCCTCACCAGCCCCGAAGTGCACGGGCCGGTGTTTTCGACCATCTACGGCAAGTTGAGCGACTACCTGAACAAGCCCGCCAACATCGGCACTGGCAAGCTGATCGTCAACCAGGCCACGGCCGCCGCGCGCGGGCGTGATGCCGCCGCCCAGGCGCGCAAACTGGTCATCCGAAAATCAGCCCTTGAAGCCGGTGAATTTGTGCTGGGCAAACTGGCCGACCTGCAGCGGCGCGGCGGATCGCCCACCGTGCCGGTGGAGCACACCGGCCTGTTCCTGGTGGAAGGCGACTCAGCCGGCGGCTCCTGCAAGCAGGGGCGCGATTCGCGCTACCACGCCATTCTGCCGCTGCGCGGCAAAATCCTCAACGTGGGCAAAGTTGTCAAACTCGGCGAGGTGCTCAAGCATCAAGAGATCGCCTCGATTGTGGCCGCCATTGGCGCCGGCGTGGGCGCCGATTTCGACCTGGATGCCATGCGCTACGGGCGCGTGGTCATCACCACCGACGCCGACGTGGACGGTGCGCACATTGCCACCCTGCTGGTCACGCTCTTCTGGCGCATCATGCGCCCCATGATCGAAGCCGGCAAACTCTACATCGCCGTGCCCCCGCTCTACCTGGTCAAATCCAAAGACCAGGCTTTCTACGCCTACAACGAACAGCAGCGCCAGGAAGCCGAACAGGCGCTGAAGGGTAACTACACCATCCAGCGCTACAAAGGTCTGGGTGAAATGAATGCCGACCAATTGCGCGAAACCCTGTTTGCCGTTCCCGGCAGCGAAGAACGCACCACCGGGCGCGGGCGCAAAGCCAAAGCCCCCATTGCGGGCGCCGAAAACCCGGTCACCCTGGCCGATTTCACCCGCCATGAGATTTTGGTGGAAGTGGACGATGTGCACCGCACCAACAACATCATCGACAAATTGATGGGCAGCGCCGTTGGACCGCGTAAAGAGTGGCTGCTCAACATCTCGTGGGATGAAATTGAAGATTAACAACAACCTGCCCGGGGCGGCGCCCTGCGCTGCACACCCGGCAGTCATCTGGAGCAATCATGGCAAATCAACCCGCCTTTAATTTTGAAGAAAACGCCGACAATCAAACGCACGGCCAGCCGCTGTCCACATTCCTGGAAAGCGCCTACCGCCGTTACGCCATCCTCACCATTCTCGACCGCGCTCTGCCCGACGCGCGCGACGGCCTCAAACCCGTGCAGCGCCGCATCCTGTACGCCATGGGCGACATGGGCTTGCGGCACGACCTGCCTCACAAAAAGTCAGCCCGTATCGTGGGTGAAGTGCTGGGTAAATATCACCCGCACGGCGACTCGGCGGTGTATGACGCCATGGTGCGCATGGCGCAGGATTTTTCCATGCGCTACCCGCTGGTGGATGGGCAGGGCAACTACGGCAGCATGGACGGCGACTCGGCGGCTGCCATGCGCTACACCGAAGCCCGCCTGACCCACCTGGGCGAAACCATGCTCACCAACCTGGAAGAAGACACGGTGGACTGGCGCCCCAACTTTGACGGCTCGCTGAACGAGCCGGTGGTGCTGCCCACGCGCTTCCCCAACCTGCTGCTCAACGGCAGCTCAGGCATTGCCGTGGGCATGTCCACCAACATCCTGCCGCACAACCTGGGCGAGGTGTGCGATGCAGTGATGTATGTGGCGCAAAACTGGGAGAAACGCAAGAAGATTGGCGTGGACGACCTGATGAAATTCATCCCCGGTCCCGACCTGCCCACCGGCGGTCTGCTCTACCGCTACCGCACCGAAGACGATGTGCGCACCGACATGATCCGCCAGGCCTACGAAACCGGCCGCGCCACCCTGGTGGTGCAGGCCAAGGCCGACATTCAAGACATTGGCGGCGGCAAGTCAGAGATCATCATCACCGAACTGCCCTACCAGGTGCAGAAGAACACCATCCTCGAGCGCGTGGCCGCCAGCAAAGAGAAATTTGCCGGGCTGACCGACGCGCGCGACGAGTCGGACTACAAGGGCATGCGCGTGGTGTTCGAAGTGGCGCGCGGCGCCGACCCGCGCGAAGTGCTGGAGCGCCTGCTCACCTTCACCCAGATGCGCTCCAGCCTGTCGTACAATGCCATGGCGCTGGTGCGCGACGAAAACAACGTCACTTCGCCCAATTACATCACCCTCAAAGACTTCCTGACCATTTTCATCCAGCACCGCCTGGAAGTGATCACCCGCCGCAGCAAATATCAACTGGATCGCGCCGAGAAACGCCTGCACATTGTGCAGGGGCTGCTGAAAGCCCTGTCAGCCATCGATGAGGTAATCGCCATCATCCGTCATTCGCGCACGGTGGAAACCGCCAAAGCCAACCTGATGAAGAAGCTCGACCTGAGCCCCGAACAGGCGCAGGCCATCCTCGATATGCCCCTGCGCCGCCTGGCAGCCCTTGAACGCAAAAAACTGGAAGACGAAGAGCAGGAATTGCTGGCGCGCATCAAAGAACTAAAAGCCATCCTGAGCTCTGAAAAGAAACGCCTGGATGTGGTCATCTCTGAAACGCAGGAAATCAGGAATACTTTTGCCGACCCGCGCCGCACCATCATCATCGACGCCGAAGAGGGGCACGAAGCCAGCGTCACCGTGGCCGAGCTGTCAGCGCCCACCGAAGCGCAGGTGATCGTGGTCGATCAGGATAACCTGTACCGCGAAGACGCCAAAGGTTACCGCGACAATTTCCAGACAGGCAAACCCTCCATCCGCGCTGTGAGTGTGCCGCTGCTGAAAACCACCCTGGAACCCAGCGAGACGCTGCTGATGGTGAGCAGCAAAGGGCGCCTGTGGCACGGCGGCGCAGGCCGCCTGCCCCAGAAAGTGAACTTTGACGCCCTGGGGCTGGAGAAAGACGAGCAAATTGTGGGCATTGGCGCTGCCGACCCCGATTTGCTGCTGGTGCTTGGCACCCGCCACGGCCTTGTGAAGCGCGTCAAAATTGAAGACTGCCTGAACAGCCCGGAAGGCTCGTGGAGCCAGATCATCGGGTTGAACGGAGTCAACGGCAACCGCGACGAGGTTCTGTTTGCCACCGTGGCCTCTGAAGAGGCGCACATCCTGTTCTGCACCGCCGGAGACGCCAAGACCCCCGCCCGCTTGCTGCGCTTCCCGGCCAACGCGGTCAACCCGCAGGCCACCCCATCGGCGCGCGGTGTGGCGGGCATCAAGCTGCTGGAAGACCAGTTGGTGTGCGGGGCGGTGATTGAGCCGGCTCAATTGAAAAAAGGCATGCTGGTGATTGTCAGTCAGCGTGGCTACGCGAAACGCGTGGCGTTGGACGAGTTCCCCGTGCAGGGACGCGGCGGCCAGGGCGTGCAGTGCCTCAAAGCCAGCCCGTCGGCGGGCGGCGCCGCCGGTTTTGCCGTGGGCGTGCCCAAAGACCACGTGGACATATTCTCCACGCGCAACAAGCGCCTGCGCCTGGGCATCGATGAACTGCCCGCCGCGGCGCGCGCAGCCCTGGGCAGCGACCTGGGCGCCAAATACGCCGGCGGCAAACTGTTCGCCGAAGATGCCGTCGCCGGGGTGGTGATTTTGTAATCCCAATTCACCTGCATGGGTCAGCCTCGCGCTGACCCTTTTTTTGTTGTTAAAGAGGTAAAGGGAAACATATCGTAGTCGCGACTTCAGTCGCGTGAGCAGGCAGGCACAATCCCCTGTGCGTCATAAACGGCTGACGCCGTTACTACAAAAAACATTTTTTCGTGTATTTCGCTTTTTTCGTTGTCTGTTATTAAACAGGCTTTTACTCACATTTAATTCGCCCTTAATGCATTGTTCGCGATTCCCTGCTATGATAATTAAAACAATTTCAAGGTGTTGCCCGATTTGCTTATGCCAAACAGACGCCTGACATTGCCCGCAGGAAACAAATATTCACTTCAAAGACATCGAAGTTCTCCTACTTCCTTCGTAAAAAGCTTCACGACGAACGAGCGCGACCATCCAGCAGCGCTCGTTCGTCTTTATTTTCGATGTGCAGCGTCCCCCCATTCACAGCTTTCCACTTGAAAGGATCGCAGTTATGTACACGCTACAGTTCGACGGCTTGTTCCACGAAGTTCATGCAGACCATGGAAGGGTGACCAAAACAGGATTTTTATGTTACGGCTGGCTGATTTATAAGAACGGGAAAGTCATTGCTCACGGCTACGGCGGATTTGCCCAGCGCAACCACGCCACCTCCAACATTGCTGAATACCTGGCGTTGATCGAAGGCCTGGAAGCACTCAAAGACATGGGAGCCGGCAACGAAAAAATCACGGTGATGGGTGATTCCAAAACCGTCATCGATCAAATAAAAGGCGCGGCATCCATTAACTGCCCGCGCATGCGCAAAATGCAGCAGCGCGCCACCAGCCTTTGCCGCAGCCTGCGCATCACCGACTGGAACTGGATTCCGCGCAAACAAAACCGCCAGGCTGACCTGCTAACCCGTTTTGCCATGCGCCAGATTCGCGGCAACAAGCTGGATTATCACAACACCATCAAAACGCTCACCGACACCAGCCGCGCCAGCCAGCGCAACCACCACATGCTGCCGCTGGTTGACCTGCGCATCTACCAGCCCGCCGGAGCTTTTGCATAAAATTTATCCTTTTTTTACAGGCAATTAAACCTTCCTTAACGGACAACTGCCCGCAATTTGTTATGATCAATTCAGAAAGATTATTCGTGTAAATACTCTCCTTCCCTTCCCAACCCGTTACTGTTTGAGAAAACCGGCGGTTCACCGACCGCCGGTTTCATTTAAGGAGTAGGTATACCCGGTATAAATCCTGTTTTACTCAGCCCCTGCCTTCTCGGCAAAACTTGTGTCGATGAATTTCTCCAGGTCAATTTTTGCAGACATGGCATTAATCGTGTGTGTCATATACTCCTGGATGTGTTCAAAATCTTCCATCACCGGGAACAATTGGTCCATGCGCACCCGCCCTTTGGGGTCAGCCAGCACACTGTGCACCACATCCACATCCTGGTTGAGAAAACCGGCGCCAATCTGTGACGCCTGGTCGGGATGGTCTTTAATATAACGTCCCGATTCCACCAGGCTGTTGGACAGTTCCTGAACCGCTTCAGGGTGATTTTGAATGAATTCATCTTTCACCACCAGCACGCAGCAGGGATGATCGAGCCAGATGTCTTTGGACATGGCCAGTTCAACGCCCAGCCCGGCTTTAACCACCTGGCGTCCAAACGGCTCAGCCACAATGAAGCCGCCCACGCTGCCTTTTTCATCGTATTCCAGGATTTCGGGAATCTCGGACGGCGCCACCACATCAAAAATCAGGTCTTTGCCGGCGCCCACTTCAAACCCTTGCTGGCGCATAAACCAGTCAAACAGCAAATGATGCACCGACAGATAATGCGGGATCAAAATATGCTTCCCGACAAAATCTTCGATTTTTTCAATGTTCGCTTTTTTGCTGGCAATTAGTGTGCTGCCGCCTTTGTGCGTCTGCAAGATCAATTTCATTTTAGCCCCGCTGTGATACAGTTCCATGGCCAGCGGAGCCAGTATGCAGGCTGCATCCAGCACGCCTGCTTTCAAATCATCTGCCAGCGGATTCCAGCCGCGGTATGGTTTGGCTTCCAGTGAGCAGTGCTCAAATGTTTCATGCCCTTTTTGCAATTTATCCATCGTCACCCCCAAAATCAGGTGATCAGTGATTGGCAAATGACCAATTTTGAGGTTTGTTTTTTCAGGCAAGATGAATGCTTCCTTTCCTTCACATTGGTATTGTGATCGTACCGCTTTTTTGGAGCAGATGGCATATAAAGCGGATAAAAAATTATCCACTACAAATTGAAACATCAGCTGGTCAGAAATTCATAGCGCGCCAGGCGTAACAGTTCGTGGTATAGTTGCACCTGATTAGCGGTAGATAAAACGTCTCATCACGGAGTTGATCAACTATGCCACTGTATGAATTTCGCTGCGCAAATTGCGGCGCAACTTTTGAAAAACGCCTCAGTTTTTCCGAATCCTCCACCCAACCCGAATGCCCGCACTGCCGCAGCCTCGACACGCACAAGAAGATATCCAGTTTTGCCGCGCACGGCACCTCAAAAGGCGCCAGCGCCACCGGCGGCGGCAGTTGCAGTTCGTGTTCGTCGGGCAGTTGTTCAGGTTGTTCGGGTTGTCACTAACCACTTTCACGCACGCATGAATTTCAACGCGTCGTTCGATTCAGCTTCACCCCGCGGCTACACTCTCTACACGGCTGACGGCAGCCCTGCCCCGCAGGCGGTGAGCGAGGCGGTGGAACAATCCATGCAGGCCGCCGAGCAATTCTACGGCGGCATACGCACCATCACCGCGGCGGTCAATCTAAAAATCCTGTACGATCCCCTCAACCGTTCACAGGCCATGCCGCGCGGAGCGGAAGGTTTTGGCGGCTATTCGTGGCTGGAGCGCGTGGTGCTGCTGGGTGAACACGGGTTGCACACCAGCTTAATTCACGAACTGGCACACCTGCTGGACGTGGAAGCCGGGCCTACCCGCCGCGAGACCTGGCGCGCCTTTCTGATGCCGGTGTGGACGCACCGCATCAACCTGGAGTGGCAGCAGCGCAGCCAACCGGGCGGGCAATTCCTGATGGATGCCGTGACAAACCTGAACGCCGCCCTGCAATTTCAAACCCCGGCAGATGACCTGCTGAAAAAATTGCAAAACCCGCTGGAGCGTTTCACATCAACCTTTCTGGCTGAACTGTGGGGCAACCTGGTGGAAGAAACCGCCTGTGTAGAGCAGAGCAGTGCCGGGTTGGAACCTGTGGCCGTCAACCCGCCGCAGCATTACGACCAACACCCCATGTATTGGCCGCTGGAATGGATTGACGCGCACCGCAACCAGGTGCACCACTTGATTGAACTGCGCAAAACCATCATCACCGAACGCATGACCAAACACCAGCTTGAATCGCTGCATCAGGCGCGCCGCCGTTCCGTCCGCGACGATTATATTTTTTCTTCTTGATTCCACCCATTTTTATCTTGATGGTATCCTTTCGTTGACATTGCCTCCTGTGGCAATTTCAGGCATAATGGTTTGAAAGCGCACCTTTTTCCTGAATTATGTATCCATTAAGCTCGCAACCGCCGCCCACACCTTTCAAAGGACGAAAACCGCTTCCCGGTTTTTATCGTTGGATTGCCTTTCAACTGGTGTTTGCCGCCCTGCTGATCACCGGCATTCAATTGGTGAACTATGCGCGCGTCTATGCCAATTTTCCAGCCGGGGCGCAAATTGGCGGCGTTTCCATCGCCTATTTGAACTACAACAGTGCGCAACAACGCCTGCGCGAAGCCTACGGCATCCCCGTGGAACTGCGCTATGACAACAACGTCATCCACATGCAGCCCGAAGACGCCGGTTTCACCCTGCACATGAATGCCATGCTGCAAGAGGCCGGCGCGCAGAAGATTGCCCCGCCTTTCCTGGCGGGGTTTTGGAACTTCCTGTGGAACCGCATGCCACAGGCCGCCAGTGTGCCGCTGAAAGCCGACATATCCGAAGAGCGGCTGCGCCTGTATTTGCAGCAAGAAATCTGTGCACGCTATGATGCCCCCGCCGTGGCGCCCGTTCCGGCGCCGGGGATGACTTCGTTTAAACCCGGCGTCATCGGCCGCCAGGTTGACCTGGATGCCGCCGTACCCTTGATCGAAGCAGCCTTGCGCTCGCCAAATAAGCGCGTGGTGAAGCTGCCCATCGAAACAGTTGAACCGCCGCCGCCATTGATGGAGAACTTGAAGGTGCTGATTCGCCAGACCATTGACCTGGCCAGGTACGACGGGTTGACCGAAATTTACATCCTCGACCTGGAGAAACGCGAAGAGTTAAGTTTTGCCTACCTGCCGCCCGGCGGTGAGCTGCCCACCGGCATTGCTTTCAACGGCGCCAGCGCCATCAAAATTCCCATTATGATCTCAATTTTGCGCCGCCAGCCCGAACCGCCGGCCGATGATATTGATCAACTGATGCAACTCATGATTAAACAGTCGGAGAACACCGCCGCCGATGCCTTGATGGCGCGCGTGCTTGACCGCAACCTTGGGCCGATTTACATTACCGACGATTTACAGAGAATGGGTTTTGAAAACACCTTCCTGGCGGGCAATTTTTACATCGGCGCCCCCTTGCTGCGGCGCTACAGGACCCCCGCCAACACCCGCACAGACATTTCCACCGATCCCGACGTGTACAACCAGACCACCCCGGTGGATATGGGCATGCTGTTGGATGACATTTATCAATGCGCCAACCACGGCGGCGGCTCGTTACCCTTGATATTTCCCAATGAAATCACGCAGGTAAAATGTCAGCGCATGATCGATTACCTGGCTCTCAACCGCATCTCGCTGCTCATCCAGGCAGGGCTGCCCGAAGGCACCCGCCTGGCCACCAAGCACGGCTGGATCATCGAATATGACGGGCTGCTGCACGCCATTGGCGACATGGGTATTGTTTTTTCACCCGGCAGCGATTATGTGATGGTCATCTTCCTGTACCGCAAGGTGGGATTGATCTTCGACCCGGTGAATGTGATGGTTTCAGATATCTCCCACGCCACTTACAGTTATTTCAACCCGCCCACGCCCGTCACACGCGACTGATGTCGCGACTACAAAATACTCATCCTTGTAGTAACGGCTTCAGCCGTTTGTTGCAGGCATGCAATTTTCCATGCCTGCCACGCGACTAAAGTCGCAACTACAAAATACGCATCATCGTAGTAACGGCTTTAGCCGTTTTTTGCAGGCTTGCGATTTCTCACACCTGCTCGCGCGACTGATGTCGCGACTACAAAACACCATCCTTGTAGTAACGGCATCAGCCGTTTTTTGCAGGCTTGCGATTTCTCACACCTGCTCGCGCGACTGAAGCCGCAACTACAAAATGCCTGTGAGCCATTTATCCGCTATCCGCTTTCCTCTGTGGTTCCACAACCACCAACCTACCCCGCCCAGGCGGGCTGCGCCATGTTCAACTGCTGCGCCCTGAGGGCAAAGGCCGCCGGGCTGGGCGGCACCGTGCGCCCCAACACCTCGCCAATGGCGCGCACCTGCTGCACCAGTTCGGCAAAGCGTTCGGGTTTCAACGACTGCCCGCCGTCAGACAACGCCTCTTCGGGGTTCAGGTGAACTTCCACAATCAACCCGTCGGCGCCGGCAGCAATGGCCGCGCGAGCCACCGCGGTCACATACTCCCAGTGCCCCGTACTGTGGCTGGGATCGACAATCACCGGCAAATGGGTCAATGATTTGAGCACCGGTACCGCGTTGATATCGGTGGTGTTGCGCGTGGCGGTTTCAAAGGTGCGAATGCCGCGCTCGCACAGAATGACATTGTAATTGCCGTGTGACAGGATATGCTCGGCCGACATGAGCAGTTCATTGATGCTGGAAGACATGCCGCGCTTGAGCAGCACCGGGTGTTGAATTTCACCCACAGCGTGCAGCAAATCGAAGTTTTGCATGTTGCGCGCCCCAATTTGCAGCACATCAGCATACTCAGCCGCCACTTTCACTTTTTCCGGCGTCATCACCTCGGTCACCACCGGCAAACCGGTCAACTCGCGCGCCTCAGCCAGAATCTCCAGCCCTTTCTCTGCCAATCCCTGGAAGGCATAGGGCGAGGTACGCGGCTTGAACGCCCCGCCGCGCAGGGCATGCGCCCCGGCCTCGCGCACCGCCTGGGCTGTCTCCAGAAGCTGCGTGCGGCTTTCCACCGCGCACGGCCCGGCAATGATCAGCAAATCATTGCCCCCCAGCCCGGTGTGCGAGAGCACATTGGCGGCGCTGTCGGGTACCAACTCGCGCGAGGCAATTTTAAATGGGCGCGAGATGGGCATCACCCGGTCAACCCCCGGCAGGTAAGTGAACTTGTCTTGCTCCAGGATGGGACTGTCGCCAATTACCGCGATCACCGCCCGCTCGCTGCCCTGGATGGGATGCGGCGTGAAGCCAATGGCTTCCACTTTATCAATGACTTTGCGGATTTGTTCCTGGGTGGCTTCCACATTCATAATAATGACCATCTTACACGCTCCTCTTTTCCATCTGGCAAATGAATAATAAAAACAAAAAAGCGAGGCGCCGGGGGCGTCTCGCTCATTACATCCTTGGGATTATTTACTCCCGCTTAAGCGCCGCCTTCGGCTGTCCGGTTCCGGATGCCGTAAAAAAAGGAGAACGCAAAATAGCGGGTGGTTGAAATCATAAAAAGATTGATCCTGTTTTGAATGGTCGCAAGTATAAGCCCCCTTTTGCACAACTGTCAAGGGCAGATGGAAGATCGATTTTGTATGGAATTGGCTGTACAAGGAACTGCAACAAGGGGCTTAAGCCCCTTGTTGGTGGAGTATATGCTATTTCGCCCTTGACAATTCTCTAGATGTTTGTATAATATAAATTAGTTTGTGATACAAACAAGTTTATATACACTGGAGAAAGAAATGAACAATCAATCTATTCATGAAACGGTGAAACGCACCCAGCGCTCGTGGTTTGAAGACGGCCTGTGGGACCTGGGCTTCGCCTGCCTGTGCATGCTGATCGGGACATATTATTACCTGATTGAGGCATTGCAACTGGAAAACCGCCTGGGCATGGTCATCCCCCTCATCCAGATCGGCATCATCCTGCTGGCATTCTGGGGTATGGGAAAAGGCATAGCCTACCTTAAACAGCGCATCACGCAACCCCGCATTGGCTATGCCTCGTTTCGTAAAAATCCGTCAACGCAATCGCGCCGGGCGCGCGCGCTGCGCGGGATGCTGGTTGGCGTGGTGGTGGGCGGTGTGGCCGGTTTAATCGCCAGCAATCCCTCCACCGAATACCTGCTGCCGATTATTATGTGTGTCGTATTCGGCGTGATGGCGGTCTGGCTGGGCTTTCGCTTTGGCCTGCTGCGCTTCCATATCATCGGGGCAGCCTGCGTTGCCCTGGGTTTTGTCATTCCCCTGCTGCACCTCAACATGACTCTGTCGATGGCAGCCGTGTTCATCGGCGAGGCGATCATCTGGCTGTTTTCAGGTGCCCTCACCCTGGCAATTTTCTTGCAAAACACCACTCCGCACAAACCCGAGGAACAGATGTTGGATGATGGCCATTCCATCGAGGAGGAATGATGACACACCCTGAACTGCAAAAAATGGCTGATCTGGACCGCATGATCCACGAACCGGCGCGCCTGATGATCTTGACCGTTTTGAGCACCGTGAATGAAGCCGATTTCCTCTTCCTGCTGCACAACACCGGCCTCACGCGCGGCAACCTCTCGGCGCACCTTTCCAAACTGGAAGCTGCCGGATACATCAACATCCAGAAAACCTTTCGCGGGAAACTGCCGCAAACATTGCTGTCGCTCACCCCGCAGGGACAAAGCGCCTACGACGCCTACCGCAAGCAGTTGTCGCAAATTGTCCAGGCGCTGCCCGGCGAGAAGTAGAATCCTCCCCTTTTAGGATAGAGACTTCAGGATAAGGATGCCTGAAGTCTCTGTTTTGATTATTAGGTAGTAACGGCTTTAGCCGTTCGTGACGCACCTGGGAACCATCTTTGCCGCGTCCGCGCGACTGAAGTCGCAACTACAAAATCTTTTTTTTCGTAGTAATGGCTTTAGCCGTTTTTGACAGGCCACAAATCATCTATGCCGCGCCAGCGCAATTGAAGTCGCCACTACCCAGTTTACGGCGTCATGCCCATTAACTTCAAATTCCTGGTGGCGTTTTCCACCAGTTCCGGCTGCTGGCTGATTTCAACCACCTTGCGAAAGTCTTCGCCCGCCAGTTTAAACTGCCGGCTGTTGAAATAAGAAACCCCGCGGTTAAAATAGCCCAGGTCGATCAGATTTTCCAGTTCAATCTGTTTGGTATATTGTTCGATTGATTCTTTCCACTTCGCTTGAATCTGGTAAATGTCGCCTCGGAGGCGGAAGATTTGCCCATCTTTGGGGGTTTTTCCCTCGGCCAGGTCAAGCTGTGCCAGGGCCTTGTCATACTCGCCTTTTGCCACATAGCAATTCGACAGGTAGGTGTGGGCTTCCACAGCATTGGGCTCCAACTCCAGCAATTTCTCCCAGTCGGCAATGGCTTTATCATATTCTTTCAGGTTGAAAAAAGCCACAGCGCGATAGTGAAAGGTGGTCAGCGGCGCGTCGGGCGATTGCATGGCTTTGTCAAATTGCTCAAGCGCTTTGTCTGGTTCACCCTTGTCCAGGTAGGTCAGCCCCAGGTTGAAAACCGCCTGCACCATTTGCGGGTTCAGCTCGTAGGCGCGGGTAAAATCAGCCAGCGCCTGGTCATATTTCTTCAAAGCCAGATAGGTGTAGCCGCGGTTGTTGAAAGCATCGGCATATTTGGGCGCCAGGTCAATGGCTTTGTTAAACTGTTCGATGGCTTCATCCACTTTGCTCACGCTTAGATAGGCAGTGCCCAGGTCTTTGTGCGCCTTGGCATTATTGGGCTGCAACTCAATTAATTTTTCATAGTCGGCCAGCGACTTTTCGATCTCACCTAACTGGCTATACGCAAGGGCGCGGTTGCCGTAAGCTTCACCGTTGGACGGATTCAACTCAATTGTGCGGCTGAAATCTTCCACGGCCGTGTCGGCCTTGCCCTGCAGCAGGCGGGCTATACCGCGGTTGAAATATGCCTCAGCCGACAGAGAGTCCATTTTGGCCACCTGGTCCCAATCCGTTTCAGCTTTGGCATAATCCTGCTGCTGCCCGTACACTTCGGCGCGCATGGCGTAGGCGCGCGTGTTTTCCGGCTCCAGTTCGATGGCTTTGGTGCAATCGGTTATGGCATTTTCATATTTGCCGGCATTGGAATTGACCCGGCAGCGCGCCAACAGGGCATCCAGATTTTGCGGTTCCTGTTGCAAAACGCTGTCCAGTTCCTTCAGGGCTTCATCCTGCCGATCGAGAGCGCTCAGCGCCAGGCCGCGCCACAGGGTTTCATTCAGATCATCAGGTACCTGTTTTGCTGCCTGGTTATAATCATCCAGCGCAGCCTGAATATTGTTCAATTGAACATAAATCTGCCCGCGCAGTGAATAGGCCTGGATATTGCCGGCGTCCAGCTCAATGGCCCGGTTCAAATCTTCCAGGGCTTCTTCATTTTTTCCCTGATCCATATACAGCAGTGCACGCTGTACATAGGCATCAGTCAATTTATCGTCCTTCTTCAGCGCCGTGTTGAAGGCATCCAGGGCTTCGTCAGTTTTACCCTCTTGGCGCAGAGCCTTGCCTTTTTCCAGTTCATTTTGCGCTGTGTTCAGCAAATCACCCATACCCAGCAGCGTGGGATTAATCGCCTGAATTATAGCGCCCAGGACAAACACCAACACCACCGCCAGCGCCAGCCAGCCAAACCATTTCGATGATCCTGTTTTGTAAGATTGTTGCGGATTTTTAGCCAATGAAACCTCCCGACTGCATCATACCCACCGCCAGCGCGTGACCAAACACAGCAAACGCATCCAGACCCAGCCAACGACTACCGGCAGCAGGCGCCTGCACCAGCACATTGGCGGTTTTGCCCGGTTCACCGGGCTGCCCGCCCGCCAGCACAATGCTGCTCAAGCCCAGCTCACCCACCGCCTGCGCCGCCCCTGTCAATCCTGCATCAGTGCCGTCCAGCACATAGAACAGCGCCAGGTCGCCCGGCTGCGCCAGCGAGCGCAGCGGCTCGGCAAACACGGCATGACTGCCCACGTCATTGGCAAAAGCCGTCATGGCTGATTCGTTGTCTGCCAGGCAAATGGCCTGCATGCGCGGCAGATCGGGGCGCAAAGTATATTTAATCAGGTCGTTGACCATGTGGGTAGCAAAGAAAATGCCCGCGCCGTCAGCCAGGCAAAAGACGCGCCGCCGTTCCTGTTGGGCCTGGCGCAGCAGCGTAGCCGCCTGTTGCAATTCTACATCCGGCAGCGCAGCGATCATTTTAGCGCTGGCATTTAAATAGGTGTCCATCACCGCATCAGGATTGGCCTGCGGCTGCGACAGGGCCGCCGCCAGCGCGCTGCCAATGACGGCAAACACATCTTCAATTTGCATCATGTTCTGCGAGGGCGCCACCAGGCACACATCGGCCTGGCCGTTCAGCTTGCCGCCGGCAAAACCGGCCAGCGCCGCAGTGTGCATGCCCAGCCCGCGAGCTGCCTGCACGGCTGCCAGCGCATTGGGCGAATTGCCGCTGCCGCTGAGCGCCAACAGCACATCACCCGCCTGCCCCAACCGCCGCAGCGGCAGGGCAAACACCTGCTCGTAACCGGCGCGGGCTACGCCGCTCAACAGGCCGCCGGCGCTTTCGCTGAGGCACATGGTGCGCAGCGGCGGTTCCCCGGCGTACAGCAATTCCGAAGCCAACAGGCCGGCGGTCGAGCCGCTGCCCCCGTTCCCCAGCGTGAACAAGCGCCGCTCCGCATGCCGGGCGGTTTGCAACATGATCAAAATATCATGCAGCGGCTGCCGCGGCACATCGCGCACTGCCCTGGCGGTTTGCTCCAGGTAGGTTTTTATTTTGTTTTCTTCAGCTTGCATGAGGGTTTATACAACACACCTTTCTCTCACTCATCCGGCGCCTTAACAACCGGAAGCTCAATGGATGGTTTATCTTACCATTTTATACCATTCCCTGAGAGGCCTTAATGATTCTATAATGAACGGTTGAAGTCGTTACGACATTTAATGAATTTTTAGTCGCGGCCTCAGCCACGTTTGAAACGACTTGAAATTTTCCCACCCACAAAAAAACGATTCCCGCCCTGCATTTTTCCGGGGCGGGAATCGTTGATCTGTAATCAAACCACCTGAAAACCTATTTCTCCAGTTTAAACTGCCTCACCAGGTCGGCCAGTTTTTCAGCCGTACCCGACAACGTTTGCGCCGAACTGGACACCTCTTCAACCTGCGCCGTCATCTCTTCAGTGGCGGCGCTCACTTCCTCCACCGCCGCGCTGTTTTCTTGTGACACGCTGGCAATATCATCCACCGCTGAACTGACCTCGCTGGCGCTGGCCGACATTTCCTCGGTAGCCGCGGTGTTCTCTTCCACCACCGCCGACACAGTATCGACCGCGCCCACCAGCTCATCAGCACCCTGCACTACCTGGTGCACTTCATCAGCCGCCTTCCTGGAGCGTGCCGACACGTCATCGGCTGCGCGCAAAATTCCGCTCAGCGCATCACCGGCCAGCCCCGATTTTTGCACGCCGCTTTCCACTTCGTCGGCCACTGCCTGCATGGCGGTAACCGCCTCTTGCACAGTTTGCTGGATGTTCTTGATCAGCGCGCCGATTTCCTTGGTGGCTTCACCCGAACGTTCAGCCAGTTTTCGCACCTCGTCAGCCACCACGGCGAAGCCTTTGCCGTGTTCGCCGGCGCGCGCCGCTTCGATGGATGCGTTCAACGAGAGCAGGTTGGTCTGGTTGGCAATATCTTCAATGGTTTCAACAATGGCGCCAATCTGGTCGGATCGTTCGCCCATCTCCTGCACCTTTTCAGACGACAAATGCACCCGGCTACGGATGTTTTGCATTCCCTGGATGGTTTCACCCACCGTCTGGGCGCCCTGTTTCGACATATCAGCCGCCTGGCTGGCGCCCTGCATGGCTGACTGAATGCCCTCGGTGGCCTGTTTCAGGGCTTCCACAATCTGCCCGGTAATTTCAGAGGCCCTGCCGATGGCCACCGCCTGCTCCTGCGCCCCTTTGGCCACGCTGTCAATAGCCATGGTTAAGTCGTCCACCGACTTGGCCGTGGCGTTAACGCTCTGGCTTTGCTGAGACGTGCCGTTGGCAATTTGCTGGATGGTGGTGGAAACCTGGCTGGCCGCCTGCCCGGCCTGCGATGAAGCCTCGGCAAGCTGGCCGGATATCTGGTTTATTTGCAGCGCGCTGTTGTTCAACTCTCCAATCATGCGCCGCAAGTTATTGGTCATGTGATTAAAGGCGTTGCCCAGCATATCATCCTGTGAGCGCGGCGCAACCGAAACCGTCAGGTCGTTTTCAGCGATTCTGCCTGCCACGCCCGCCATTTCTTCAAAATAGGCTTCCATGGCCTGCATGCTTCTGCCCAGCACACCCACTTCGTCTCCACGGTTGAGAAGAGCCTGCCGTTTTTCTGCGGCTACATCACGGCTCAACGATCCTTGAGCAAGCTGGCTCAATCCGCCGGCGACTGATTCAATGGGTCGGGCAATGCTGCGCGAGAAAAATATCCCGATCACTACAGATAGCAAAATGACCACCAGGGCCACAATGGCGCTTTGTGCAAGGTTGGATATGACCCGCAAATTGACTTCGCTCAAATCCTGGTCCAGCAGGATGATCCAACCCAGTTGATCAGCCAGTTCGCCCTGCATGGTTTGAAAGGCCAGCACCGCCGGGTTGCCGTTCAAATCGCGGTAATTCTGGCTCCAGCCGTTTTCACCGCTTTTGATAAAATCCAAAATCTCCTGCGGGGCGGTTTGCATCAGCAGGTTTTCGTCATTGGCATACAGGATCAACCCGTTGCGGTCCAACAGTGCGGCATGCCCGGTTTCATCAAACTTCACCTGCGACATGGCAGTGAAAACCACCGAAATATCGACTGTGCCGCGCAAAATACCTATGACTTTTCCGGCATTGTCATACACCGGGATGCCGATATTGATCGCCCAACTGTCTGCGCTGTCATCAAAACTGACTTCGCTGATCGAAATGGCGCCCTTGCCGTCATTATAGGCGGTTCGCCACCACCCCTCATCAGCCTGTAAATAGTCACCCGTGCGGCCGGTCATGCCAATGGTCAACCCCTGTATATCGGTGGCGAATACCTCAAATTCTTCGGGAAACTTTTGTTGAAAACGTTTCAGCAAAGCGCTGAGATCGTTGGCGGCAATCGATTTAACCAACGGCTCAACCGATGCATCTCCATCCGTCCAGGCTTTATCCAGCCGGGCAATTTCCGCATCAATTTCAGCCTGGCTCTTATCCGCGTAAGATTGGTTTTCCGTCTGCATCGCCTCAACCAGCGAAGGTGAAAGCGCCAACGCCTGCAAGGCGTTCACGCTGCCGTCCACAATATCAGCCGAACGGTTGAGCGACTCGCCGCCGTAGGCCAGCAATTCCTCCCCGGTGGCAGTGATGGTTTCATTCGAAAATGAAAAATAACTAAACAGGCTCAGCCCGAACGCCGAAAGCAGCCCCACCAGGATGATGATAGTTAAAATCTTAGCCTGTAATTTCCAGTCATTAAATCGTAAAAAACCAGCCCCCTTCTGTTTGTTCGCATTCATCAGTGCCATAATACAGTCCTCCCACACACAATCAATCGTTAATTTGTTACGGGTGGCTTGAGATGAATGTCTACAATGCCCCGCAAATTTATCCAATTTATCCTACAATAAATAATTATCACCGATTAATTGGTGGAAACGAATAAATAATGGCTAAAAAATCCCAGGGGGCAGCCGCTTTGATCACATCTAACGGAAAGAGGCTTCCAGGAAAGCAATCACCCTGTGTTGTTCTTCTGCAGCGGCGTTCTTTCGCCCGCCGCCGGCCGGCTGTTTGAGCACCTGGTAGCCGATGCGTGATTCCTGCACATAGTAGGTTTCGCCGTCCATCGTCACCTCCCAGGCCCGCCAGATATCTCCTGCCGAGCCTGTCAGGCTGGTTAAAGGTTTTACCTGGTCATCCACTGGTTTATCCTCCACCAAGACAAAAAAATTCTGGTTACCGATCAATTCATGTATACTGGTATTATAAAATCGATTGTTGCAATCTCATCAAATCGGGGATACACAAAGACTGCATAACAGAGACAGATTGCCTGGAAGTTGATCTGCCAGATGAGGAGGCAAAAAATGGCTCAGCCCACCCCTGTCCAGTCTGAATACTCCCACCCACCCCGCCAAACACGCTCAAAAAAGAAAATACTGCTGATTACCATTCCCGTTGTAATACTGGGAATAATTCTGTGCACCTGTTGTGCTGCGATAGGTGCCTATTATTTAATGGAAGATGAAATCAATGATTGGTTTCAATCAGGCAGCGAAAAAACAAAATTCCAGGAGGAAGATGAAAACACGGCAGCTCTATTGAATACGGGTGGACAGCCCGGGCTTTCTCTCAACCCGCGCGGGGCAGATGGCTTTGTTTCGGGGAGTTATCAACCCCCTGACGAGCCTGACGGAAAAAGCGTTGCTTTTACTGTCACAAACGATGGCTACGCGACATTTCACCTGGTAGATGCGCTCGATTCGGAAATGTTGGAAGTAAATCTTGGAGAAGAGAACGATGCCAGCCTGACCTGGTCAGGAAAAACGCTGGACGGCATGGGTGAATTGACCCAATCAGAAGCTGCCGCGCTGGCGAACCTGCTGGAGAGCGATTTGCTGCAGGCAGTCTCAATGATTCCGCTTGAAATGGCCTGCCAGGGTGAAGACACCCTGGACGCCCATCAACTGGCGGCGCTGCTGATGCCGCTGCAAATGCATTTCAAGTACAACGTCACCAACAGGCAGGATGAAGCCTTATCCCTCATGGCGTTGTCCGAATGCAAATACATCCACCGCGAGGAAAATCAAACCAAATTTTCTTCGCCCATCCTGTTCTCTCCTTCAAACCCCGTCCCGGTTGTGCTTGGATATTTCCCGTTCGATGCAGAAGGTGCCGTCGAATCGCCGGCTGCAGGGGAGAGCAGTTCTGTGCTATATTGCTCTGTTTCTCATCCCGATCAGAAAATTGAACTATCCTCTTCCCATCTCCCCCCGGCAAGGGTGGTAATGGATGAAACAAAGCCGATTGTCGACGAATGGGGACCCTGTGAAGCCATGTGCCGCGGTGCCTGCGGGTCTGACTGCACCACCAATAACTGCAAAAAGACAACCGAACAACGCTGCGAGATCGATGAAGAAACGGGAGAGAACACCGGCATGGTTTATCAAGTCAACCGCTATGACTGCGGTTTACATCCCGCCTGCATCAAGCACGATGCCTGTTATGATAAATGCAACACGGATTTTCCGTGCGATTCCTGGGCGGCCGCATATTGCCGGCACGGCGGCTATCATGTCCTGGCGAATCCTATTCAAGCGCAGCTTGAACATATTTACGGCTACCTGTTCTGCGACGCCACAACCCTTTCGGAAGAAGATGGACTCGATGTGATTAGGTGGGTGGATGGCTACGGCCCCCAACCCACCCGGCAGGTGTTTGAATATGCAGACCGCGAATACGGCACCCGGCATGACACTGAAAAGTGCCCCCTGCCAGAGCCCAAAAAACCGCAAAAAGACCCGCCGCAGGTCAGTGAACCTGATCAGCCCATCAGACCTTGTGACTTTATGCCGGAGAGCATCCCAATCACACAGAATGACGAGACACAATGTTCAGGGGAATACTCTCAGGAGCCCTTTATGGGTGTAACCATCAGCCTGCTTGAAAAAGGGACAAACATCGAAAAATTATGCGGCAGTGTATATGAAGACAAATTTACGCTGATTAAAAACGAGTTAACTCTGGGGGATTGCAGTTATGAAAACCTGTTCCATCACTGGGAATATGTCGATGCAACCAACTACACGGGTTGGGGAATCAAGATGATTCTGGACCGCTACTGGGTAGAAGTTTACACCTTTGATACCTATCCCAACAATGAGTACTGGATTCACTCCACCACCAAACAAATAGAGGAAAAAATCCGTTTTTACATGGAGTTCAAAGAATAAATCAGGGCTTCTGCATATACGCTTTCACCTCTTGCCGCCAGCCGGGCTATAATCATTATAGAATAATCGATGGAGGCGGTTTATGAACAAATTATCCTGGTTTTCAGCGGCTGTTGTGCTTGTTTTGGGATTGTTCCCCTTATCCGGTCTGCCTTCACAGCCATCTGCCGAGGTGCAAATGTCATCCAACCCCGCTCCTGTCGCGCCCACGCCCGCCGGCCCCCCGCAGGCAGATTTTGACGCCGACCCCGGCACGCCTTTCACCCAAGCCGCCCTGCAAAAATGGAGCGGAACGCCCTACAAAGGCGCCGACGCCGCCCTTCCCATCCCACTGAAACAGGTTGCCAATGCCGCCGTTGCCAGAGGGCTCACCGCGCAGCAAACAGCCTTCCTGGAACAGAACGGTTTTGCTGTGCTGGCCAGCGGCGATCTCCAGTTTAGCGACATTCGCGAGCAGGTTTCCGACCGCTACGGCCAGCCCTATTACCTGACCAGCGACGCCGCCCTGCACGCCCTGCACCTCAATTTCGACGAACTGCTCAAAGCCCTCGAGCGTGAACAACTGCGCCCCGCCATGAGCGGGCTGGTGCAGGCAGCCCTCGACGAAGTGGAAAGCTACCAGGTCGATGCGCAGGGCACTTCACTGGAAGCCGACGCGCAGTTGGCCTCGGCCTACCTGGCAGTGGCGCTGCAGCTGTTTGACCCGCAAGCCGCAACTGATGTGGCACTGCAAGCCAAAGTTGAAGCGCAGGTGGCGCAGATCAAGCAGGCCGCCGGGCGCGGACAGTCCAAACTGATTCCCAACTTCGAGGACGATTACGGCGCCTATAAACCCACCGGGCATTACGCCGGCGACCCCGACCTGGAAGCCTACTTCCGCGGCATGACCTGGCTGGGGCGCACCCACTTCCGCCTGACCGACCCCTCCAATCCTTCCTTCAAGCCCTCGCGCGCCCCATTGATCATCACCCTGGCGCTGCGCCGCGCGCAGGTGGACGATAAACCCGCCGCCCAAACCTGGAGCCGCATCCACGAGGCGCTCAGCTTCATCATCGGTCCCTCCGATGACCTGGGTCCTCCCGAATACGCCGCGCTGATGGATGCGGTATACGGCAAAAATGCTTCACATCTCAGCCTGTTGAACGATACATCCTGGAAGCAATTCCTGGAGCGCGCCGATGAACTGCCCGCACCTAAAATCAACTCCACCTTCGCTGTCAGCACCAAAGAGATGGGCAGCGAGCGCGGCTGGCGCATGATGGGACAGCGCTTCACCCTCGACGCCCACATCATCCAGAACCTGCTGTTTGACAAAGTGGGCAGCATGGACAAGCGCCGCCTGACCCCCAGCGGGCTGGATGTGATGGCAGCCCTGGGCTCGCAGCCTGCCTTGCAGGCGCTGGAAGAGGCCGGCGAAACTGATTATCTTAACTACACGCAACAAATGACCAAAATGCAGCAGGCGGTGGAGGCGCAGAGCGAGACCGAATGGCTGAACAATTTCTACAACGGCTGGCTGTACGCCTTCGACGCCCAGTTGAGCGTGAAAGATGAGCGTTTTCCACCCGCCATGCGCACCGACGCCTGGGGCTACCGCGACCTGAACACCGCCCTGGGCAGTTGGGCTGAACTGAAGCGCGACACCACCCTCTATACCAAAATGCCCGAACCCGCCGCCGGCGGCGGGCCGCCCACCTCGGGGCCTGCCCCGGCCTATGTGGAACCCAACCCGCCCGTGTTTTACCGCCTGGCTTATATCAGCCACGCCCTGCGCGACGGCTTGATCGCACGCGGCCTGTCGCTTGACCCCATGCTGGTCGATCCTTCAGAAAGCTGGGGGCAATTTGGCGGCGCGTTGACCTTCCAACAATTGATCGACGATATGGAAGACCTGTCGCAGCATTTCCAAAAACTGGGCGACATTGCCGCGCGCGAATTGCAGGGTCAGCCGCCCACGCAAGACGAATGGGGCTTGATCCAATCTTGCATGGGCGAAGTGGAATGCACCACGCTCACCGCGCAGCGCTACGGCATGGATCAGGAACTGCCGCCCATGCCGATTGTTTCAGCCGTCTCAGGCAGCGGCGACAACGAAGTGCTGGAAGCCGCCACCGGGCAGCTCAACCGCATGTATGTGATCGTTCCTTTGGAGGGCAAATTGCAAATTGCCCAGGGTGGAATCTACTCCTACTATGAATTCCGCCAACCGCGCTCGGCCCGCCTGACGGATGAAGCATGGCGCCAGCGCCTGCAGAGCAACCCGCCCGCCCTGCCCGCCTGGACGGAGAACTTTTTGCTGCCCGGCGGCAAACCAGCCGATGTGCTGGCTTTCCGCGTGGGCGACGTGTACAGCATCACCGAAGCGGGTAAAGACCTCAACCTGCGCCAGTCGCCCACCACCAGCGCCAAAGTGCTGCGCAAGCTGGACCAGTATGAATATGTGGAGATCATCGGCGGGCCGCAGAGCGCCAACGGTTATACCTGGTGGCAGGTGCAAGTCGGCATCTTCGGCGGTGAGGAAGAGACCGGCTGGATGGTGGAAGAGCAAACCTGGTACGAGCGCGCTTACGGGCAATAAACCAGTAGAAAACCATGCCCGAAAGCCCGCATCAGCGCCGTTCCATCCGCCTGCCGGGTTATGATTACACCCAGCCCGGCGCCTATTTTGTCACCCTGGTGACGCAAAATCGTCTGCACCTGTTTGGAGAGATCGTGGACGGAGAGATGCGGTTGAACAACTTGGGACAATTAGCCTGTGCTCAATGGCTGCGCCTGACACGCCGCTTCGCCGCTGTTGAATTAGACGAATTTGTGATCATGCCCAACCATCTGCATGGCATTATCTTCCTGCATGATCGTACGGGCACGGGGAGCGGCAACCACATGGATGAATCAACCAACCTGGCTCCCCGTGCCCCTACCACCGAACGATTCGGCGTCCCGATTGCCGGATCGATCCCCACGATCATCCGCTCATACAAATCGTCTGTGACGCAACGCTTTCAAAAAATTTGTAACACCCCCGGGGCGATTTTGTGGCAACGCAACTATTATGAGCACATCATCTGCAACGACGACGATTTGCGCCGCATCCGCGATTACATCTGCAACAACCCGCTGCGATGGGTGCTTGACCGCGAGAATGCACCCTTCCAATAGGTTAACACAACGCTAACACAGCTTTTTTCAGCGCAGTGATAAAATTCCTGCGCGAAGGGACGCAAATCATGTATGCCGTATTTTTTGTGCTGGATAACCCTGACCTGCTGGATGACGTGCTGGACGCCTGGTATGCCGCCGGCATTGGCGGCGTGACCATTTTTGAAAGCACCGGTTTCCACAGGCGCCAGCATCAACATATTGCCATGCGTTACCTGTTCGGCGGGGGAGAATCAGAAGAGCAGGGCAACCTGACCCTGCTGGCCATTGTGCCCGATGACACCGCTGTGCAAACCTGCCTGACCCACGCTGAAAGCATTGTAGGCGATCTTAACCAGCCCAACACCGGCGTGCTCACCGCCTGGCCGCTCAACACGGTCAAAGGCATTCACAAAGCCCCCCTCCCATCGGAGTAATTTCATGCCCTGGATTATCTTTATAATCAGCGCGGCGGTCATCACCGTGGCTGCCATGCAGCTTGCCAAATACGGCGATGTGATTGCCATCCGCACCCGCCTGGGAGGCATGTTTATCGGTTTAATTCTGCTGGCGGGCGTCACCTCGCTGCCCGAGCTGCTCACCTCCATCAACTCCATTCAGCACAACCAACCCAACCTGGCAGCCGGCAATCTGCTGGGTAGCTGCATGTTCAACATGTTCCTGCTGGCTGTGCTCGACCTGGCGCACCACAAGCGGCGCATTTTGCGCAAAGCCGCCCTCAAGCACTCGCTTTCGGGCAGCCTGGCCATCTTCCTCATCGGCCTGGTGGTGTTCTTCAACCTGGCCAACATCGATTTAAAAATCGGTTGGGTGGGCGTTGACAGCCTGATTGTTATTGCCGCTTACGTGGTGGGCATTCGCCTGCTGCAAAAGAACGCCAACCTGTCTGATACACCCCTGACCAAGGAAGACATTCCCGAAGACACACCCAGCCTGCGGCGCGGGCTGCTTGGCTTTGGTCTGGCCACTGCCGTACTGGTACTGGTTACCCCTTACATGGTGAAAAGCAGCAGCGATATTGCCGAGATCACCGGCTTGGGCACCACCTTCATCGGCTCGACTCTGGTGGCGGTGGTCACCTCGCTGCCCGAGCTGGTCACCACCCTGGCAGCGGCGCGCATCAGCGCCGACGACATGGCCATCGGTAACCTGTTTGGCAGTAACATGTTTAACATGTTTGCCCTGG
>Ga0334887_1001885_pt1 | contig 25437 bp, 21 predicted proteins | sample GraSluR1_MG_10_FD_207217 | JGI IMG/M metagenome (GOLD analysis project Ga0334887, IMG submission 207217) | Sludge microbial communities from methane-producing bioreactor in Wageningen University, Netherlands - Granular Sludge_18_07-R1 | ecosystem: Engineered > Bioreactor > Anaerobic >...
TGATGAAACCGGGAGTCTATATCGAAAAGGGCCTGTCAGACTGGCAGATTCTTCAACATAGAGAGGGCAGAGCCTCAGCAACCATTCAGGGAGTCTATGTCGAATCGGACGATTTCGGTAAGCCTCAGACAGTCCTCTCGCGAGTCGTCAGAGAAGAGAGCTATGAGACGACTATTCACTGGACGGCTTGCGAGATGTTGCCGGACAAGAAGTGGAAGGCCACGCTCTCGCTTCCGAAGGGCGGTCTTTACCGAATTGAGACCTGTCTCAAACCAGTGGGCATAGGAATCGAATACTCTCTGAGAGGCGATATGATTCATCATGTAGGTGTCGGCGAGCTCTTCGCTATAACTGGCCAGAGCAACTCGGCCGGATACGGCAAGGACCCAGTCTTCGATCCTCCTGAAGTTGGAGTACATATCCTCAAAAACAGCGGAAAATGGGATCTGGCAACTCATCCCCTTAACGATAGCACCGGTTCGATTCATCCGGTCAATATAGAGACCATAAACCCCGGGCACTCTCCGTACCTGAGCTTTGCAAAGTATCTCAAACGCGAACTTAACTGTCCTGTAGGTCTGGTCCAGGCTTCGCTCGGCGGCTCCAGCCTCAGCCAGTGGAACCCCTCCGAGAGCGGAGAGCTTTATCGTAACCTTCTGGAAGTAATTGATAATGCTGGAGGAGATCTCAGGGCCATCCTATGGTATCAGGGCTGTTCAGATACCAGCGCCGGTCTGTGCGACACATACCTCGAAAGATTCACCGACTTCTTAGCCGGTCTCAGGCAGGCTCTGAACTCGCTCGATCTTCCTCTCTTCACCGTGCAGCTGAACAGATTTGTCGCCGATCAGGAGATATGGGGAATGAAAGACGAATACTGGGCAAAGATACGCGAGGCACAGAGAATAGCCGCAAAGATTATTCCCGGTGTCTTTGTAGTCCCGGCAATCGATATACCGCTTTCGGATAACATACACAACAGCTCGTATGGTAACATGATCCTCGGAGAAAGGCTCGCAAAGCAAGTGCTCAAACACGTCTTCAGTAGAGACTTGATTACGGACGCCCCGGACATTGAACGGGCAACAACTGCCGACGGACTGCTGGTACGTGTTGAATTTACGAACGTTACTGAAAGACTCTACGCCTTCGACCTACTGCCCGGTGATCTGCCACTGCACATAAAAGACTGCAATGGGCGCATCGAAATAAAGAGATACGATATCTCGGGCAACACGATAGAACTGGCTTTGGCTAGAAGACTTGACGGAAGAGCATGGATAAGCAACCAGTACCATACGAACCCGCCTGTATACTCGATAATCGATGTCATAAGCCATCTGCCGGCCTTCTCCTTCTATGACTTCGAGATCGAATGGCTGTCGGAGGAATCGAAATGAGAAACCTGTTGATTATTTCGGTATTTATAGCTCTTTCTCTGCTGGTGACAGCCTTCATAGTATCACGTGGAAAGACAGACCCGATAGACCCGCCCGGGATCGCTTCGCTCGAGAAGGTCACTCTAGGCGATATGGAGCAGTGGATACTAATCCGTAGCCGGGACTCTTCAAATCCCGTTCTTCTCTGGCTACACGGAGGTCCGGGCTCCTCGCAGATGCCAATAGCAAGGCATTTCAACGGCGAGCTGGAGTGGGATTTCACCGTAGTCCACTGGGACCAGCGTGGTGCGGGTAGATCAAATCCCCGCAATTTCGACGAATCGACGATGACTATCGAACAGTTCGTGAGCGACGCCCATGAGCTGACACAGATCCTGAAAGAGCGTTTCGGCAAAGAGAAGATCTTCATACTCGGGCATTCGTGGGGAACGAGAATCGGAATCGAATTGGCGACTCTCTACCCAGAAGACTATCACGCCTACATAGCCGTAAGCCAGGTAACCGACCCCTATAGAGAACAGCAACTTGCCTACGAGTGGCTCAAGGACGAAATCGAATTAAGGGGAAAGAAGAACGATCTAAGAGACTTCGAGAAACTGGGCGAGCCACCCTTTGAAGAGCACGAGCGATATGTCGCGCTCGCAAAAATGGTCGACTCCTTCGGTGGAGGAATGGACATCGGAATGTTAAAACTGGCTTCGATCGCAATAGGAGCTCCAGAGTACAGACTCAGAGACTACGTAAGCTGGCTCAGAGGTTCTTCAAGAGGGAGCGGACCAATGTGGGAATCCACTCTCGAACTGAACGTCTTTGAGGATTTCCCTGAAATAGACATCCCGGTCTACTTCTTCTCCGGCAGGCGAGACCATAACACCCCACTTCAACTCGTAGAAGAATACTACGAAAAAGTGAAAGCTCCGGCAGGCAAATCTTTTATCATATTTGAGCAATCTGCGCATGCTCCATTTATAGGCGAACCGGACATCTTCAACGAAAAGATACGACAGATAAAATCCGAGCTACTCGATTCTCATTAGAGGTACTAAGAGTAGCCAGTCTGTTTACGCGGGATAAGATCAGTGGTGAGTAGTGGTTAGTGGATGGCGAAGAGCATAAGTACAGACTGTTTCATCCCGTAATGCTCTTATTTTGCACCACCATTCACTAATCACCAAACACCGATCTTCCTGCTGTCGTCCCGTAGTGCCCCTATACTGTCATCCCGGACTCCGATCCGGGATCTCGTTCCTTAACTTGAAAGAGCAGATTCTGAGTCAAGTTCAGACGCAATTCTAGCTGTATCGTGCTTTTATAGTGCCTATCACAAGTTTTGCACTGCCATTCACTAACCAGACCCTAGACCTAGACCCCAGACCCTTTCCTCCGTTCTTTCCAATGACGGTCCACGGTCTTGGACGAGGCGCAACCTGCAAGAGAAGATGACTTTAGTTTTCTTGTGAGAAAAAGCCAGTTGATGTATAATCACTTTGTCCAGCAGACATCTGTTGTGTATAATTCTTGCTCTTCTCGACCTATTCTAATCAAGCGCTCACTAAATAGAAGGGGGTGCTACAATGCGTCGAATATTGCTCTTTCTTATTATGCTTTCTTTGACTATCATTCTTCTTACGAGTTGTCCTGCCCTGAAATTCTCTCTCTCAATTCAGATAGGAGGCAGTGGAACTACAGATCCGACTGCAGGAGTCCACGAATACAATAAGAACCAAATCGTCACCGTAAAGGCATATCCGGATAACGGTTGGGAGTTTGATTCCTGGGAAGGTGAAGTAACTTCACCCAACTCGACTACAACGACCGTCACTATGGATAAGAGTAAAACTATCAAGGCCATCTTTGTCCAGGACCAGATTGGCAACATCATAGAGAAACTCGATCCGCTTACACCACTATCTTTCCGATATGGTGAAGATCTCATTCCATTGGTGCAGAACAATATCCAGAGGTTCCTGGAGCTTCTTGAAGACGATGATCCTTTGAATCGATGGGCAGCTGCTTACGCTTTCCAGCGAAACCAACTTGACCAATCGACGCTTGATGAATTGCAGGATTATCTTCAGGATGAAAACCTAACAATTAGAGCCCTAGTAGCCGTAGCCTTTCTTTTGAATGGCGATGAGTCCGGGAAAGCTATACTGGAGAACCTTCTTACCGAGGAAACACCAATGATGTACAGCATTCCTCCAATCCTTCTTTCCGACTTCGCTGAGGTCATACTGAATGCCTATTATCCTGCCGAATATCCTCTCAGCAGCTATTTCCCACAGACCACTGCTGTTTCGGGTGGTCCTTGCGACTACACTGTTACCGTAACTGTCGTCTTCCACGGTGAAGGTGCTTCAGAAACCCAGGTAGAAACGTGGGAGACAGATGCCGAAGCTATTTGGAACGGTGCTGAAGGTAGTCGGGAGTGGGAAGATGGTTGCTGCACAGTGAAGTTCGATTTTGATTTCTCTATTCTGGCAGAAGGTGCTGAACCACCCGATGACGCCCATGTCGTAGAAGTGAAGAAGGTCAACAGCCATCACACCTCCTGGGTTGCTGCTCCCCTGCCCACTCCGGGATCAACAGAAACAACTACAGGTGAGTGGGACAACCTTGACACCGGACCGGTTATCGCTCACGAGATTGGGCATCTTATGGGGCTTGATGATGAATATCATACTGACGCTGAAGGAAACTATGTCAACGACAATCCACAGCCCGAAGGAAGTCCGCCAAGCATTATGGCACAGACATGGAATGGAGCGCAACCGCTTACTGAGCATTTCGATGCGATAATGGCGGCCGCCGAAATCGAATGCGACTGCGATTACTCACTTACCATTCAACCGGCTTACGATATCAACATTTCGCCCGGATCCCATACAGTAACGATTACCGTAACAAGAGCAGATGGAACTTCCGCCAAGAACTGCGATCTGGAACTTGATATAACGGGCCTCCATCCAAAGTCTAATGTAAAACTTAAAACAGATGATACGGGCAAATCGCAGTACACTTATCAATGCGTACTCCTGGGCCATACAGGAATTGACTTCATAGATGTCACCGGCAAATGTGGTGCAATAGGGAATGCCGTGAAGGAATGGATTTCGATTACCGATCTCTTCCCATTTGGAATCGAGCCATACGATGGCCAGGAAGACTTCCCTTATTCGATTCCAATGGTCATTGCATTCGGAGTTGAACCTCCAGTAGCGCTTGAAGCAGAGAATCTCGCATTTAACGTCTCGGTCTATATGGGACCAGACACTTTGTACTCAACGCAGACCTCCGAAACCGAAATTCAGACGGGACTTCTGCTTGAACCGGGGAGCGACTTCATGTTGGAGATAGTCCCAATCGCGCTTCCTGAAACAAAAGGAACACCAACAGTAATAAACTTTTCAACCGCACCACTTGATGAGAGTAGTAGCGAGCACCACTAGGGGCAGCACCACGCATGAATGTCGAAGAATAGGGACTTCTAAAAGTCCCTATTTTTTATCTTCACCAGTCAAAGCTTAATATTGTGTGTGAAAACACTAGAAAGAGCATTTTCGAGAGTTCTCTTGAGAACCGTTGAGAGTGGAGCATGGAGAGTTATGAGAAAGATCGAGAAGCTCGCTGCGCTCACGACGACGAGGTGGATCAGAGGTAAGGGATGAGAGGATAGAGGTAAGAAGATCAAGATCTCTTCGCTCTTCTGACCTCTCGCTATTACAAAACCCTAGACCCCAAACCCGGCTCTTCGTCTCGTCCTTTCTCTTCATCCCGTGTTTTTAATGCTCTTGGGTTCTCCACAATTCACTAATCACAAACACCGATCTTCCTGCTGTCATCCCATAGTGATCTCATACGGTATCCCTCCTTAGAACCTCCAGTCTCTATATCTCGTCACTTAAAGTGCAAAGCAAGCATCTTATTCTCGTCGCTTAATCCGGATATTGCTAATACACACTTTGTAAATCAAAAAGTTGACATTTTGTTTATGAATGTGCTAGTATCTCAGTAATTACCTTTTTCATATTGTTTGGAGTTGTCCGGTTACTTATTCTGCTAGTACTGCCGTTCGTGCGGCAGAAGTATGGATATACTGATTCAGGAAAATGGAGGGTGGAGACCGTGAAGAAGTGGATAGTGAGCATTATCTTAGTTGCACTGATAACCATTCCTGTAAGTTGCTTTGCGGCAAGCGGATCTCAGGTCTTTACGTTTGCGGGACATAACGATGTAATGACGCTGGACGTTAGTCAGATGAACGACGAGATGTCTGCCTTGATTATGTATGCGCTGAACGAGGCCCTGATAAGAAACAGCTATGACCAGATCATTCCCGGTCTGGCAGAATCGTACGAAGTGTCCGAGGATGGAACTGTGTATACTTTCCATCTCCGCGATGCCAAATGGTCGGACGGGGTTCCGGTAACTGCTAAAGATTTTGAGTATTCCTTCTTGAGAACACTGAATCCGGAAACAGGATCCTCTCAGGTATCGAGTTTCGATTCGATCGTCAACGCCAAGGGCTATTACAACGGCGAGATTACCGACGCTTCTCTAGTGGGTGTAAAGGCTGTGGATGACAAAACATTCGTGATAACCCTTTCCTATAGGGATCCGTTCTTCCTAACTGAAATGGCCGAAGGAATCAATTTCTACCCAATCAGACAGGACTACGTGGAGAAATTCGGGATGTCATACGCCTCCAGCCCGGGGACATTTATTGGTTGCGGCCCCTTTGTCCTCAAAGAATGGGTTCAAGGTGCAAGAATCGTTCTTGAGAAGAATCCCGAATACTGGAATGCTGATAGAGTAAGGCTTGAAAGGGTTGTCGAGTTAATTATTCCTGATGAAAACACACGTGTGGGAATGTATGATCTGGGCGAGATTGACGCGATTTATTCTATTTCTAAGGTCCAGACGATTATGCACCCTGAGTTCGGAAGCAAGAGCGGCGGTACTCTACAGTATTTGGCCTTCAACTGCTCAGAAGGATTGGTCATGGAAAACATGAATCTTCGTAAAGCTCTTAGTTTCGGTATAGATCGAGAAGCAATCGTGCTTGCTATAGCTTCTCCAGGAACTATTCCCGTCGACAGAATGGTAGATCCTAGTATCATAGTTGATGGAAAGTCTTATACAGAGACATATCCGAATTCGACAGGAGTTCCGCCGAGCGGCAACACTGAACAGGCAAAGATCTATTTGCAGAAGGCGCTTTCGGAACTGGGACTTTCGAGACCAGCCGACCTTCCAAGAATCAACTACGTTTGTATGGACTCGCCAATTCATAAGCAATATGCAGAGGCTCTTCAAGCTGGCTGGAAAGATGATCTGGGCGTTAACGTCGAAATCAGTATTCTCCCTGTTCCACAGGCCATCGGAGCTCTTTTGTCAGGAAAGTTCGACATATTCCTGGTCGGCCAGTCAACCGGCGTGAACCCTGCAACGATTATGGACAACTTCACAGTCGGCAACAGCAACAACTACGCGAGGTGGGACAACGAAGAGTATTCGGGTCTGATAGCAGCCCAGTCTGTAAACCCTGTTCTGAAAGAACGACTGCTTCAGATTCAACAGGCCGAAGCAATCATTCTCGACAAAGTCCCTGTAGCTCCTCTATGGACACCAGGAACTGCATACCTCAGCAGGGAATATGTTAAGGACCTTCATTACGGAAGACAGACAGGATCGATAGAATTCATCTTTGCGCACATAGAGCACTGATTTAGGACGGCCCTTACTTGAACTGAATGCAGCCGCAGAAGTGTTTAGCGCGAGCGGCTGCATTTTTTAAGGCGTTGAGGAGTGAAGGATTTTGGTAAGGTATATACTCAGGCGGTTCTTGATCTCCCTATTGACTTTGTGGCTGCTCGCTGCGATCACTTTCTTCCTGCTCAGGCTTCTGCCGGGAAATCCCTTTCAGAGCGATCAGATTCTGACCTTCGAAATGCAGGAGAGAATGATGAACTACTACGGACTGAATAGGCCGCTCATCGAGCAGTATTTCACATACATGGGGAATCTTCTTCAGGGGAACATGGGTTATTCTCTTAAGTACACAAACAGAACAGTGAACAGCATTATCGTCAGAGCATTTCCGGTCTCCGCCGATTTAGGTCTGCGGTCTCTGGCTCTTGCGCTACCGGTGGGCCTGTTTCTGGGAATAGCATCGGCAAGAAAGCGAGGAAAGGCAGTAGATTATCTCTGTGTAGTCATTTCAGTAATCGGAGTTTCCATACCCAGCTTCATTCTTGGTTCTTTTCTGCAGTACATCTTTGCACTCAGACTCAAGATCTTGCCGATGGCCCAATGGACCACCGAAATGCACAAAGTTCTTCCGACGGTAGCGATAGCGCTCGGTCTTCTTGCGACCCTCACCAGAATAATGCGGGCGAGTATGCTTGAAGTTACTACTCAAGACTATGTCAAGACCGCAAAATCAAAAGGCCTTTCGGAAGGCAAAATCATATGGAGTCACGAGATTCGTAATGCCTTAATACCCATATTGACTATGCTTGGACCAATGGTAGCCAGTGTGCTCATGGGGACCTTCGTTATTGAGAAAATATTTGCGATTCCCGGTCTGGGTCTTCATTTCGTCAATTCAATAACCGGCCTAGATTATACGATGACAATGGGGCTAACAGTCTTCTTCGGAGCCTTTCTGGTAAGCGCTAATTTTCTTGTGGATATAGCCTACGGGATCGTTGATCCGCGTATCAGGCTGGCAAAGTGAGGTATATGTCATGACTAGAGACTTTGCAGGCATACCGAAAGACGAATTCGAATTTGCCGGAAAAAGCGAAGAAAAGTCCGAACTCCTGACTCGTCCTAGCATTTCCTTCTGGAGGGATGTATGGAGGAGACTTTTCAAAAACAAAGTAGCTATGACCGGGCTGGTGATTATTTTGGCGATTGCGTTGTCCTCGCTTATAATCCCTGAACTATCTTCTTACTCATATAGCCAGCAGAACCTTAGGAATATCAATGCGGCACCGTCTTCCCAGCACTGGTTCGGCACCGATTCGCTTGGAAGAGATCTATGGGTACGGACATGGTTCGGCGCTAGAGTATCACTCGCTGTTGGTATATTCGGTTCGATAATCCCGAGTCTTATAGGCGTTTTGATAGGGGGAATATCCGGATACTTCGGCGGCAAAGTAGACATGATAATCATGAGACTCATAGATATCATCATATGTATTCCTCAGATGATCTATATAATACTTATCATGCTTGTCATAGGCTCAGGTCCTGTTCCATTGATAATAGCCTTCGCAATAACTGGCTGGATGGGTTCGGCACGTAATGTTCGAGGCCTGATTCTAAAGATAAAGGAAGAGGAGTTCGTTCTGGCCTCGCGAATACTGGGGGCTTCGCACGGGCGCATAATTTTCAATCATCTCGTCCCCAATACACTCGGGATAGTTGTTGTAAGCATGACTCTTGGAGTTCCCGCGGCGATATTCCAGGAAGCATACCTCAGCTTCATAGGTCTGGGTATCAAGCCACCCATTCCCAGCTGGGGGCAGCTTGCAAATTTAGGAACAGCGGTTTTCAGGATTTATCCGACACAGTTGCTGATACCGGCAATCATGATTTCTTTAACAATGCTTTCTTTCAACCTCTTCGGAGACGGACTGAGAGATGCGCTGGATCCGAAACTACGAAGCTGAATGGGAGATATTTGTCGTGACTGAGAAGATACTTGAAGTCAAAAATCTCGAATTTTCTTTCGATACTTATGCTGGAGAGGTACACGCCATTAGGGGTGTCTCATTTCATATAAACCAGAGTGAGTCCCTTGCTATTGTCGGTGAGTCGGGATGTGGAAAGAGCGTTACTGTTCAATCGATAATGAAACTTGCTCCGACTCCTCCCGGAAGGCTGAAAGGTGGAAGGATAGTTTATCGTGGCAGAGACATCACCAATTACGGCGACAGACAGATGGAAAAGCTGAGGGGAAAGGAAATGTCAATGATATTCCAGGACCCAATGACCAGCTTGAATCCAACGATGCGGATTGGCAGGCAGATATCCGAGGGAATAAAGAAACACGAGAAGATCTCGCCCGAAGAAGCACGCAAACGCAGTGTCAAATTGCTGAAGGAAGTGGGAATATCTGATCCAGATAGAAACATCATGCGCTACCCTCATATGTACTCTGGAGGAATGCGACAGCGGGTAATGATCGCCATCGCTCTCGCCTGCAATCCCAAGATCCTCTTTGCGGACGAACCGACCACATCTCTTGACGTCACTACTCAGGCTCAGATCCTCGAGCTTATGAACCATCTTAAGCGAGAATTCGATATGGCCATCGTTCTCATTACACACAACCTGGGAATTGTCGCGAGATTCGCAGAAAGGATATCTGTAATGTACGCCGGGAAAATCGTGGAAACTGGAAAGACCCAAGACATTTTCTATGACCCACGTCATCCTTACACGTGGGGACTGTTAAACAGCGTTCCCGCAGTAGGAAAAAAGAGAACAGAGCAGCTTCCTACGATAAAGGGAACACCTCCCGATCTCTTCATGCCTCCCAAAGGCTGCGGCTTCTATGATCGCTGCGAGTATCGAATGAAGGTATGCAAAGAGAACGATCCTCCCTCAACGGAGATAGAAGGAGGCCATTTCGCTTCCTGCTGGCTGCTCGACCAAAGGGCACCCAGTATAGAACCGTATTTTGTGAAGAGGCACTCCAAAGAGAACTTCGGCAAGGATGTGATCTAACATGCCGCAGAAAATTCTTGAGGTGAAAAACCTGAAGAAGTATTTCCAGATATCGAAGGGACAGGTTCTCAAGGCTGTTGACGATATTAGCTTTTCCATAGATCGAGGAAAGATTCTTGGCATGGTGGGAGAATCCGGGTGCGGAAAGACCACTGTAGGCAGGACAATCGTTCATTTGTACAAACCAGACGAGGGAGAGGTTCTTTTTAACGGAATCAACGTCCACGAGCTAAACAACAAGAAGTATCGGCAAGTGACGAAAAAAATGCAGATGATCTTCCAGGACCCTTATGCATCTCTTGACCCTAGAAAGACCGTGAGCGCGATAGTCGGAGAGGGTATCGACATTCACAAACTTTGTCGAACCAAGACCGAACGGATGGAAAAGATCTACGAGACGCTAGAAATGGTCGGTCTAAATAGAGAACACGCAAACCGCTTCCCACACGAATTCAGCGGCGGTCAACGTCAACGCATAGGAATCGCCCGCGCCCTCGCCGTTGGACCTGAGTTTCTCGTCTGTGACGAGGCGATCTCTGCACTCGATGTTTCTATACAAGCCCAGATTATCAATCTCCTTATAGATCTCCAGAAGAGACTCAATCTAACCTATCTTTTCATAGCCCACGATTTGAGTATTATCAGGTATATCTCCGACGATACTGTAGTGATGTACCTGGGTACTCTTGTCGAGAAGGCCGAGACCGAAGAGCTTTTCGAAAACCCGCTGCATCCATATACAATTGGTCTTCTGGAGGCTGTGCCGATAGCCGATCCCGACTATGAAAAAAGCCACAAGCACGATCTCCTTTCGGGAGAGGTGCCAAGCCCAATAAATCCTACTCCTGGTTGTCGTTTTTCATCCCGGTGCAAGTTCGCAAAAGGAATATGCAATAAGGAGACGCCTTTCTTGAAGACTGCTGGTAAGGGGCACATGGTGGCCTGTCATATGGTTCATAGTGAGGAATGGTAGAACCGAGGTAGGGGGTAGCAGGTTCGTGTAGGAAGAGCGAAGAATCAGTTGCATGATGCAAGTTGCCAGAATAGCGGGTTGCGGATAGAAAGTTGGAAAGAGCAAAGGATCAGCTACGAAGGAACACAGATCATTGATCTCATCCTCTCGTCGAGCGCAGCGAATTCTCGACAAAGTTCTTTCTCGACCGCTCTTATCGAAAGAATGAGAAGCTGAATCAAGTTCAGCATGACGGCATTTGACGTCTCTTAACTCTAGAAACTGCAACTTGGAACAGGCAACTTGCAACTGCTCTTCGAAGGACGGCGCTCATTGTCTTGGATGAAGGACTAAGGTCGGCTCTCATTTGGGCGTGATGGATTGTAAGGTTTTGTGACAAAGAATTCCGGAAGTGAGGCACAGAAAGGTGTTGATTCCTACCTATAGCCACTTACGCCTCACCTCTGGTCTGGGAGGTCTACAGTGATAGAAGAAGATAGTCTCAAAAGAGTAATAAGGAAAGCTCTTTCCTCAGGAGGAGACTTCGCGGAAATCTTTATTGAAGACAAAGATGAATTGAATATAAAGTGCTCGGGAGGTACGATCAGCGGAATTACCACAGTTCGCATTAGAGGGGCAGGCATTTACTTGCTTTGTGGACTTAAGAGCGTCTATGTGTTTACAAATGATCTGTCATTAACGGGTCTTGTGAGTTGTGCCGAGAGAGCCTCTGAACTCCTGAATGAAAGTGCGGGAGACTTAGTCGGTGATACCAATTTCTCTTTGCAAAAGGCGACAAATCCGAACAGATTCGAGATCATTCCTTCCTCGGTAGGCCATGAGGAGAAAATCAGAGTAATACGTGAGACTGAGCGAGCTGCACGAAGTGCAGGAGGAAAGTTGCGGCAATTGAATGTAGACTACTTCGACACCGATCAGAAAGTATTGATATTCAACAGTGAAGGTCTGCATTCCGAAGACAGAAGAATAACGAGCCGTTTGCGACTGCAAGCTACAGTCGAGGTTGGAAGTCATTCAAAATACGAATGGGGCGACTTCACTCGTCCTCAGGGTTTCGAAGCATTTCGCACGAAAAACGACTACACATCGTTTGCCAAGGATTTTATTGTGGACATGGAGGAAGATCTTAAGTCCTCACCGGTGAAATCTTGCGCGGTCCCGGTGATTTTTGAGGCCGGTCCATGCGGTACTTTCTGGCACGAGACTTGCGGTCATCAGCTGGAAGCATCAGCAGTTTCAAGAAACGCTAGCGATTTCGCAGGTAAAGTTGGACAGGTCGTTGCTTCGGAAAAGGTTACACTGATCGATGACGGAACGATACCGGGTCTATACGGCTCGACTGCAATTGACGACGAAGGATTCCCCACACAGAAGAACATTCTCATAGAAAACGGTGTGCTGAAAGGTTACCTGTGTGACAGGCTTTGCGGGAGAAGATTAGGAATCCCATCTACGGGAAGTGGAAGAAGGCAGGGATACTCCTATGCTCCCGCACCACGAATGAACAATACCTATCTAGATCATGGGAAAGACGACGATGATGAGATTATTCGATCTGTTGATGAAGGTCTCTTTGTGAAAAGACTCGGAGGCGGAACGGGCGGCAGAGAGTTCTCTATTGCCGTCAGCGAAGGGTACTGGATAAAGGATGGCAAGATATCTCACAGGCTCAGGAGCGGTTTTGTCCTCAACGGAAGAGGAATTGACATGATAAAGAAGGTAGATATGGTGGGAAGCGATCTCAAGACAGATAGCGGAGGTTTCTGCGGAGCAGACTCCGGACTGTGCCCTGTTACAAGCTTTCAACCGAGAATGAGAATTTCACTAATGTCCGTAGGCGGGGAGGGTTGATCCGAATGAGTTTTCTTGAAGGATATCGTAGAGTATTGAAAAACCTTCCGGTAAGCTACTCCGAGGCTGAAGTCAATGTGGAACGAAGAGGTAGCACCGTCATAAAGCACGCTAACGGAGAGATGATCGAAACACGTTCTTCTGAAACAGCCGAAATCTTTGTGCGTGTCGTGGATGAGAAGACAGGCTATGCATACACACAGGACCTAGATGAAGAACCGAACTATGTTTTGCTGAGGGCGCTCAACAACTCACAGTTTGTCGAACGACTGAAGAATGACAGGCTAAATGGATATTCGGTCAGCAGAAAAGTTTCGGACAGCTCCAGAAATAGCGATCTTGACATCCCTTCGATGAAGGCAGCTGCCAAAAAACTTGAAGAGACAGTGAGATTGGTTGACAGTAATATATCCAGCATAGCGGTCGAAATCTGCGCGGAGAAACAGCGAAGAAATGTTGTTAATTCATATGGTCTGGATGTTGAATCGTCCATGGATCTATATAGTGTCACTGCGACTGTAATGGCTGAAAGGAATGGAGAGCAGTATGATGCATCCTATTATGAAAGCACTTCAAGGCTTGAAGATATTGATCTGGAAAAGTTCAAGGAGAGAATTTCAGCGAGCTTGAATCACCAGTATGATGCAGGAGAAATGCAGACGGGTTTGTATACGGTGTTGCTTGACAGTACAGTAGTAACAAACATCATGATGACTGCCTGGCAGCTGTTTAGCGGTCTGAAGTATGGCGATGGGTCCTCTGCTCTCTCCGGGAAGCTTGGGCAAGCGCTCGGATCGTCTTGCTTTTCGGTTACCGACTCACCCTCGCATGAACTGACAGGGTATCATTATGAATTCGATTGCGAAGGAACACCTTCAAGGGAAGAACGTTTGGTAGATGGCGGCAGGCTTGTAGGACTCATGCATAACATCGCAAGCGCCAATAGATTGCACACTTCTTCAACAGGTAATGCGGGAAGATACGCACTGCTTAGTGGATCGATCCCAACAGATATCATAATTACTCCCAAAATAGTACATGTGGAGCCAGGCAGTAAATCGGTTGCCTCTCTGCTCGAAGAAATGGGCGAAGGAGTCTACATTACTCATTCATATGACGTATTTCACTCCATAAACATTGGCTCGGGCGGATTCTCTATCCCTTGCAGGGGAACAGTCATACGTAACGGCTGTGAGGATTGCAACGTCACCGGTTTGACGATGAGCGGGAGATTGACCGATCTATTCTCAAGGGTAAGGGCTGCGGGAAACGACCTGTATATCGAGGAATTTCTCCGCAAGAGCTATTGTGTAGGAGCCCCCAGCCTGTTGATTGAGAAGTTGCAGATCAATGGAAAATGATATCATATGAAACTGAAACGACACACTTATAAGGTCAATCACTGACATAAGTCCCGGTTTTGATAGTAAGAAAGGGTGTGAGTCAAAACGTATGGAGAAGAAAGAAGCCTTGAACTTTCTTGACAGACTGGCAAGAGGAATATCTGAAATGTTTGGAAGCAACTGCGAGACACTTGTGCATGACATGAGCGTTCCAAAGCACCCCATAGTGCTTATCTATAATGGACACGTCACTAACAGAAAAACCGGTTCGACCGAAGACGTATACGGAGACCTGGCTAAGTACAAGTCATCATATCTGGAAGGAGACTTCATAAACCATCTCGCCGTATATAAATCTGGCAAGTTCATAAAGTCGACGACCTTTCATCTGAAGGGTGAGGATTATCATTATGCGCTGGGAATAAACTATGACTTTACATACATGAGAGAGTTTTCCAATGTACTAGATAACTTCATGAAGGTTGAATCGGATTTGCAGTCTGCAATAAGCGAAGCGGGAGAGAACAAACTTTCTTCAATTTTCGACAGCTGCCTAGAAGCGATTGGAAAACCTGTCGAAAGGATGAACAAGTCAGATCGACTGAGACTGATAAGTCTTCTCAAGAGAGAAAAGGCCTTCGAATTCTCCAAAGCAGTTCCCTATGTCTCAAACAGGCTCAATCTATCTAGATATACTATATACAAGTACATTAAGGAAAGTGGTTGATGAAAAACAACGAAGAGAAGGAGAAGATTATGCTTATAGAGAAGAGAATAAAGGAACTCGGAATCGAGCTTCCCGCGGCTTCACCGCCGGGAGCCATGTACGTTCCCGTAAAACGTCTCGGAAGCGCGCTCTTCGTATCCGGTCAAGTACCGATGCAAAATGGAAAGCCTCTCTACACTGGAAAAGTGGGAAGCGAAAGATCAATCGAATACGCCCGGGATGCAGCAAGACTCTGTATTGTGAACATGCTTGCGGCACTCAAGGAGCATCTCGGTGATCTCGATAAGATGGTCAACGTTGTGAAGCTCCAGGTCTTTGTTAACAGCGAACCCGGATTCGACAGGCAGCATATAGTTGCAAACGCCGCTTCTGAACTCTTGTTTGAGATATTCGGAGAGACCGGAAAACATGCCCGAACCGCTGTCGGTACTAATCAGCTTCCGCTGGATTTCACTGTTGAGATTGAAGCTGTAATCGAAACTAGAGAGAGTGATTAGTATGGACTACGATTTCAATACTCTGATAAATAGAGAAGATCAGGGGAACATGAAATACATCCTCACTCCCGAGATAGTTAGAAGGATGAATCTGATTAGCTATGCTGGTGCGGAGATGGACTTCAAAACTGCCCCGGTAATAATAGATGCAATTGTAAGGAAAGCGAAAAACGGTCTTCTTGGATTCACTCTTGCCGACGAAAAGTACCTTTCCAGCATTCAGTGGTGGATGAAGAACATGCGTGCCTGGGAGATAGAGGAAGACTGGATAGTGCCTACCTACGGCACGATTCATTCGGTCGCGACGGCAATCAGGGCATTCACTGACGAAGGAAACGGTGTGATTGTACAGCCTCCAGTTTACAACAGGTACGAACAGGCAGTGAGAAGGACTAAGCGAGAGATTGTGAGCAATCCCCTGATCTATGAAGGCGGAAAGTACTCGATGGATTTCGATGACCTTGAAAGATGTATGAAGAGCAAAAGAAACAGATTGCTTATTCTCTGTAACCCACACAATCCCATCGCAAAGGTCTGGAAACGTTCCGATTTGGAGGTGATTGACTCCCTGGCAAGGAAGTACAATGTTGTAGTCTTCAGCGATGAGATATTCGGAGAGATCACCTTCAATGGCCACGTAGCGCTTCCTTATACTTTGGTAGCCGGAGCCGGTAGTAAATCGATAGTCTCTACATCGCTGGGAAAGGTATTCAACTTCACGGGCGTGAACAACGCCAACATGATTATCCCCGATCGGCAAACGAGAGATATGTTCAAGACTCAGCGGGATGCCGATCACTATGGCAGCATAGATCCTTTGATCCACGCAGCGGTGTGTTCAGGATACGGACCCGAAGGCGCTGACTGGGTAAGAGAGATGAGGAAGTACATAGCAGAAAACATAAACATGATCAGGGATTTCTTCCAAGTGAGTATTCCTGACGTTAGAGTGGCCGAAGTAGAGGGGTCCTTCGTGATCTGGATAGACTGGCGCGGTCTCTCATTAGATGACGATGAGCTACACTCCTTTCTCCTTAATGAGGCTTACCTCGATCTCGACCGTGGTATAAACTATGGAATAGGGGGAATGGGATTTACTCGGATGAACGTTGCCACACCTAGAGGCAAAATTGAGGAGTCATTAGCGTACCTTTTCGATGCCGCGGCAAGACACGGATACGCAGTATCTGAGACTTTGAACAAATGGAGGTGAAGATCCATTCCTATTAAGAAACTAATCGAAGACTATTTCGAGAAGAACAAAGGGCTCATGGTAAAGGACATTATGAGACTCGTTAGGATCAAGAGCGATAGGGAAGAAGCGAAAGAGGGTAAACCGTATGGCGACGGTCCGGCGGAGGTACTGGCCGCTGCTCTGGAAATGGCATCGGAAATGGGGTTCAAGACTAAGAATTACGACAACTATGTCGGAGCGGTAGATTTTAATGACCTGGAAAACAAGCTGGACATACTGGCTCATCTCGATGTTGTCCCGGGAGGAGACGGTTGGTCTGTCACAGAACCGTTCAACCCGATAGTTGAGGACGGAAAGCTCTACGGTCGAGGAACGATCGACAACAAAGGTCCTGCGGTAGCGGCTCTATACGCCATGAAGGCCGTAAAGGACCTGAATATTCCTTTAAGAGGCGGCGTCAGACTCATTTTGGGAACCGATGAGGAGTGCGGGTCATCCGACATAAGACACTATTATGGAATCGAAAAAGAAGCTCCTATGACCTTCTCACCTGACGCCAGCTTTCCGGTTGTGAACATAGAAAAGGGAGGTCTCCAGGGAAAGTTCGAATCCAGGTTTGAAGAGTCTACAGTAACTCCCCGAGTAGTTGGCTTCAAGGCCGGGATCAAGAGCAATGTAATCCCCGGTGAAGCTTATGCAGTGGTCGAGGGAATAGACTCGAAAGAGATCAGAGATTACTGTGATGCCGTAAGCGAACTCAGCGGGGTCTCATTTAGTTTAGCTACTGACGCAAGCAAAACAACGATCAAGGCCAAGGGACTCCAGGGACACGCTTCGACGCCAGAAAAGGGAAGGAATGCCTTGACGGCGTTGCTGGAAGTAATCTCGAAGCTACCTCTCTTTAGTAGCAGAGGCTTTGAAAGACTGCAATCCCTAAGCTCAGTATTCCCTCATGGTGACTGGCTCGGCAAGGCGGCGGGTGTTGAGATGAGCGACGAACTGTCCGGCGTGTTGACAATCAGCTTGAATATGCTGGAGTACGAAGGCTCCAGTCTCACAGGAACATTTGATTGCAGAGCCCCTTTGTGCGCTACGAAAGAGAACCTCCTTGATGTAATTAAGACTAGGCTAGACGATCACGGAATAGACCTGATGAACGACGATATAAAACCGCCACACCACGTACCTGGTGACTCCGACTTTGTCAAGACACTTCTGAGGTGCTACGAAAGCTACACTGGAAACAAAGGATATTGCATCTCCATAGGAGGAGGAACGTACGTTCATCGCCTGGAAAACGGCGTGGCGTTTGGATGCATTATGCCAGGTAGCGAGAATAACATGCACGGTCCAGACGAATTTGCAGTTATAGAAGATCTTGTAACTAGTGCGAAGATTTTTACGCAGGTAATCATTGAGCTTTGCGGGTAGTAAGAACCGCGGTAGGTTGTGCGTTGTAGGTTGTCGGTAAGAGCCGAGCCGAGAAAGAGCACTGTCGAGCGAGAGTTACGCGTGGAACAGAGGTAAGAGGTCAGAGGATAGAGGTGTGAAGATCAAAATCTCTTTTCTCTTCTCGTCCTCTCTTCGTCTCGTTTTTTCGCTCTTCCGCTCTTACCAGACCCTAGATCCGAAACCCCAGCCCCGGCTCTTCGTCTCGTCCTCTCTCTTCATCTCGTGCTCTCGATGATCTTTTCGCTCTTCCGACCTCTGACCTCAGGTCTTTACCAAGGACGGGTCCACGATCTTGGACGAAGAACGAAGGACGGGTCTTCGTCTTTTCATGCTCTTCTCGGAGGTGGACGGCGGACGGAGGACGTCTCTTTTCGCTCTTCAGACCTCTGACCTCTCCCCCTCTCACCTCAGGTCTTTGCCAAGAACCTGGACGCGAAGCGTCGGAACGAAGAACTTGGGCGCAGCGCGCCGGAACCGCTCTCTTGCTCTTTCCAAGGACGGGTCCACGATCTTGGACGAAGGACGAAGGACGGCTCTTCAGCTTTTCATGCTCTCCTCCAAGCGCTCTTCGCCCGCGGAGCGGAACTGGCCGCCGAAGGCGACTGGCATCGCGAAGCGATACTGGCCTGCGCAAGCAGACTGGCGGCGGAATGTCCCTCCATGCCAAGGACGTCTCTTGAAAAAATAGAGTCTGTCCCCATTTTTCAAGGACGTCTCTTGAAAAAATAGAGTCTGTCCCCATTTTTCACACTTCGGAAAATCTAGGCAAACGGTGGAAGAAAACGTTTGGGAATACATCTGATTGTGTTAGAATAAGATTTATTACATTTTTCCCTGTCTCCTTTCTTCGCTGCACGCGGAATGGATAATCGGTTCATTCCCTTTAAATGGACCCCAAGGGAGGACAGCTTATTTTGCCAATATGGACATAGTTCCATACCATCTTTTCGTTATCTTCAGCATATAGTTGGGCACTCCAAATCCATGAAGAAAGGAAGGAAAAGAATGGCGAAAGAGAAGAGGTCTTACTGGTCGACGACTCTACGGCTTTTGGGTGTCATCCTGGCAATATGGGCAGGAGTTTCCCTGGGATTGAGTATTATCGCAGCCCCCTTGCTGAACCACATTAAGATGGGTGGGTATCCCCTGGGATTCTGGTTTGCCCAGCAAGGCTCCATTTATGTCTTTATCATTCTTATTTTTGTCTACGCAAGACTAATGGGGAGAATTGATCGAAAGTTCGATGTCCACGAAGAATCAGAAAAGAAACCAAACAGGAGTAGGAGATAGTCTATGAGTCTTCAGGTGGCAACTTTCATTGCTGTTGGATTGAGTTTCTTGTTGTACTTGGGAATTGCCTTTTGGTCACGCGCCAAATCAACAAGCGATTTTTACGTAGCCGGTGCCAGTGTAGGACCCGTTGTAAACGGAATGGCGACCGCAGCTGATTGGATGTCTGCTGCTTCTTTTATTTCCATGGCAGGTATGATTTCCAACATGGGGTACGGAGGTTCCGTATTTTTAATGGGCTGGACGGGAGGCTTCGTGCTCCTTGCTATGCTGCTTGCTCCTTATCTGCGAAAGTTCGGGAAGTTCACGGTATCGCAGTTTATCCGAGACCGTTTCTACTCCAGAACTGCCTCAGCCGTGGCGGTTCTGTGTCTTCTGTGCGCATCCATCACCTACATCATCGGACAGATGACCGGTGTTGGGGTGGCGTTCTCGAGATTCCTGGGTGTTTCCAATGATGTTGGGATTTACATAGGTATGGCTATTGTGTTCGCATACGCAGTTTTTGGTGGGATGAAAGGGATTACCTACACCCAAGTTGCCCAGTACTGTGTTATGACTTTCGCATATGTTATCCCGGCCATCTTCATTGCCTTCTACCTCACGGGTAATCCGATTCCCCAGCTTGGATTAGGTTCAAACTTAAGAGGGGAAAACATAGCTCTTTTAGCCCGTCTGGATCAGGTAGTAACCGACCTCGGCTTCAAAGAGTATACAACCGCCCTGCCAGGTAGTGTGTTGAACATGTTACTGTTTACCCTGACACTAATGATCGGTACTGCAGGATTGCCACACGTTATCATGCGTTTCTTCACCGTACCCAATGTAGCTGCCGCAAGGCGTTCGGCAGGTTGGACCCTGGTATTCATTGCGGTGTTATATACTACCGCTCCGGCAGTTGGTGCCATGGCGAAGTACAACCTTCATAGAACCGTGACTCCGGGTATCGAGCAGAACCTTGATGTTTTTGACCCGGAAGCAAGCCTGGTAGGCGAAGAACGACCTGACTGGATGAGACGTTGGGAAAAGACCGGACTTCTGAACTGGGAAGACAAAAACAACGATGGGCGAATTCAATACTACAACGATGCTTCTTCTGACCAGCAGTTCTTGGCGAGTGCTGAAGAAGCAGGCTGGAAGGGGAATGAATTGTCCGTGAATGCGGACATCATCGTGCTGGCGAATCCGGAAATCGCGTTACTGCCTTTCTGGGTAATAGCTCTGGTGGCTGCAGGGGGTATCGCCGCTGCTCTATCGACCGCTGCCGGCTTACTGATGGCTATTTCCTCCGCCATTTCCCATGATCTGATCAAGGGGATTTTCGCGCCAAAGATTTCGGAAAAGAGGGAACTTTTGACGGGTAAGATTTCCATGGCAGTTTCGATTCTCGTTGCGGGATGGCTGGGATTGAACCCTCCGGGCTTTGCAGCCGGAACGGTGGCACTGGCATTTGGAATTGCCGCAAGTTCCTTGTTCCCACCACTGATGATGGGGGTTTTCTCTGTCAAGATGAATAAGGAAGGTGTGATCGCGGGAATGCTGGCAGGCCTTTCAGTGACACTGTTCTATGTCTTTGCCCACAAAGGAATCTTTTTCGTGCAGGGTACACAGTATACCCATCTGATTGGTGGCCCGAACAGCTTCTTCGGTATAACTCCCGAAGCGATTGGAGCCGTGGGCGCCCTGGCTAACTTTGTCGTGGCATTCATCGTGAAGCGATTTACCAAGAATCCCCCCGAGCATATTCAAGCCCTTGTGGAAAGTGTACGTTCGCCCAGAGGGGCAAAAACTGTTGAGGGAGCCCATTGAGCTTTCAAGGCTTTTATGAGCCCTGAATGGAGTAATTGCTGATGAGTCTGGATACTTTGCAAGTGGTTTTTGTCTTTAACTGGATTTTATTCATCGGCCTTATCCCGTTATCGATTTACTGGATACGACGCGGATTGAAAATATGGCTGAAAAAGGATTACTCCCTGGTCGCTTTGTGGAAAGGGAGTCCTCCCGACGATGCAAGGAAGTATGCTCTCTACGCCGCCATGTCCAACCTGGGAGCCGGGATTATCTTTCTCTCCGTTTTTTCTCTAGTGCTCCTGGTTGGATTACACTACGATACCTGGACGGGCATAGTGGGGATTACCTTCTGGATGAAAATCTTCACAGATTTCAATGTCAGCATGTATGCCCACAGAATCGGGATATTCTCTTACAAACGTAAATAGGAGAGGTGCATGGCCAGAGAAAAAAGAGAAATGGATCGAAAGCAGATGTTTTTCATGGCATTTCGAATTATCTTGCCTCCTGCCATGGTCATGCTTCTGTTCGTAATTGCTATCAGGGTCATGATTATCCCTGCTACGGAAGCTGCCTTAATGGACAAGAAAAGGGAGACCATACAGGCCATTGTTCAATCGGCAACTTCGATTATTGAAAGGTATGCCATGATGGCGAGCGAAGGATTGCTCAATACAGAAGCCGCGCAGGAAGAAGCGTTGTTGATTTTACGTGCATTGCGCTATGGAGATCAAGACAAGCAATACCTGTGGATCCAGGACACCTACCCAAAAATGGTCATGCATCCTTATTTTCCGGAAATGGAAGGCACCTCTTTACAAGACTACAAGGATCCCGAAGGCAACTTTCTATTTGTAGACGCGGTGAATATCACCAGCAAAGACGGAGACGGGTATATTCACTACATGTGGCCCAGGGAGACTAATCTGGATGAATCCATTCCAAAACTCTCGTACGTACGCTTGTTCAGGACTTGGAACTGGATCGTGGGCAGCGGAATTTACCTTGACGATGTGCAACAGGAAATACAGGCCGTTATTCACAACCTGACTTTTTTCTCGACGATCGTCGGAATACTCTTCTTGGGATTGCTGTCTACGATCGTCTGGAGGGGCTGGAGAACGGAAAAGCAACGACGAGTTGCGGAAAAAGAGCTATTCCGGTCTCGTGAGCGCTACCAGGCGTTGGCCAGGGCCTCCGGCGAAATGCTTCTGCTGTCAATGAACGGTATCCTCGTTGGTGCGAACAAACAAGCTTGCGATACCCTGAACTTGAGCGAAGAGGAAATCCTGAACCGGGACATTTCCGAATTTGTGCTGGACAATGCCGGCAAGGAATTTGTGAAAAAGGCCTCTCAAGGAGAAAATATTGATTCTCTGGAGACCGTTCTTGGTAACGGCGAGAACCAGACCAATGTATTGCTCTCCGCCGAGCACGTAACCGTTCACGGAACACCCGCCATCATGTTTAGTGGTTATTCACTGAAGAATCGGCAACCGGTCGAGAATGGGGATACCACTATTCTGGAAGCCATTCAGAATTGCGACTTCGCCGTATTGGTGATCAATCGAAGCCTGTCGGGCAAGATTTCGAGTGCGAACACCAAAGCGGCGGAAACCTTCAACCTGGAAGACCGGGAGGAACTGATCGGCAAGACTGTCCGAGAGTTCATCCAGCAAGGGGATACGGCTCGCATGACCATCGAGTTGGAAAAGGAAAGCGGGTTCTCCAATCTTCTGGTGCAAGGTACAGTCCCATACGGGGATCGGTATTTTAGGGTCTGGGGAAGCAAACTCGAAGACGCGGACACTCGCCAGGGGCAAGTTGTTCTCCTTCTCTTTGAGGATTCCGACGGAATAAAGCTGCCGAAAGTACAGTCTTCCATGCTCGTCGAGCTTCTGTCTCCCACGAATCGGATTCTGGGAAACACGTCTCAAGCAGCAAGCGAAGACGATGACAGGGATATCAAAGAGCAGTATGCACGTTCCCGGGTTATTCTGCAAAACAGTATCAAGATGGGTATAGGGCCGGAGGAAATTACGCGTTCGGTGATACAGTCTACGGACCGGGTATTTGCGAGAGGAATACACGAAGCCATTGAAAAGCTGGGACCACCACCCTGTCGCTACGCATTCCTTGCTCTTGGCAGCATTGGAAGAATGGAAAGCACCCTGAATCCCGATCAGGACACGGCGATCCTTTTTGAGAGTACTCCGGAAGAAAAGGAGCATATTACCTACTTTGAGAATCTTGGAAAGATAGCAACAGAATTCGTTTCCAATATCGGCATTCCACCCTGCAACTCCGGCAATTCCGCCTCCAATGCCCAGTGGGTAAAGTCTGAGGAATCTTGGAGAGACCAGTACTATGACTGGATTCTTGGCAGCGATCCGGACGCGCTGATCAAAGTAAGTATCTTCTTTGATTTCCGTGTTTTATCGGGAGATAACACCCTTGCGAGCGAACTTCGAGAGTACATATTCCAAGAAGTAAAGGACAAACCCATCTTTCTGTACAAACTTGCGCTCGATACCATACATTTTCGACCGCCTACTACTCTGCTGGGGAAGATATACTCGGAAGGTCAGGCAGAAAAATACATCGATTTGAAGAAAACCATGCTGCACTTTGTAAACTACGCGCGGATTTACTCCTTGAAACATAGGATACATGAAACGAACACCATAAGCAGGATCAAGAAGCTGATAAAAGAAGGTCATATTCCCGAAGTAGATGGACAGGATACCATCGACAGCTGGAATTTCCTGATGGATCTACGGTTGAAAAACCAGGTAGAGGCACTGGAAAGAAACTTCCACAAAGAAAATGCTCTGGTCTTGCAAGAAATCACATCCTGGCAGGAAACCATGCTGCGGAAAGCTATGGCGCAAATAAACGCCATGCAAAAGCGACTGGCAACCTACGAAGTGAGACAGATGGGGTAGATATGCGAATTGGTTTTTTCGGAGACATTCACGGTCGTGTGCACAAATTCCACCACGTTCTCCAGAAGGTAATGGAAGAGTACCAGATTTCCGTTGCCATTCAGGTGGGAGATTTTGGGATTTCCCGGAAAACGAGTAGCTCCATTGAGGCCTTGGGGGGATTCCCGATTCCGGTACACTTCGTGGACGGTAACCATGAAGACTTTCGATTCCTGTGGAAAGCCATGAAAAACGGAATTATCAAAGAGTGGGAAAAAAATAACCTCTTCTATCAACCCAGAGGGAGCACACTCGAGGTTCAAGGCGTGAAGATGGGTTTCTTCGGGGGAGCACTACATATTGGGCGCCCGCAAAAAATCATCAAGGGGAACCTGATCACTACCGACGAGCTGAACCGGGCCGTTTATGAGTTTTCGCAGTTCTCTCCGGAAATACTTGTCACCCATTCCTGTCCCGCAGGTATTGGAGTGGGGATGAAAGGTCTAGACATTCACCATTGGGGAGTTGTGAATCATATCCTCATGGCAGGATTCGACCCCGGACCAAAGACGGACTGCGGTGAGACTAAACACGCTATGTTGTGGAACCAGATGACACAACGCCCAAAGCTCTGGGTTTACGGTCACTTCCACGAGCAAAGAGTAGCGGAAGTGGATGAAACGAAATTTGTCAGCCTTCCGTGCCTGGAACACTATCATGAACACGTTATCTGGGATACGGAAAAGAAAGGATTGCTTATCAAATCTTGAAAGGAACACATCCGAGAGTTCTCTTGAGAACCGTTGAGAGTGGAGCATGGAGAGTTATGAGAAAGATCGAGAAGCTCGCTGCGCTCACGACGACGAGGTGGATTACCAGACCCTAGACCCCAAACCGGGCTCTTCGTCTCGACCTCTGTCCTCATCTCGTGTTTTTGATGCTCTTCTCCCGCTCTCCAAGGACGGCTTTTCAGCTTTTCATGCTCTTCTCGGAGAACGGTGGACGGAGAACGTTTCTCCTGCTCTTTCAAGCGCTCTTCGCCCGCGGAGCGGAACTGGCCGCCGAAGGCGACTGGCATCGCGAAGCGATACTGGCAAAGGCGAAGCCTTTACTGGCGGCGGGATGTTCTTCCTGCCAAGAACCGCTCTTCACATCTCTATTTCTTTTCCTTTGTTCTCTTATCGTTTATGATCTTCATGTGCTCGGGCGTGATGAGCGTAACGTTATTCTTCCTGGCCCAGTCCACACAGCCTTT
>Ga0334887_1001887_pt1 | contig 25389 bp, 28 predicted proteins | sample GraSluR1_MG_10_FD_207217 | JGI IMG/M metagenome (GOLD analysis project Ga0334887, IMG submission 207217) | Sludge microbial communities from methane-producing bioreactor in Wageningen University, Netherlands - Granular Sludge_18_07-R1 | ecosystem: Engineered > Bioreactor > Anaerobic >...
CGACGCAGTTCCTCGGCATCGAAATGCCGGACGAAATCCGACACCGGCTGGAGAAACGCCCACATGCCCTCAGATTACCGAGCAATACAGCACCTGCCGGGCTGCCCACCAGCTGACCACTCTGCCGCGACACGACGAACGCCTGAACCCACTGTCTCGGCTCAGGCGTTCGCAATGTCTGCGACATCACACGGCGGTGACGGAGGGAGTCACCACAAGACCTCTTACACAAGGCATAACGCAGAATCTGATTCAGCGGTCTCGTGGTGGTCCCGTTCATTCCTGACTCGACACGACCGAGCGGAGCGAACCACCCATGACCACCACCACGAAACGTCGGAGCATCCTATCTACCGCGTTCCTGGACGACGCCGAGCGCGCACTCGAAGCCGTCGAAGCCCTGCCCACGCTGGAGCGGGCAGTGATCGATCGCCACCACGCCGAGCACGCTGGAGGGCCGATCTGGTTGTGCAGCGACCCGATCTGTGAAGCCTGGGATTCCGTCGAAGGGCGGTTGGCGAAATGACCGCCGTCGCCAAGGCTCGCCAGATCGCGGCCGCGCTGCTCGAAGCTGCCGACCTGCTTGAGGGAGGCCAGCGATGAGCTTGAATCGTGACACCAAGTTCAGCCGCGTCGAGCGGTTCGCGTGGCGCCTGGGCCGCTGGCTTCAGGACTGGGCCGAAGGTCGCGAGGCCGACCGGCGTTGGAGGGCTGAGCGATGAGCAGCGAGTACTTCGAGGCGCAGGCCAGGGACGTGATGGAGCGGGCCGGTGGCGATCCCGGCAACGCAGGGCCGTTGGCGGCGTGGGCTGAGGATGCCCGTCTGCATCGGGACTGGCAGCGGTTAGGCGTGATCGTCGCCTACGACGGCACCTTGGTTGCCGAGACGATCCGGTTGAACGTGCTGGTCGGCATCACCGCCACCTATGTGGTCGACCTGCTCGTGGAGCTACCCGATCCCGACGATGTCGACGGTGTGCTGCTGGATCTCGCGGTGGCGTCGATCCGTCGCCAACTCGGTGCGCCGGTGATCCATGTGCCCGCGTGGTCGACCTGCTCGGGACGTTCCCGCGGGGTCGTCTGCGCAGGCGTGCCACGACGCCAGACAGCGGGCGCGTAGACAGCCACGGTGGCCCCCAGGCGCGTTCTGGGGGTCGTCGTGGGTGCCTACACCCTGAGCGCGTCTCACCGGCTCTAGCGCCTTCTCAGTAGTCGCCGGTAACAACCTCCCGAATCCGCTGAACCGGCAGCGGAAGCCAGCAGGTCGCGACTGCCGGCCAGGCCATGATCCAAGCTCGCCGTCAGATGGTCGGCGGGCCCTCGGTCGTGGGCAAATGTCGCTGAGCGGGGTCGGCAGGCGGCGGGCGCTTTCGGGGAAGAGGGACCAAGCAAGGCCAGCCATCCCGTCAGGGATGACCGCATCTCATCGTTGAGCTGTTGCCGGATCTTGGGCCGCAGCTGTTCGTGTGATGGGGGTAGTGAATTGCTACCCCCATCGACCATGTTGCTGGCGTCGGCAGTATGGTTCTCGTTCGCGCTCATCAGCGAACCTGGTTCGAAGTTCGTTTCACGCCTCAGCCGGTCGGGGATTCCAGTGCGGCGAGGCGTGCGGTGAGTTCGGCTACGGCATCCTCGAGGGTAGCCAAGCGCTGCTCAACGACCGTCGGGGTGTGACCCGCGGCTAGCCGTCCGTTGGTGTCGAGTAGGGGCACCCTTCCGGTGCGGATCTCTGGTTCAGCCATGATGGGCCCTTCTTGGTTCTCTCGGCGGCTTGTCGGAGTGCTGTGATGTGGCGAGCAGGCCGGTGCTGAGATTCACAACGGGCCGGCGGGCAGATGGAACGTTGGTGAGGATCTGCCTGGGTTGTTACGCGTAACACCCCGACCGTTACGGCATCGATACGGCAGCGCGTACAGATCACTACCGGCCGGCCCCTTCGGGAGTGGGCCGGCAGGTTCGCCGTTCCGGGTACCCCCTACTCCGGAATGTGTGCGGTCCGGCCCGGCTGAGCTGGGACGCGGCTCTTACTGGCATCCACCGCGATATGCCCAGTCATCGGCCCTCAGCGCGCTGAAAGAGCGCCTGCCAGTGGCTCGCGCTGGGGGTGACGTTGACCGGGCCGGACCTCGACTTTAGGCTCCCGCACTCAAGTCGAGCTGGACGACGCCGTGCGGACGCAACACATCCAGGTTGAAGCGTCCTTCGACTCGGCCCACGACCTGGTTGTGGTTGAAGGTATCACCCGGCGTACCCCAATCGATGCGAAGCGCAGCTTCCTGATCGTATGAGAGCAGTGTGGTGTCGGTCCCGATGACCCATCCGGCCCCCGCGTCGAGGCCTGGTACCACGACGACTGGGATACCCCAGGCGGTCTGTGCAGTGGCATCGATAGGCCCTCCCACGTCGAAGCCACCACTGGCGTTGCGGGTGGTCTGGATGGCCAGCCAGTCGGTTGCTGACAGGGCCACGGTTGAAGCGTCGATGCCCAGGGCTTGCAGCTTGCTCAGGCCGTGCCGCACAGTGACGAGCGGGTCGGTGACGAACGGCTGGGCCTGGACGCCGGCTGTGTTGGCGAGCCCGGTGAAGTGCTCGCCCGTGCCGTCGCCGTTGAGGATCTCGTCCTCCAACGCGGACAGCACGGCATCTGCCAGTTCGGCGGCCGCCCAAGTATTCAGCGATACCTCATCGGCGAGCAGGAATCGATCGATGGGCTCAGACAGCACGGCCACCACTCGCAGGCGGTCGTCGATGCGACGCACCTGAAGCTTCTTGGTTGGCTTGAGTTCGCCAGGTGCGACGACTCCGGCGGCTCCTGGATCGCCGATAACGACTTGCTTCAGGTACGAGTAGGCCGCCGGCCGCTTGGCGCTGGGTAGCACGTCGAGAAGTCTCGGGGGGCGCTCACCCTCGGCAGACGGGAGTGGCGCCACTTCCTCCGGCATGATTGCGATGACCGTCTCACCGGCCGGAACCAGACCCTTGGACAGACCGACGCGGCGGGAATAGTCGATCATCCCGCCGGCCATCCGGGGGCCGAGGCCTTTGAAGCTCAGCCGCGTAACCCGGCCCTGCTTGGCTCCGCTCTGCCCGCGCGGATTCCCGAGGCCATCCAGCGCTTCCTGAAGGCGCCGGCTCTCTTCGAGTGTGGCGTCGATGCTCTGGATCGTGGCGTGATTCTCCGAGATCTCGACGGCCTCGGAGTCGGTCAGATCGCGGCCCTCGTGCGCGGCCTTGTCGATGATGGCTTGGGCAGCGTCGAGTGCGCCATAGCGCTTCTTAGCCCAAGAATTTGCACTTTTTTCGCGTGACATGGTGGTGATGGTCTCCAGTCTGTGATTGTTCTGTTGGGCAGCGATCCGCCGGGTCGCCGGATGTGTTTTGACTGCAACGACCGAGGTGTCAGGGTTGGCCGGGATCGCGACGAAAGAGGCCTCATATACGCGCACCCGTCGTAGCTCGTTCGCCTTGCGCCCGTCTTCGAGTTCGACCTGTCCCTCATCGATGGTGTCGTAGGCGAACGACATCTTGCCGAGGCGTCGGCCCTTGACCAGCCGCCATACCTGAGCGGCCTTTGGTGACTCCAGGTCGAACTGGCCTTTGATCCACCAGCCATGATCGTCTTCGCCCTGGTCGAGGACGCTCCCAAGAATCATGTCGGGGTCGTCCATCCGATGCCCGTAGAGCACGGGTAACGCGTCGCCCGATTTCTGCCACGCGGCGATGGTCTCTAGGAACGCGCCTGGGGCCACGATGTCGCCGTATGCGTCCGGCTCGCGGGTGAACGTCGAGGGATAGGCGATGAACTCGCCTTCAGCCAGGCCGGATCTGGCCCCGGTCTTGATTTGAATATTACTGGATTGCTTGTGTCTCAAATGAATCAGTCCTCGTGCGTAGCGATTGAGAGGGGGACCGGCGGCAGCGTCGCGGCCCTTGCTCGCGAGCCTCGTGGCCGGCGTTGGGCGGCGGTTTCGCCAGTTCGCGGTGCTCCGATAGCGGGCCGTTCTGGAGAACTGGCGGGCTTGGGCTCCGCTGATGCGCGCCACGGTGGCTGCTCCGGCTCCTCGGACTTGGCCCTGTCGGGCTCCTCATCGTTGGCCTGGGCCACAACGCTTTTGCGCTGAGCTAATAATAGCAGCGATGTACGGCGATCGGCATCCCGATCGATAGCGCCCCAGACGCCCCAGCTCTCAAGCTGGCCGGCTTGGCGGCATTCGCTGATCGCCGGGCAGACGGTGCACCGTTCGGCTGCCCATGCACGCTCGTCGGGGTCGTCGCTCAACCACGGGCTATCGCCGTCCCACGGCCCTGCGCACGGGATAAACAGGTCACGGGCCGTCGCGTTGGCCAAGGCGGCGTTGAGCGCCTGATGGGCTGGGCTGTCGAGCTTCGGCAGTTGGCGTCGGCCTCGTCGGCGGTTCATCGCCCCGCCTCCTTCTTGGCCTGGGCCTGCTTGTGTCGCCAGGCGCAGCGCTGGGTGCCTGCCCGGAGGGTCAACGAGTAGCCGCATTGAGGGCACGGATCGTCCGCGTCTTGGTCTTCGGGGTCACCTATTCCCACCTGTTCCCGACCTATTCCCGGAACTGGTGACCCGACTTGTTCCCTGTTCCCACCCTTAGGAGGGGAACAGGTCAAGTGGTCACTCGGGGCTGTCTTGGGGGCCTGACTTGTTCCCGGCTCGCAGTCGCCTCTGAACGGCTTGGCCAAGGTGTGGAGTACCGATCCTCGGGGGCCTGCCGACGTGGTGATGAACCCTTCGCGGATCAGCACGGTGATGGCGTCGAGAACGAACATTCTCTTGCTGGGCACCGCCTTGGCGATGGCGTTCTGCGTCATCGGTTCCGGGCAGGTCTCCAGAAGGTTGCTGACTCGGCGCATGAGTTCGGTGGGCCGGAAGTCGCTGGCCTCTTCGGTGTCGTCAATCTTCACCAGGTCGACGAAGACTCCGGAGCTGGTGGGCTGCACACGCAGCTCAGCGACACGCTGGCGTTGACGGTAGGTGCCGTGTCGGTCCTTCGCGCAGACCAGCACGGACGATCCGCCTCGGTCGCGGGAGAACGGCTTACTGACCCGCAGCATGTACTGAGCGCCCGAGATGGCGGCACGCTTACGCTGAGAGCCTGTAGGCCACAACCCTGGGTCCAGGGCGTCCGCCTTGGTGACGTGGTCCAGCACGACCACGGCCGGGCCTCGTCGAGCGATCTGGGCAGGTAGCCGGCGGAACCACTCGGCCACGTCCTCATCGGCATTCGGGTTGCATCCGTTGAGGGCAAGTGCCTCGCCGGTGGAGTCGATGACGACCAGGGCGGGATTGTGGGCGGCGATCACCTGCATCAGATGGGCCTCGGCCAGCCGGTCGTAGCGCTCGAATGGATGGATGTAGACGAACCGGTTCAAGATCGCCTCCGGGTCGGCTCCGAGGTCCACCAGGCGTTCGACAGTGCCTAGCTGATCATCCTCCAAGTCGACGTAGACGACGGTGGCGGTGGCGATCGCCTGCGTGCAGACGGCCAGCGCAAGCCAGGACTTCCCTCCGTTCGAGTCGCCGGCCACACCGTTGACCTTGCCGCGGTAGAACAGGTGATGACCATCGCCAATATCGCCTACCGATGGAGCGAGCCGGGCCACTGACCCGTCCTGCAGACCGCGAAGGGTGTCGGCAAGGTCAACGGGCGCCCACGATGCTCCAGGCTCGTCCTGGGCATCATAGGGGTCCTCGCACGCGTCCTCGAGGCTAGGCATCCATGACCTGTTGCTCATGCGATCACCCCCAGCAGTCGGAGGTCGCCGGCATGGCGAACATCGAGAAGGTCGTCACCGCGCAGCAGAGCGGCGTGCAATCTGCACTGGGCAGCGCTCACCGCGCAGCGGTGATCGATACGCTGAGCAGCACCGGGATCGGTGCCGAGGTAGTCGCCAGGCCGTGGCCGGCAGGTCTCGAAGACGCGGGCTCGAGCTTCCCACTGGGCCGGCAAGGCGCTACCGATCGCGTCGCGCACCAGGTCGCCAACGTGACTACCAAGATCCAGGCCGGCCAAGGCGCGGCGCACCTGGGCTTGCGGACTGAACAATGTCGCGATCACACGATCACCCCGAGGGCGTCGAGCAGGTCGGCCAACGCCGAGTCGACCGATTCCAGCCGGTCGGCGTCCAGGACGTCCACCGTCATGCTGAGTTGATCGATGCGCTGCCGAACGACCGCCACCATGGTGGCGTGCTGGTCCAGGCGCACGCGACCGAAGCAGACACGGCCGAAGCCTCTGATGACCGAGACCGGATCGGACAGCGGACGCCGGCAGCAGAGACACCGGGGGGATTCAGCTAGACTGTTCCCAGCGCCGTCAAACGCTTTTCTAGCCGCCTCGGGATTCCCGGGGCGGCTTTCATCTGGGCTCATGCCGCATCACCACCGAGGTCGGCGGCCGGGATCGGCTTCATGGCACGCTCAACGTCGCGGCGACGGATTCGTATGGCGGTGGTTCCGGCGGGTCGATACGCCTTCAACGTTCCCCGTGAGATCATCCGGCGAACGGTCCAGTGAGTGACCCCGAGGTACTCCGCAACGCCGTTGACGGACAGCCACTCTGACTTTGGTGAGACTTCCATGTCGTGCTCCTAAGCATGACAAAGTGCGGTCTCGATGAAGACCGCTGGAAACTCACACCCGCATTAGTACGGCGTGGGCCGGGTGGCAGAGCCCGGCTTGCTTAACGGTGGCTACTGTAGCACACCGTAGGCTAGGCGAGGACGCGCCGGGCCGTTGCTAGAGATAGTCTGCCGATTCCGGCACCGGCCGACGCGTCGAGTAGTCGCTCAAGTGCCGCGTTGCTCACTTCCAACCGATCGCCACAGAGCGGACACACGAATTCCCATCGAAGTCGCACGCCCCTAGTGGCGCGAGTGCCCGAGTACATCTCGTACCGGGCCGCATCGCGCGCGCGACGTTCAGCAGTGTTCATGTGATCCACTTCCGGCGTCGGTTGCCACTCGGCCACTCGGTTCTCACCCGTCAATGCGATGGCGGCCCGCGAAGCTTGCGGGTGACCATCTCTCGGGACCGGACGGTGGAAGACTCTCCAGCCCATTTGATCTAGGTGGTTCTGATAGCGGACGAACTTCTCTATCGTGCTGTCCCCCAATCGGGCGTGCCGACCAGCGTGGGAATCGCAGACAACCGTGATCTTGGCCACCATCTACTTGATCACCTCACGAAGCGCCTCGTCGAGCCTGGCGGTCAGCGTCCGATCGCGGGCAGCGGTCACGCCTTGGTAGACGGTCGCGGTGTCCAAATCGGTGTGCCGGCCGCGCCTCATCAATTCTTCAGCGGTCGCGCCCTGCCGGTTGTACAGGGTCAGCGCCACGGCCCGAAGATCGTGATAATGCAAACCGGGCTTAACCTGGTCGCGGGCAGCACGCCACGCCTTGTCGAAAGTGGTCTGAGAGACCGGCGCCCGCTTGTCGATCGTGGACGGCAGCACCGGCGACTCGGGATCTGGTCCGGTGAACCGGTCGAGGTGGGCACGGAGCACCGGCACCAGAGACGCGGGAATCGCCAGCTTCCCGGCAGAGCCGGCCTTCGGGTCGCCGTAGCTCGGCGGGCTCGCCTTGATCAACCACTGCCGGCGGATGTGCAGCACCGGGCCGGCCTCGGCGTCGAGGTCGAGATCTCGGCGCTGCAAGCCGAGAACTTCGCCGATCCGCAGCGCCATGATCGCCGCCAGCCAGACGGACACCCGCAGGCGTTCGGGCATGGCGGCGGCCAGGGCGGCCACCTCGTCGAGCTCGGCAATGCTGGCGTCGTCCTTGGTCCGGACGGTCTTCGCGAACCGGACGGTCACCGGCGACTCGGCCAGCTTCCCCGCCTTGACCGCAGCACCGAACATGCTGGACAGGGTCCGGCTGATCGCGTATTTCGTGGCGTCGGTCTTCCCGGCGGTCAAGCCTTCGACGTGCTCGGCGGTCACGTCGGACAGCGTTCTGCCACCGATGATCGGCAGGACGTGCACGCTCAAGGTCGAGCGGTAGGACTTCAGGGTGCCGGGTGACCGCTTGTCGTGCTCAAGCTGGGTGAGCCACTGCTCAGCCCAGTCTTCGACCGTGGTCGCCGCCGCCTTGCGGGCCTCGCGTTCCTCCCGATGCCGCTTCCAGCGCTGCGGTACCGGCTCGAAGGTTCCCCTCACCACCTGGGACCGTGCGATGTCTAGGGCGGCCCGCGCCAGAGCCAGCGTGGGGTACTCTCCGACTTGGTAGCGTTCGCCTTCGAAGGTCACCCGAACGCGGTAGTTCGCCCCCCGCTGGCTGATCCCCCGGGGAAGTTTCTGAGTTCGCCCCGCCATTGGTCCCCTCGATGTCCCGCCGTAGTCCCTTAATGGTGCTACAGTGAGCATACTACAGCACAACAGAGTCAAGGGTGGATGAGCACCAAACGGCCGCTGGCAAGGAGAAACCCCTAGCCAACTGTCAGCTAGGGGTCCCAATCGCGGTGACGGAGGGATTTGAACCCTCGGTGGCTTGCACCACACTCGCTTTCGAGGCGAGCTCTTTCGGCCGCTCAGACACGTCACCGTCGACTAGGGTACGGCATCGGCGACCTGTTTTTCCAGTTGGGCAGTCTGCCTGTGCTGCTAGCCGCGGCGCCCCCCGAAGAAACTCCTCAGCTGCTGCTCTGACTCGCCGGCGAGTATCCCCGAGATCACCTCGACGCGGTGATTCAGCCGCGGATCTCGCACCAGATCCCACAAGGACGCAACAGCCCCCGCCTTCGGATCGAATGCGCCGAAGACCAGCCGCTGGATACGGGCCGCCACGATCGCGCCCGCGCACATGGCGCAGGGCTCCAAGGTCACCACCAGCGTGCAACCAGGCAGTCGCCAACCCTGCCCGACCACAGCGGCCGCCTGGCGTAGCGCGACGATCTCGGCGTGCGCACTGACGTCGGCAAGTAGTTCCCGCTCATTGCCGCCGACGGCCAGCATCTCACCTGTCGGGGACAACACAACCGCGCCGACGGGAACGTCGCCGGCGGCCGCGGCCTGATCGGCGACCGCAAGCGCGCGCCGCATCGGCGCATCCCAACGGCTCAGTTGACTGCCCGCTCGAACGGTCCGCTGAACTTCATCAGGTCGATGATCTGGCGCGCCAGTTGGTCGGAATCCTCCTCGAGGTCACTGGCGATCTGCTCCATATCGAACTCGCTGACACCCTGATCGGTCAGCATGTCGAAATCGCCGAGTGCTTCGGAGTCATCATCCGGATCCGGCACTTCGATGCCGAGGTAGTCGACCACGTCACGCGCGATCGGCCAGTCGTTGGCCGACAGCGAATCGCTCAGCAGCACCTGCACCATGCGTCCACGCACCCGGCAGAGCACGAAGAACTGCCCCGCGATCGACACCACACCCAGCGCACCCGCGTCCCCCGGAAGCCGCCGCAACTGCTCGACCAGTTCGTCCAGGTCATTGGCCAGCTGCGGCGCCAGCTCGGTGACTACCGCGACCCCGTCCTCACGGTAGAGCGCGACGCAGAAATCGATGTCCTCCTCGGTGGCGTCTTCATAGTCGTCGTCATAATCGTCGTAGTCGTCCTCATCGTCCGACCCGTCCTCGTCGTCCGAATCGTCATCCTCGTCCGCCTCATCCTCGTCGGATTCGTCGTCGTCGGACTCGTCGTCGTCATCGGTCGAGTCGTCATCGAGTTCGTCATAGTCATCGGGGACGATGCCACCATCCAGATCGGAATCGTGGTCGTCGAACTCTTCGCTCAGGTCATCAGCGTCCGGGGATTCCGTGTCTACGAACTGCTCGTCATCAGCGCTCATATCCTGGCTCCTCACAGCTACCCGCGCGTACATCCCCCATGGTGACAGATGCGCCCCCGGGCTGAAAGTCCAGGGGTCACTTTCTGCACCCCGCGCGCAGCACCGCGTCCGGCTGTGCAAAGGTAAGTCACGTGGATTTCAAGGTACTCGATCACCCGTTGGTGGCCCACAAGCTGACCTGTCTGCGCGATATCAACACCAAGAGCCCGACCTTCCGCGATCTTGTCGACGAGTTGGTCACGTTGCTGGCATACGAAGCAACCCGCAATGTTCGGGTGCGGCCGATCGCTATCCAGACGCCTGTCGCCGAGGCGGCGGGTGTTGCGCTGCTCGACCCGAAGCCGCTGGTGGTGCCGATCTTGCGGGCGGGTCTGGGAATGCTCAGCGGCATGACCCGGCTGATGCCCACCGCTGAGGTCGGGTTCGTCGGCATGGTTCGCGACGAGGAGACCCTGGAGCCGTTCACCTACGCCGAGCGGCTGCCGCACGACCTGTCCGGACGCCAGTGCTTCGTGCTCGATCCGATGCTGGCGACCGGCGGCTCCCTGAGTGGTTGCGTCGAGTTTCTGGCCGAGCGCGGCGCCAACGACGTGACCTGCATCTGCCTGCTCGCCGCCCCGGAGGGCGTCGAGAACTTCCGGGCGCTGGTTGACGACCTCAACATCACCACCACGTTGGTCGTTGCCGCGGTGGACGAGCGCCTCAACGAGCATGGCTACATCGTCCCGGGTCTCGGGGATGCCGGCGACCGGCTGTACGGCATCGTCGATTGACCAACCCAGGTCTTGGGTCCGGGACGACCAGCGCCGTCCGCCCCGGCCCATGCTGAAATTGCTGGTATAGACACAGATCGCGCCGACCGGGTCGTCCGGCCGGCGCGATCTTTGTGACGAACTCCCTACTCAGCGGCTGCTTCGACGGTTTCCTGCGCGGCGTCCGCTTCTTCTGGCTTGGCGGCCGCGGCCTGCTCGGCCGCCTCCTGCTTGGCTGCCCAATCCTGCGCGGTGCGCGGGTTGGTCGGGTCGATGAATGCCTGCTGTGGTCCGCCGAGGGTACCCAGCATCTGCCGTACGTTCGACAGCTGGGCAGTGATCGAATCGCGGCGTGCGGTGGCGGCCGCCAACTCACGTTCGGAGTTCTGTCGGATGCCCTCCGCACGCTGCTTGGCCTCGGTCAACAGCGTGTTGGCCTGGTTCTGCGCATCGCGGACGATCTGCTCGGCCTGCTCGCGGGCATCACTGGTCACCCGCGCGGCCTCGGCACGGGCCTGGTTCAGCTTGTCGGTGGCGAACTCGACCTCGGTGGTCTTCTTCTCCAGGGCCGAGTTCAATTCGTTCATGGCCTCGGCGCGACGCTCGGCGAGCGTCTGCTCGAAGTCGGCGGCCGCAGCGGCGGCTTGAGCGCGCTGCGCCTCGTAGACGGCCTCTGCCTCTTCCAGCCGCGCGGTCGCCTCACCGTCGGCCGACTCGCGTAGGTGGTCGGCCTGCTGCTTGGCGTCCTCAATGGTGCGGGCCGCGTCGGCCTCCGCACGGGAACGCAGTTCCCCGGCCTCCTGCTGAGCGGCCGCCAGCGCATCGGCTGCCTGCTGCTTCGTATCGGCTGTCAGCTTCTCGGCTTCGGCCTGCGCCGTGCTGCGCAACTCGTCGGCCTCCTCCTGAGCGAGCGTCAGCATCTGGCCAATACGGCCACCCAGGTTGGCGAAGGTCGGCGGCACGCCGTTGTCACGCTCGTCGCGGACCTCCTGGACGGCCTGCTCGAGCATCTCGATGCGGCCGGCCAGATCGCTGTTCGCCTGACGAAGTTTGGTGTTCTCGACCGCCTGGACGGCGTTGTCGTCGTGTGCGCGAGCGAGATCGGACTGCAACTGCTGAATGCTCGCACTCAGCTGGGCAACCCGCTGATCTACCTCACTGGGTTCATAACCCTTGCGGACGAGGCGGAAAGATGCCTGCGTCATAATTGCTCTCCTTGGCTATTCGGCGTTGTCAGGATTGTCAGTGTCGTTGTCTTGGACGATTGGCACGGGGACGGCGAGTGCCTCGATGACCCCCGACAGATGGCCAAGTTCACTGGCGATGTTGTCGCGGCGGGCAGCCAGGCGGGAGACCTCGGCACGAGCCTTCCACAACATCTCATCGGCTTCGCGGCGCACTCGGTCGGCATCGTTGCGGGCCTCGCGCAGCAGCTGAACTGCCTCGGCACGGGTCAGGCTGGTCTGTTCGAAGGTGTCCTGGCGCAACTTGGTCAGATCGGCGTTGACACGTTCGCGGATCCGCCTGGCTGAATCGTCGGCCTCGGCCTTCTGAGCGGACGCGCGGGCGAGCACGCCCTCGGCCTCGCGGGTGGCCGATTCGAGGCGGTCCCTGGCGGCCAGCTCGGCATCGTGCAGGGTGCGCGCCGCATCGGCCTGGGCCGCGCGGAGGGTGGCTTCGGCCTGGGAGTTCAGCTCCGTGCTGCGGGCTTCGGCGTCGCGGATCATGGTTCGCGAGCTGTGGGCCTGTCGCGCGATGAGCAGCTGCAACTTCTGGTGTACCTGCTTGCGATGCGCGGCGGCCTCGGCCACCGCCTGCTCGCCGGTCTGCTCAGCCTCCGCCTTCGCGCCGGCGAGCAGCTCGCTGATCGTCTGTTTCGTCCAGTCCAGCTGCTGTTGCGCCTCGTTCGTGATGCGTTCGTATTGGGCCTGGGCATCGGCACGCTGCTGGTCGGCGTTCGCCTGGCTGGTCTCGATGATGGACGCGGCCTGCGCCTGGGCTTGCGCGAGCTGCTCGGCGGCCTGGCGGGTTGTCTGCTCGGCGGCCTGGTTGGCTTCGTCCAGAATGCGGGTGGCCTGCGCCTGAGCCTGCTCGACCATGATGCGGCAGTTCTGCTCGGCCTCGGCCTTGTCGGCGGCGATCTGATCGCCCGACTCCTTTGCCTGGGCAGCGATCGTCGCCCGGGCAGCCGCGAGCTCGTTGTCCGCCTGCTGTCGCACCTGCGCGGCGTCGGCCTCGGTGCGGGCGATGAGATGATCCGCCTTGTCGCGAGCTGCCGCGGTGATCTGATCGGCCTCGGCGAGAGCCTCGGCCAGCGCGGTGTTCGCCTGCTGCTCGGCGGTTGCGGTGATCTGGTTGGCTTGCACCAGTGCTTCGTCCATGCGGGCATCGGCGTCGATGCGGGCCTGGATCTGGATGCGTTGGGCTTCTTCCTTGAGGTCGACGGCGAGCTGATGTTGCCGGGCGACATCGGCGTGCATGCGCTCGATGTCGACATTGGCGTCGTCGGCGTCCTGTTTCTTCTTCACCGCGTACTCGTCCGCCTCGCGGCGCACCTGGTCGGCGAAGTTCTGGGCGACTTCTAGGATGCGGGAGGCGCGACGGGCGATGTCACCTTCGAGGGTGACACCATCGTGCAGCTCAGCCATGGGTCCATTCTGCCATCACGCTTAGTGCACCCTTTCATCGAGTCACGCTGCCAGACAGTGGCTGGCATCGAACGGGCTCGCGCCACAATACAACTCCTGGCCACCACCTGAACACCCGGGTCGGACCTGGTTCGCCGATCTTGGGTTGGGTTGTCTGGCCTGCGGATAACCCGACCCAACTCTGACCAGTAGCTTGGGCTTCTCGCGCTCCACGTCTGAAGGCCCGCGATGGCGCTCAGTAGTAATAGGGGTAGTCGGACCAATCGGGCGGACGCTTGTTCAGGAACGAGTCACGGCCCTCCACCGCCTCATCGCTCATGTACGCGAGCCGGGTCGCCTCACCGGCGAACAGCTGCTGGCCCATCAACCCGTCATCGGCGAGATTGAAGGCGTACTTCAGCATCCGCTGGGCAGTCGGCGACTTGCCGCAGATCTTCGCCGCCCAGGCCAGCCCCTCGTCCTCGAGTTGCGCGTGCGGGACGACCTTGTTGACCATGCCCATCCGGTAGGCGTCGGCCGCGGAGTAGGTATCGGCCAGGAAGAAGATCTCGCGGGCGAACTTCTGACCCACCTGCCGAGCCAGATAGGCCGAACCGTAGCCGCCGTCGAACGAGGCGACATCGGCATCGGTCTGCTTGAACTTCGCGAACTCTTCGGAGGCCAACGACAGATCGCAGACCACGTGCAGGCTGTGACCGCCACCGGCCGCCCAGCCGCTGACCAGCGCGATCACCGGTTTCGGCATGAACCGGATGAGCCGCTGCACCTCGAGGATGTGCAGCCGCCCCGCCCGGGCGCGATCGATGGTGCTCGCATCGGTGCCGGACGCGTACTGGTATCCGGCCTTGCCCCGGATCCGCTGGTCGCCGCCGCTGCAGAACGCCCAGCCGCCGTCCTTGGGGCTCGGGCCGTTGCCGGTCAGCAGCACGCAGCCGACATCTGCCGACTGGCGGGCATGCTCCAAGGCGAGCAACAGCTCGTCCACGGTGTGCGGGCGGAAGGCGTTGCGCACCTCCGGGCGGTCGAAAGCGATCCGCACCGCCGGCACGTTCTTGGCCCGGTGGTAGGTGATATCGGTGAACTCGAAGCCGGCCACCTCGTCCCACAACTCAGGACGGAACGGGTTGACGACCGATTCGCTGCTCATAGAGTCAACCTATCCGCAATTCATCTGGGACGAGGAGTCACCGATGCGCCGATGCGCCGTGATCGGCAGCCCGATCGCACATTCGCTGTCGCCGTTGCTGCACCGCACCGCCTATGCCTGCCTGGGCATCGCCGACCAGTTCAGCTACGACGCGTTCGAGGTGACACCAGACACGCTCGGCGATTTCATCGCGGCCCTCGGACCCGACTGGGTGGGGCTGTCGGTCACGGCGCCCAACAAGAAGGCGCTGCTGTCGTACGGGGTCGCCGATCCGATCGCGGAAGCGCTGCAATCGGGCAACACCATCATCTTCGGACGCGACGGCGCCCCGAACCGCGTCTACAACACCGATGTCACAGGACTGGTCGCCGCCCTGGGCCGGGCCGGCGTCCAGTCGGCCGCCACGGCAGTGGTGATCGGAAACGGCGCGACCGCGCGCAGCGCATTCTGGGCGCTCGGCAAGCTCGGCGTCGGTGAGATCGTGGTCTGCGCCCGAAGCGCCGAACGGGCGCACGCGAGCTTGGACGATGTCGCGGCGCTGGCGGGCATCACCTTCGAGGTGCAGCCCTACGGGCAGGCCGCACAGCTGCCCGAAAGCTGGGGGCCGCGCGCGGATCTGCTGATCTCGACGGTGCCGGTCGAGTTGGCCGATGACGTGGCAGCGGCCCTGGTCGCCCAGGCGCGCACGGTGTTCGAAGTGGTCTACAACAACTACCCGTCCGCCTTCGACCGGGCGGCGCGGGCCGCCGCAGTGACCTCGCTGGACGGACTGGATCTGCTGGTGGGCCAGGCGATCGACCAGATCCGGCTGATGACCGGACGAGAGGCCGATCCCCAGCCACTTCTGGCAGCATGCCGCGCCGAGGTGCTGCAGCGCTCCTGACGGTGCCCCGCCCCGCGTGCCGCAACAGCGCCGCAGGGCGGTACCTGTGCCCGGGGCATTCCGATGAACGCCTACGATCTGAGACAGCAGGGCCATCAGCCGGTGATGGCTGACGACGGGAAGGCATGAGATCCGATGGCAAGGAAGCGTGATCGCGCACCACGACCGAAGCTCCTACTACTGCCATCCCCGGTGATTTCGCTCGGCATGGTCTTGGGTGCGCTGGTGCTGCTCTCGCTTGCCTGGCTGTCGCGCGGCGACGGCTGGCCCGCGCTGGTCTGGGCGGTGCCCGGATTCTTCGTCCTCGTGCAGCCGGTGAGCGGATTCGTGCGCGGACAGGCAGACCTGCTGCGGATCGGCGTCCGCAAGATCGACGTGACCGGGCTCAAGAAAGTCGCCGTCTACAACCGCAAACAATGGGGCTACAGCTACTCGGTTGCGGTGCTCAAGCTCGGTGACCGGGTCGAGGAGATCTCGGGAGCGTTCCTCACCAGCAAGTCGTTCACCAAGATGATCGACTGGCTGGGCATCACCCCCGAGGTACTCGAAGGCTGGTGGACTCAGCGGCTGCTGGCGAGCCAGCGTCCCGACCTGCTCCCCAAACGACCCGCCAAGTGACCTGAGCACGATGCTCGACGACCTGGGCGCCCCGGTGGAGCTGCCGCGATCGCCGCGCCGTGTGGTCAGCCTGGTGCCGTCGCTCACCGAAGCGATCGCCGCGACCGTGCCCGGTGTGCTGGTGGGGGCCACCGACTGGTGCACCCATCCCGCCGATCTGGCGGTTGAACGGGTCCGCGGGACGAAGAATCCCGATCTTGCGAGGATCCGGGCGCTGGCGCCCGATCTGGTGATCGCCAACGAGGAGGAGAACCGCAAGCTCGATGTCGAGCGGTTGCGAGCATCGGGGACCGAGGTCTGGGTCACGAAGATCGACAGCGTGGACGAGGCGTTCAGCAGTCTGGGACGGCTCTTCGGGGATGCTCTCGGGCTGGCCGAGCAGCCGGCCTGGCTTGCGCGGGCACGCGAAGTTTGGGACGCGCCGGCGGCTCGTCCGGGGCTGCGCGTCGCGGTGCCGATCTGGCGTGATCCGTGGATCTGGGTGGGTCGCCAGACCTATGCGGACGATCTCGTGCAGCGGCTGGGCTGGGCGAACGCCGCAGCCGACGGCGCGGGACGCTATCCGCACGCCGAGGTGGCGGACATCCTCGCTGCCGGAGGTGGCGTGGATGCGGTGCTGCTGCCCGACGAGCCCTATCCGTTCGGCCCGGACGACGGGCCTGAGGCGTTTCCTGCGGGAACACGCACGGTGCCGGTGCCGGGACGGGCCCTGTTCTGGTACGGGCCGGCGATGATCGAGGCACGCGGTGTGCTGGAGTATCTGGTCGGCTGAGCCTTGCCGGGGTACGTTCCTCGCGCCCCGCTGATCGCAGAGGCCACAGAGGCCACTCGCAGCGTCGGCACCGCGCCTGGCGCCGGGCCGGTGAGCGGCTAGAGCTGTACCTGACGTGAGCGTCCGGTGAGGCGGACCACCAGCCAGATCGTGCAGGCGATGGTGACGATGCAGAAGCTCGGCGGCAGGCTGAACATGGTGGCCAGGACCAGCCCCGCCCACACCGACAGCAGATTGAGCACCAGAGCGAGCGCGATCGCCCGGCCGGGCCGCGGGGTGAGCATGATGGCGGTCGCCGCCGGGGTGACGACGAGCGCGAACAGCAGCAGAGTGCCCACCACCTGCACCGACATGGTCACGACCAGACCGAGCAGCACCATGAACAGCACCGAAAGGGCCCGCACCGGAACCCTGCGGGAGCGCGCGACCCGCTCGTCCACCGAGGCGAACAGCAGCGGCCGGAAGACGGCGCAGACGACGGCAACGACCCCGACGAGGAATGCCGCAAAGACCACGAGCTCCTGCGGCGAGATGGCCAGCAGGTTGCCGAACAGCACGTTGGTCATCGTGGACGAGCTGCGGGTGGCCTGCGAGGAGAAGTAGAGGCCGAGGCCGACGGCGAAAGCGAGCACGGTGCCCGTCGCGACTTCACGATCCCCCGCGCGGCGTCCGAGTGCACCGATCACGATCGCGCCGCCGACGCAGAAGACTGCCAACCCGAGCGTGACCGGCAGCCCGAGCAGTACGGCCCCGGTGGCGCCCGGCAGGCCGATGTGGGCCAGCGCATGCGCGGCGAAGGCAGTGCCACGGACGACGACGAAGTAGCCGATCACCCCGGCGGCGATCGCCACGAGCGTGCCTCCGATCAAGGCGTTGCGCATGAAGGACGATGTCATCACCTGCCACCAGTCGGTCTGGAACTCAAGGCACACGAAGATCGATTCCATGATGGTGTTCACTCTCCTCGGACGAACAGGTCGCCTTGAACGGTGCGGACGACGTGCAGAGGGGTGCCGTACAGGTGCGTGAGCAGCGCATCGTCGACGACGCCGTTGAGCGTGTCGTAGTGCGCGTGGCCGTCCAGGAGGTACACCGCTCCGTCGAGCACGCGAAGCAGGGGGTTGAGGTCGTGGGCCACCATGATGATGGTGACTCCGAGGGTGCTGTTGAGCCGGTCGAGCAGCGAGATCACCTCGCGCTGGTTGCGAAGGTCGAGATTCGCCAGCGGCTCGTCCAACAGCAGCAGTTTCGGCTCGCTGACCAGCGCCTGAGCGATGGCGACGCGCTGCCGCTGCCCGCCCGACAGCGTCGCGAGCCGTTGGTCGATGACCTCGAAGGCATCGACGGCGCGCATGGTGTCCTCGATCCGCTTCCACTGGGCGGCTGTGGTGCGGCGGAACCCCCAGCTGGTGCCGGTCAGGCCCAGGGCGACCATGTCGCGTGCGCGCAGTGCGCTGCCGGCGGCGGCGGTGTAGTCCTGGGGGACGTAGGCGATCGCGTCGGTCTCACCCGGCAGCTGTCCGAGGATCCGCACCGTGCCACTCGCTACCGGCAGCAGCCCGAGCAGCACCTCCAGCAGGGTGGTCTTGCCCGAGCCGTTCGGGCCGATCACCGCGGTGAGAGTCCCGGCCGGAATCGTGAAGGTGCCCTGTGACCAGATGAGCCGGTCGTCGCGGACGACGCTGACGTCGTCCAGCGCGACGGCCGGCTCGTCCTCCGTTGTGCGCTCGGCGGCCGGCCCGGCCTCAGAGGCGTGCTCCGCGGCCGGCTCATTCTCGGTCGGTCTGCGTGTTCTTGTAGATCAGCACGTCGATCTGACCTTGTGTCACTGCGGTTTCGAACGCAGCGATGTCGGTCGGTGTCGGATCGGATTCGTTCGCAGCGGCCCGCGCAAAGCCCTCCGGTGTGGCATCGGTCAGGCCGACCGCTTGGGCCATGTAGTCGAAGATGCTCTCGGTTGCGGCGTAGTTCCGCCCGTTGGCGCCGGCCTTCAGCGTGGCGATCAGATTCTGGTAATCCTGCATGTCCTGCGTCCAGGCCGTGTGCTGCTCGGCGAAGTAGTCGCCAGCGTCGGGCGACAGCGTCGACAGCTCGTCGGTGACGGCCTGGGCGACATCGCTCACATACCGCGGCGAATACCACAGGCGCGGATTCGCGCCCTCGGCGGCGCCGACGACCTGCCGGCGTCGACCACCGCGGGCGAAGAGGCGGCATTCGAGGCCAGATCGGAAGCCCACAGGTCGTAGTCGGCGCCGTTGACCACGACCAGCTGCGCGGTGTCGAAAACGACCGCATCGGCTGAGGTCGGCTCGTAGTCGTGGGGATCGACCGAGGAACTTGCCAGGACGATGTGCACGGTTGCGCAGTCGCCGCCGAGATCCTGGACGATGTCGCCCCACTGGTCGACGCTCACGACGACATCCAGCGGAGTCGTCGGGCACGATCCTGTTGATGTCGGGGTGGAGGCCGGTGAAGAGCCGCTGCCGGCCGGCGAACATGCGGCGAGTGCGAGTGCCGCGGCAGGTCCGCGGGAACGGTGCAGATGCATCATTTGCTCGGTTCTGGTGTCTGGCACGTGTGGTGCGGGGTTGAACATCCGATGGGAATGATAACAGTTATCAAAGCGCCGCCTGCGCGGTCTCAGTCCGGGGGCGCCGAGGCGAAAAGCAGAAAAGAAGCAGAAAGAAGAGCCCCCGGCCGGTTCCCCGGCTGAGAGCTCTCACTTCGACTGGCGCACTCGGAGGGACTCGAACCCCCAACCTTCTGATCCGTAGTCAGATGCTCTATCCATTAAGCTACGAGTGCTGGGCGCTTACGCGATTAGTTACTTTAGCGCACGGCCGGCACTAGACCCAAATGCTGCCGCCACCGATGGCCAATGGCCGACCCGGGCAGATCCTCCGGGAGCATCATCGGACTCAACCTCGACTGCCGGCCACCAGCCGACCATCCGAACCCACCGCCCCGAAAGCAAGTAGCCCCGAACCTACGAGCCGTAGATTCGGGGCTATTGCGATGTCCTGCAACATCACGGCGGAGGTGGCGGGATTTGAACCCGCGATGGGGTTGAGCCCCAAACCCGCTTAGCAGGCGGGCGCCATAGACCGGACTAGGCGACACCTCCAAGCCTTCTGGACGCACACGCTCCATCCAGGCGACTGTCCAAGGCTAGCGACAACCGAACGCTTCCGCAAAGAGCCGGTCGTAGCCGACTTCGGCAAGCCCAGACGGGTACGCGTCCGGCTGAGGTTTCGGCCTCTGGTGGGATGTCCATCTTCCTGGGGCGGGTTACCCTTCGATAAGGTTATGTGCACGAACCCTCAGCAAGAAGGGAAGTCTGATCTTGCCGCTGCCGAGTGACGACGGCCGGCGGGCAACCCCAGCACGACGCGGATATTCCGAAGAAGCGCGGGATCCCGCCGAGACCAAGCCTGTGGAGAGTCAGCCGGGGGACGCCTACGGGCACGCTCGACGTGGTGTCGACCCCGCAACAGCCCCCTCAGCCCAAGGTGCGCAGCGCGTTCAACGCGACGCCTACATCGCTGGGGACTTGCGAACTCCCGGTTCGGACGACCTGGCCGGCGACACCCCCCAGCGAGCTGGCGGCACTTACGGTGCCACCGGTGCCCCGCCGCCACGGACTTCGTCCGCACCCACGACGTCGGCGCCCAAGCCGGACCGGCGCTTCCGCGGGGCCATCATCCGTACCATCGGCAGCACGATCGTCCCCGGTCTCGGCATGCTCGGCACCCGCGCTCACCGGCTCGGTGTGCTACTGCTCACCTTGATCGTTGCCGCAGCCGTGGTGCTCGGGGTCATGGTCTTTCGCGATCCCGTGCTCGCCGCTGGAAGCGCATTGCAGACCGGCTGGATGCGGACGATCGCCTTCGCGCTGATAGCCGTCGCCGTGATCTGGGTCTCGATCATCATCGGCACCTACCTGATCTCGCGCCCGCGCCGATTGACCGCAAGACAGCGCACCCTCGGTGCTGTGGTGGTTGGGCTGCTCACCTTCATCGTGAGCGCTCCGCTGGCTGTCGCTTCGGCATATTCGTTCGAGACCGCGCGACTGTCGAGCGACCTGTTCGGCTCGGAGAGCAACTCCCAATCGCAGACCCGGCCCACGCTGGAGAAGAACGACCCCTGGGCCGACAAGGACAGGGTCAATATTCTGCTGCTGGGTGGCGACTCCGGCGAGGGACGCGAGTCCGATCTCGGTGTGCGGACCGACACCATGATGATGGCCTCGATCGACACCAAAACCGGCGCGACTCTGCTCATCCAGTTGCCGCGCAACCTGCAGTACCCGATATTCGCCGCGGATTCGCCGTTGGCCTCGGTCTTCCCGTACGGCTTCGACGACGGCGCAGAGGCTTTTCTCAGCTCGGTCTGGCAGGACGCCCCCACGATGTACCCCGAACTGTTCGAGAACACCGACTACCCCGGCGCGGACGCGTTGAAGTGGGCCTTCGAAGGCATCACGGCTTTGAAGGTCGACTACTTCGTCCTGGTGAATATCGACGGGTTGGTGAATCTCATCGACGCGATGGGTGGGGTCACCGTGAACGTGAACTACCCCATCGCCAAGGGCGGCAGCACATCGGACTACAACTGCGGCGAGAGCGGCTGGATACCTGAAGGCCCGAGTCAGCATCTCAACGGCACGGACGCCATGTGGTACGCGCGCAGCCGCTGCAACTCCCCCGGCGGCGACTTCGGGCGCATGCAACGCCAGTCCTGCCTGGTGCAGGCCGTCATCGACCAGGCCGACCCCGCGACGATGCTCACTCGCTACGAGGACATCGCCCAAGCGGCTGGCGAGATGGTCTCCACCGACATCCCGCAGGAGCATCTGTCGGCGATCGTTGATCTAGCCGGACGTGTCCAGCGTAGTGGCGTGGTGAACCGCATCTCATTCGTGGACGATGGCACCGGCTGGTACAGCTCCGCCTACCCCGATTTCAACCGAATGCAGGAGGAGATCGCGGCTGCGATCACCTCCACTCAGGAGCAGGCCGAGGCCAAGAACGCGCCGCAGCCCGAGACTCCGACCACGGAACCGACGGGCGCCGAGGCGCCGGTCACCGAGCAACCGACCGATACCGCGACCGGGAACACCAGCGGTCAGGCGGAGGACATCGCCGATGCCTGCGCCTACCAGCATCAAGAGCCCGAAGGCGACTGGTACATCCCCGACACCGTCCCGGTCTACACTCCGCCGGAATCCGAACCCGCCGAGACCAGCCGCTGACCACCCCGGTCGGGTGATCACCCGACCGGCCGAATCACCCGGGGCCGGGCCACGTGGCTGGGACCTGCAGCCGGCCTCTATGCCTTGGCTGCGGCAGCCTCGGGCCAGAACCCGCCGTCGCAAGCCGAGCGCATCCAGTTTCCTGTCTCGTGTTCAGCGACCGTGATTGGCCAACCGGGACGACAGGTCGGCAGTGAGCGCCTTCATCTGATCGTCCGCGATGCCGCCGGGCGCCTGAATGAAGGTGCGCTCGATATGTCCCTGGCCGATCACCAGCCGGGCGCCATCGGGGGTGGCCGAAACCGAGTCCACGTCGATCCAGGCACCGGACTTGTGATAGCCGGGCCCACTCACCTCGAACCCGTCGGGGCTCAGCACCACATAGAGGGTCCGATTGGACACGAAGGTGAGGGCGGCGATCCCGAGCCCGAGTCCGGCCACCGCCAGCACGGCGCCGATCACCACGAGCGCCACGTTGGCGGCCTCACCGGCCAATCCCGTCCACAGCGCCACGACGCCGGCGATCAACAGGCAGGCCGCAATGGCCCAGGCCCGCACGGGATTGCGTGGTTTCAGGGCATAGTGGCTGGTGTGCTCGTTGCCAGAAGCGGCTTGAGTCATGGAGGGTGTCTCCTTCCGCTGCGCACCCGCGTGGCTGGGTAGGGCGGCGAGAGTGGGATTCGAACCCACGGAGGTTTCCCTCGGCCGCTTTCAAGGCGGCTGCACTCGTCCACTATGCGATCTCGCCCGAGGCAAAACCATGGTAGCCCACCACGCGCCCCGGCTCAGATGGCAGGCTGGGGATATGCATGCGATCACACTCGATGGTTTCGGCGGACCGGAGAAGATGCGCTGGACCGAGGTGCCCGATCTGCACCCCGGACGAGGTGAGGTGCGCATCCGCACCACCGCGGTCGGTGTCAACCGGGCGGACCTGCTGCAACGGCAGGGGTTCTATCCGCCGCCGGCCGGCGCGTCCGAGATCCTGGGGCTGGAGTGCTCCGGCGTGATCGACGAGATCGGCGAAGGCGTTGAGGACTGGCAGATCGGCGACCAGGCGGTGGCATTGCTTTCCGGTGGTGGCTATGCCGAGCAGGTCGTGGTGCCGGCAGGTCAGGCGATCCGCCCGCCCACCGGGATCGATCTGATCAGCGCTGCCGGACTCATCGAGGTCGCGGCGACCGTGCTGTCGAACCTCGACCGGGTCCACCTCAGCAGCGGCGAATGGTTCTTGGTGCACGGCGGCGCCGGAGGCATCGGGACCTTCGCCATCCAGTACGCGCGGGCGCTGGGCGCTCACGTTGCGACCACGGCGTCGGCGGCCAAGCTCGCGCACTGCCGCAAGCTGGGCGCCGAGATCGTCATCGACTATTCCGACGACTGGCTGACCCAGCTGATGATGGCCACCTCGGACCGCGGGGTGGACGTCATTCTCGACATCATCGGCGCCAAGTACCTGGCCGACAACCTCTCAGCGCTGCGCGACGACGGACGCCTGGTCATCATCGGCATGCAGAAGGGCACCAAGGCCGAGCTGAACATCGCCAAGCTGCTCAACAAGCGCGGCACGATCACGGCAACCAGCCTGCGGGGGCGTCCGGCAGCCCAGAAGGCGGCGATCTGTCAGCAGGTGGCCGAGCGGGTCTGGCCGATGGTCGCCTCGGGCCAGATCGGCCTGGCGCCCGAGACTCGCGTCCCGCTTCCCGACGCCGAGGAGGCGCACCGGCTGCTCGCGTCCGGCGACATCATCGGCAAGGTGATCCTGACCGCCTGAGCCGATGATCTGAACGACCGCTCGACGGACTCCCCGGATCGCCAGCCGGACGCATAACTATGCGTCGCCACGAATAGTCATCTGTTCTCGCACGGTGGTCTGCGGTTTCCATGCGGCATAACTTTCAGTTATCCTTGTCTTTGTGTCCAAGGTCCTGACTTCACTACCCGCCGGCGAACGCGTCGGCATCGCCTTCTCGGGCGGCCTCGATACCTCCGTTGCGGTGGCGTGGATGCGCGAGAAAGGTGCGATCCCCTGCACCTACACCGCCAACATCGGCCAGTACGACGAGCCCGACATCGATTCGGTGCCCGGCCGCGCGTTGGCCTACGGCTCCGAGATCTCGCGCCTGGTGGACTGCCGGGCGTCCTTGGTGGAACAAGGCCTGCTCGCCCTGCAGTGCGGCGCGTTCCACATCGTCTCGGCAGGCAAGCACTACTTCAACACCACCCCGATCGGCCGAGCGGTCACCGGCACCATGCTGGTGCAGGCGATGGCTCAGGACGATGTCTCGATCTGGGGCGACGGGTCGACCTACAAGGGCAACGACATCGAGCGGTTCTACCGCTACGGCCTGATGGCCAATCCCCAGCTGCGCATCTACAAGCCGTGGCTCGACACCGATTTCGTCGCCGAGCTGGGCGGACGCGACGAGATGAGCCAGTGGCTCACCGAACGTGGTCTGCCGTACCGCGACTCCAAGGAGAAGGCGTACTCCACCGACGCGAATATCTGGGGCGCCACCCACGAGGCCAAGACTCTCGAGAGCCTGGACGTCTCGATGGAGTCGGTCGAACCGATCATGGGCGTGAAGTTCTGGGACCCCGCCGTCGAGATCGAGCCCGAGGTCATCACCGTGACCTTCGATCAGGGTTACCCGGTCGCCATCAACGGTGAGCACTTCGACGACAAGGTGGCGTTGGTCATGAAGGCCAACGAAATCGGCGGACGGCACGGCCTGGGCATGAGCGACCAGATCGAAAACCGCATCATCGAGGCCAAGAGTCGCGGGATCTACGAGGCTCCCGGGATGGCACTGCTGTTCATCTGCTACGAACGGCTGCTGAATGCGATCCACAACGAGGACACGCTGGCCAACTACCACAACGAAGGCCGGCGCCTCGGCCGGCTGCTCTACGAGGGCCGCTGGTTCGACCCGCAGTCGCTGATGATCCGCGAGTCGCTTCAGCGCTGGGTGGCCTCGGTGGTCACCGGTGAGGTCACCCTGCGGCTGCGCCGCGGGGACGATTACACGATCCTGGCGACCGATGGACCGAACTTCAGTTACCAGCCCGAGCGGCTGTCGATGGAGCGTGTCGAGGATTCGGCATTCGGCCCGCTGGACCGCATCGGGCAGCTCACCATGCGCAACCTCGACATCACCGATTCCCGCGGCAAGCTGGAGCAGTACCTGCAGCAGGGCCAGCTCGGTGGTGGAGACACCCAGCAACTCATCGGCGAACTCGAACCGGGCTTGGCAGCACGCACCATGGCCGCCTCGCGTCCCACGTCGGACGAAGAAGCTGCCCTCGACCGAGCCGCCATGGAGTTCGGCGTCGACTAACCCCGCCCCCGCCCGCCCCCGGCCGCCGGCCCGGTCCCGGCCCCCGGCCCCCGGCCGGTCCCGACACTGCTCCCGCGCCAGAAATCAGAAGATGCGCCCGATATATCGGGCGCATCTTCTGATTTGGGGCGCGGGAAGTGGGCAGCGGGTCAGATGACCGGCGTGG
>Ga0334887_1001890_pt1 | contig 25352 bp, 19 predicted proteins | sample GraSluR1_MG_10_FD_207217 | JGI IMG/M metagenome (GOLD analysis project Ga0334887, IMG submission 207217) | Sludge microbial communities from methane-producing bioreactor in Wageningen University, Netherlands - Granular Sludge_18_07-R1 | ecosystem: Engineered > Bioreactor > Anaerobic >...
TGCGTTGCTTGCTCCTCAGCGACCGCTGGCACGAACTCGCCACTCTCGCTCCCCCTGCTTGATTCTCGCCAAAACCCTGGGACGCACCCCATGAGGTGACACGTTTGACATGGCTTGCCGCCTATGCGATCATCACGGCCAGATTAGGCCGCTGCTGTTGTCTTTCGCTGATATCCGAACGAAGTACGTGAAGCCGCCATGCGCACCAAGCTCGCCTCGTCCGCCCCATACACACTTCGCACGCCATCCCGCATGGTGGCCTGCGTCCTTTCGACTCTTTTGCTGCTCTGCTTCGCTGTGTCGGGGTGCAGCGCGAGTCGCGCCGCGAGTTCGGCATCCGCTTCGCAAATCGGCGGCATGACAATCGAGGAGGCGCCGCAAGGCATCGGACGCGGCTTCCCTGTCGCCTCGATCCCCCAAGGAACACAACGCCCCAATTCGCTCAAGGTTGGAACAGCAGCGCCGCAGTTCGCTCTGACCTTCGACGACGAACAGTCGCTCACTCTGGCCGATCTACGCGGTCGCCCCGTGATGATCAATTTTTGGGCCACCTGGTGCCCCCCATGCCGCAGCGAAATGCCCGAGATAGTGCATCACGCGAAAACCGACGACGACCTCATCGTACTCGCCGTCAACGTGCGCGAAGGGCTGGAACAGGTCCGCGCTTTTGCCGACGAGTACGACATGATCATGCCGGTCGTACTCGACCGGAACGGCGATCTACAGAGCCTGTATCTGCTTCGCGGCATGCCCACCAGCATCTTCATCGACCGTGAAGGCGTTATCGTCTCTACTTGGGAGGGTATGCTCTCTGTCGCCCAACTTGAATCTATGTTAGACGGCATCCGCTAACACGCGCCATGTCTATCTCCGATACGGTTGACGAAAAGTACCGAATACACGCCGCCGACCTTGACGGCCGCCCGCATAGGCTCGTAATATCGAACATCTCCTATCAGGGCGTTGAGGAGATGCTTCCCGTGTTGCACTTCGAAGGCCTAAATAAACGCTTGGTGCTCAACCAGCCGCAAAGCTTCGATATGATCCGCATCACGCACACCCCGCTGCCTGCTGACTGGATAGGCGAAACGATCATCCTCAAGCCTGCCCGCGTCGGCGGCGACGCGACAATCGAGATACTTAGTCCGCTGCAAAATCCGTCGCTCTTCTCCTTGGCGCGCTGGAGAACCCGGATCGGTCGGACGGACAACTTCCACGTCTCCGGCGCGAGGAAAGTCGGAGCAGCCATTCTTATCGTGGCAGTGTGCGCTGTCGCCCTCTGGCTCTCCATTCTGTATAAAGACGCTCTCCCGCTGCTGCTACAGGAGTGGCTCCCGTGGTAGGGCGCTGCTGTCGATGACGGTCGGTCTGTCGCCCCACGCCGTGCAGCGAGCAACCGTCCCGCCGGATCGCCCCGACCCATCCCAGCGTCGTCGCCAATGGGATGAACGCTATCTTTCCAATTTCCGTCCGTGGGATAGCGGAATCACGCCGCCCGAGGTAGTCGCCTTTTGGCGGAGCGGTCTTCTCCCGTACACGGGGCTTGCCGTCGATTTGGGTTGCGGCTCCGGCGCACACTCGGCATACCTCGCCGGGTTGGGTCTACGCGTGATCGGCGTCGATCTTTCGGGCATCGCGCTGCGACGCGCGTGGGAACGCGACGCCGGCTATCTCGCCGGGAAAATGCGTGGCGCTTCTTTCGTACAGGCCGACGTAGCGCTGCTTCCCCTACACGATGCAGCGGCGCACTATATCCTGGACATCGGGTGTCTGCACAGCATACCTCGCCGACAGCGTTCGCTATATGCCCAGGGCGTTGTTGACAATTTGCGTCCGGGCGGCTTCTATCATCTCTTCGCCTTCGATCGCGTGTTCGACAGCAGTTCAGACCCGGAGCACAGCGACCGCGGCGTAGACAAGGACGAGGTGCGTCTTCTCTTCGCACCCTTCCTATCCCTGCTCACCGTCCAGCGCGGCCGCCCGGATCAGCAGCCTTGTCGCTGGTACCTCTTGTACAAACGCCACGCGTGATTTGCTTTCGTCAACGCCATTGCCAGGAACACCTACCTTCATGAGTGACAAAGCGCAACCGGCCCAGGCCGAATCATCGAAAATTCTGGTCGTGGACGATGACCCGCAGATCGTCCGCCTGATCCGCAGCTATCTGGAACAAGCCGGCTACATCGTTGAGTCCGCATCTGACGGTGAGACCGCCCTCCATGCCATGCGCACCTTGCGTCCTGACCTCGTGGTGCTTGACCTCGGCTTGCCCGGTAGAGACGGTTTGGAGGTCACGCGCATGATTCGCAGCGATGCGCATCTTTCCCACACGCCCATCATGATGTTGACTGCGCGCATCGACGATGTAGACCGCATTCTCGGTCTAGAGATGGGCGCAGATGACTACGTGATCAAACCCTTCAACCCACGCGAGGTGCTTGCTAGGGTCAAGGCCATCATGCGCCGCACCCGTCCGCCTGTCGAACAACAGGCCAATGACCTGTTGTCCGTAGACGACCTCGTTCTCGACCGCTCCGCCCATGTCGTCATGCGTCAGGGGCAGAGCATCGATCTCACGCCGAGCGAGTTCGACATACTCCATCTGCTCATGCGTCATCCCGGCCGCGCTTTCACCCGCACAGAGATCATCGAAATCGGCCTGGGCTACGAATACGCCGGGCTGGAACGCACGGTGGACAGCCATATTAAGAACCTGCGTCGCAAGCTGGAAGATGACCCGCGACAGCCGGCCTATATCGAAACAGTCTTCGGTATCGGCTATCGCCTGAACCCACGAGGCGGCGCGTGAATCTTACGCTCAAGATCGCCTTCACCCTTACTGTGGTCGTCACCGTGGCGCTGGCGACCACAGCCGTGCTCATCGAACGCTGGGCGGGCGACGCCTATCGCGGTTATGTCGCGAACGTGCGCCAGGGCCAGATGGAGCAGCTCGCCGTTCAGGCAGCGCTGCTCTACGAGCAGACGAGCGACTGGTCCACGGTGCAGAGTTGGCTCAACCGTGCGTCCATCGGCATGGGAAACCAAAACACGCCGCAAGGTCGCGGCCGCATGCACGGCAGCACCGGGGGCGGCCTTGGGCGCGATGCCGCTTACGTGCTGTTCGATCCGGCAAACGGCGCTTCGCTAGCCGGCGCTCCGTCCGCAGAGCCAAGCGCATGGGTTACAAGCGCGCCGGTCATTTTGGATGGCGTCGAGATTGCGCGGCTTGCGTTAGTGGGTGACAGCAGTAGCCTTGGCCCGAACGAGCAGGCTCTGCTAACGCAGGTCCGCCGCTCGATTGCTCTGTCGGCCTTGGTCTCCGCAGCCTTCGCCCTCGTGCTGGGTGCAGCCCTCCTGGTGAACATCCTCCGCCCGCTCAAGAAGATCGAAGCCGGCGTAGCCGCAGTGGCGCGCGGGGATCTGTCCGCACGAGTCGACGGCGATGCACGTCGCGACGAGTTGGGCAGGTTGGCTGCCAACTTCAACGCCATGGCGTCCAGCCTCCAGGAGCAAGAACTACTCCGGCGCCGTCTTGTCTCCGACCTCGCCCACGAGTTGCGAACGCCGCTCAGCGTCATACAGGGCAACCTCCAAGCCTTGCTGGATGGCGTCTACCCGCTCAGCCTGGACGAATTGCAAACGGTATACGACGAGACGGACCTGCTCGTGCGCCTCGTCCATGACCTGCACGAATTAGCCCAAGCCGAGGCGGGCAGGCTGCCGCTCTCACTGCAACACATCCATGTCTCCGGCGCTCTCCAGCACATGGCTAACCTGTTCCGTCCCGTTGCCGGGCAACGCGCCATATCCATCGCCGTCCGTCCGATATCAGACGGCCTGGCCGTGAACGCCGATCCGGATCGGCTTCATCAGATGTTGCACAACCTGATCGGCAACGCCATGCGCCACACGCCCGCCGGCGGAAGCGTCACCCTCAGTGCAGAGCGGCTCCCTGCCGGCGCAGTGCGCATCCTTGTCTCAGACAGCGGCCCTGGCATCTTCGCCGAGGACCTGCCACACGTCTTCGAGCGTTTTTACCAATCCGGCGATCGCCACGTCCCTAAGGATAGCTATACGGCCGGCGCCGGCCTCGGCCTTGCCATCGTCAAGGCGCTCGCCGAAGCGCACGGAGGATCAGTCGGTGTTCAAAGCAAACCGGGAGAGGGCGCGACGTTCTGGTTCGACCTGCGCGCTCATGATTAGTGTAGTGCACGAAGTTGGCCGCACTCTATTCCGCTCGCCGGCGTCTTAATGATTGGGATAATACGGCTCACGGCGCTATTTTCACCGGCCGGCGCGCCGTGAACAGCCAAAATCGCCAACTCCTTTCTTGCCGATGCATGAGACGATCTGGATACAAAAGGAAATCGTGCTGCGGCCGCGTAGCCGCGGCATCCATCTGATCACCGGCGAGTTGGCGGCTGGTCTGCCCGAGATTGCGACCATAGAGCGAGGTCTGATACACATCCTGTTGCTGCACACTTCCGCCGCTCTCGCCCTCAACGAATCCGTCGAGCCAGAGGTGCGCGAAGACCTGGAGCGCTTCCTCGACCGATTAGCTCCGGACAGCCGCTCGCTCTATACGCATGCCTACGAAGGTCCCGACGACATGCCCGCCCACATTAAGAGCGTGATCATCGGCGCACAATTGACCTTACCCGTCTCACATGGCGCCTTCAAACTAGGAACCTGGCAAGGCGTCTACCTTTGCGAATTTCGCACGCGCGGCGGCAGCCGGCGCGTGCTTCTCACTTTGAACGGAATAACTCGATCTGAGCGGTTCGGAGATTAATGCGATGCTTGCTCGAATTAGACTGACTACCATCCTTGTCGTCCTCGGCCTGTTCTTTGGTGCAGCCTGTAAGCCGGTTGCGCCTAGCCCCCAACCCGAGCCGCCCGCAGAGCCGTCTGTCTCTACGCCGGACCTCTATGAATCGGGCAACGAATTGGCCGAGGCAGGCAACTTCGAAGCGGCCATCGCCAGTTACTCCCAGGCGATCAGCCTCGACCCGCGCAACGCCGCCGCCTACATTAGCCGCGGCAGCGCCCTCGCCGCCCTCGCCCGATACGACCAGGCCATCGTCGACATGAATGCCGCCATCGAAATTGAACCCGACCTGCCCGCCGCCTATATCGCACGCGGCCAGGTGTACGCCCTCACCGGCGATCATGACCGGGCCTTGGTTGATCTCGCGAAAGCATTGGCGCTGAACCCTAGCCTCGACAGCGCCCACGTCGAACGCGGACGAATTTTCGAAGGGCTAGGCGACACTGAACGCGCCGAGCAAGAATACTCCCAGGCCATTGCACTCAACCCGAACAGCATCAGCGCCCTCACTGCCCGCGCTGCGCTGCGCGCATCTGCAGAAGACTACGCCGCCGCGATTGAGGACTATTCGGCCGTCATCCGTCTCGACCCGGCGAACGCATCTGCCTACAACAGCCGTGGCAACGCTCAACTGGCGCTGGGCGACGCACAGGCTGCGCTTGCAGATTTCACAACCGCGATCGAACTCGATCCCGCGCTCACCGGCGCATACAGCAGTCGCGCGCACATCCTCTCGCAGCAAAACGCCGCCGAGGCTGCACTCTCCGACTACACACGCCTCATCGAGCAGGACCCACAAAACGCTTCAGCCTACTACGCCAGAGGCAATGCCTATCGCGAGGCTGGCGACGCCGATGCGGCGCTGGCCGACTTTAGCCGGGCGATCGAGATCGATCCCAACCTTGCGAGCGCTATCAGCAGCCGCGCCCGTCTTTATGTCAACTCTGGCGACTACGCGTCGGCGGCTGCCGACTACGCCGCCGTAATCGAACTCCAGCCCGACGACGCTACAGCCTATGCTGGTCGTGGCAGCGCCTATGCCGAACTCGGCGAGATGGATACGGCCCTCGCCGACCTCAATAAGGCCATCGATCTTGACCCCGACCTAGCGTCTGCCTATCTCAGCCGCGCGCGTGTAGCCGCGCAACAGGCGGACTTCACCCAGGCTGTCGCCGACTATGTTACAGTCTTAAGCCTAGAGCCGGGCAACGTCGAAGCTCTTCTCGGCCGCGCCGAAGTCCATCTCCTTAATAATGACACGCGCCTCGCCCTTGCCGACTATACCGAGGCGACGAAGCTCGCGCCTGAAGCGACCGCACCGCTCGCCGGGCGCGCTCGCGTCTACCTCGCGTTGGAGGACTTTGCCTCCGCGCTGGCCGATTATACAGCCGCGATCGCCCTCGATGCCGAAGACCCTGCCCTTTACATCGGACGCGGCGCAGTGCTGCGTGCGCTCGGCGACTTGGAGCAAGCCGCTGTCGACTATACGAACGCACTTGACCTCGATTCTCTCAACGTCAGCGCCTTGCTTGGCAGAGCTGCGGTCACCGCCGATTCGGGCGATCCGTCCGCTGCACAGTCCGATTACGCCGCCGCCCTACAGATCGATCCGGCTTTGGCGCAGGCTTATTGGGGGCGTGCGCGCCTCTTCGAACAAGCCGGAGACTACCGCGCCGCGATCGCCGACTACTCCCAGATCATCCGCCGCTCCCCGGACGACAGCGTCGCCTATTTCAGCCGCGGCAACGCCTATCGTGCGCAAGGCCGGCCCGATCTGGCTCTCTCCGACTATGACCGGGCGCTCGAACTCGACGACGCCTATGTCGCCGCCTATGCAGCCCGCGCTCGCGTCCACCAAGATTTAGGCGAGGCTGAAGCTGCCGTCGTTGACTACAGCGCAGCCATCGCTTTGTCTCCCAACCACGCTGCCTACTACGCCGACCGCGGCAACGCCTACATCGTACTGCCGGACTTGGACAAAGCTTTCGCAGATTTCGCAGCGGCAATCCGACTCGACCCGGCTCTATCCGCCGCCTATAGCGGGCGCGCTAGAGTTTACGAACAGCGCGGCGAGATCGCAGAAGCCATTGCCGACTATGCCAGAGCCATCGATCGCGACCCGGACAACGCAGATCTATACGCCGCCCGCGCCAGCCTTCACCTGGCAAACGACGCGTTTGACCTCGCCCTGACGGACCTCGACAGAACCCTGGAGTTTGCTCCAAAGGAGTCCGCCGGCTATCTTGCCCGCGCCCGCGTATACGAGGCATCAGGCAACCTTGAGGCCGCCCGCGAAGACTACAACCGCGCCGTCGAGCTCAATCCGTCTAGCGCCCTTGCCTATGCCGGTTTGGCCGTGGTCGAAGCGTCACTCGGTAATGAACAAGCTGCTCTCGCCAACTATACGCAGGCTCTTGAACTCGATCCGCAATACGTCTCAGCCTACATCAACCGTGGCCGCGTCTACGAGACGATAGAAGACTATACCGGCGCTGTTGCAGATTACTCCGCCGCGCTGGAAATCGGAGGCGCAACAGGCGCAGATATCGCACGTCTATACGAGAGCCGCGCAGGAGCCTTCAAGGCTATGGGCGAGATCGCCAAGGCGCTTGCAGACTACTCCACAGCCGTCGAACTCGATCCGGACCGCGCCGGCCCATTCGCCAACCGCGGCCGCCTGTACGAAGAACTCGGCAATCTCGACATGGCACTACAGGACTACCTCGCTGCCGCGGAATTGGATCAGAAAAATGCGTCCTACCTCCTACAGATCGGCAATATATACCGCGCTCAAGGAGACTATCCGTCCGCCCTTGACGCATTCAACGCTGCTATCACCCTTGATCCCCAGTCGGCGTCGGCGTACAGCGGCAGGGGGCGCGTTCACGAAGCCCTAGGCAGCCTTGACAGAGCGGCCTCCGACTATACCAAGGCCATTGATCTGGAGCCGGCGTCCACCGCCTCACTCGTAAACCGCGGCAATGTCTTTCTCGTTCAGAGCAAGTCAATCCAGGCGATCGAGGACTTCACGCGCGCGCTCGAACTTGAGCCGTCCCTGACCAACGCCTATCTCGGTCGCGCCTCAGCTCGCCAGAGCCAGGGCGATCTAGACGCGGCATTGGCCGATCTCGACCAAGCCGCTGAACGAAATCCGGATGCGTCAACAATCTTTAGCCTGCGGGCGCAAGTTCACGAGCAGATGGGCAACCTCGAAGATGCGCTGTCGGACGCCACGCGCGTCATCGAATTGGATGACGCCTCCGCCATCGCTTATGTCAACCGAGGCAATCTCCACACGAGCCTGGGTCAATATGACCTGGCTATCGCCGACTACAATAAGGCCCTTGCTCTGAATCCCAATCTGGACACGGTGTATATGCACCGGGGAACCGCCGCCCAGGCGGCTGGAGATCTTGAACAAGCTTTGGCCGACTTCGACCGGCTGATCGAGCTACAGCCCGAGTTGGCCGCGGCATACAGCGCGCGCGGCCGCGCCCGCGAGCAAGCAGGCGACGTCGAACAAGCGCTAACTGACTACTCCCAGGCCCTAACGCTTGACCCGGCTTTAGCTGGCGCATATCTTAGCCGAGCCAACCTCTACGCCAGCCAAGGCCTAAATGACGAAGCCTTGGCAGATTACGCCAAGGCCATCGAACTGGACGGCAACTCCGCCGGACCATACGTCAATCGCGGCAATATTTACCAGCGAACGGGCGATACCGAGAAAGCCCTTGCCGACTTCTCCAAGGCAATTGCCATTGCGCCTGACCTGCTGCCCGCATATCTCAATCGCGGCAATGCCTACAGCGCTCTACAACAGCACGACAAAGCCGTCGCAGATCACCGCAAAGCCGTCGAACTCGAACCCTCATTGGCGATTGCGCACTTCATGCTCGGCAACTCCCTAGCGGTTGCCGGCGAATACGATGAAGCCGTAGCGTCTTTCACGCGTGCAATCGAGATTGACTCTACTCTAGCCATCGCCTACGTCAACCGCGGCAACGCCTACAACAACCTAGGAGACACCGAGCGCGCCCTAGCCGACCACTCGACCGCTATCGAACTGGCCCCTGACTTCGCCACGGCTTACTTCAGTCGCGGGTTGGTGTACAAAAATCGCGGCGAAAAAGACAAGGCTATCGCCGACTTTGAGCGAGCGCTTGAGCTTTCCGGCGGCGATGGACTCGGCGAGCTTGCGGCGGAGCAACTAGGCGAACTCCAAGGATAGCCCGGCTAACCCTTCGCTGTGTTGCTGGCAAGGTGCGCCAACACGTCCATATCGGCATTGCCGCCGCTGACCACGATCACCACGTTAGCCCACGGTCCGGCGGCCTTGCCGCTCAATACTGCGGCGATCGCGACCGCTCCGCCGCCCTCCACGACATACCGCTCCGCCCGCAGCGCATAAACCATCGCTGCGGCGATCTCGTCTTCGCTGACGACTAGAGCCTCATCGAGCAACTGACGGATCATGCGGAACGTGTAGCGGTTATCCAGCCCAATGCCGCCCATTAGGCTGTCCGCTAGCGTGCGCTCCTCCGGTAATTGTATGGGATGCCCGGCGCGAAGGCTCTCGACCATCACCGCCCCCCGTTCCATCGAGACGCCAATCGTGCGTAGCGACGGGTTCGCCTGTTTCAGCGCCAGCGCGATGCCCGAGGTTAGCCCGCCGCCGGACAACGGGATGATCACAGCATCGAGCTGCGGCAGTTGCTCCAGCAACTCCAGTCCAATCGTGCCCTGCCCAGCAATTACATATGGATCGTCAAAAGGAGAGATCGGGATCAGGCCGTCCTGCGCCGCGAGATCATTGGCGTGCGCCTCCGCCTCATCTTGGCTGGCTCCCGCTACGACTACCTCCGCCCCAAGCCGCTGCATCGCCTCAACCTTGTGCGGCAGCACCAGATTCGGCACGCACACCACGGCGCGAATACCCAAGGCCCTCGCCACATAGGCCGTCGCCTTGCCGTGGTTGCCGGTCGAGACCGTCACCACGCCGTTGCGGCGCTCTTCATCCGTCAGGTTGAGCAGGCGATTCGCCGCCCCCCGCACCTTGAACGAGCCGGTCTGCTGCGTGTTCTCCAACTTCAAGTACACATGCGCGCCAGCGCGCTCCGACAACCCCGGAGACAACACGAGCGGCGTCTTGTGCGCCAATGGGCTGATCGACTTAGCGGCGACAAAGATATCCTGTAGCGTGACCTCATGTAATGCCATCGTTCCTCGCATCTTCGCTGAAGGGCAACTTACGGCTCGTTCCAGGTCGGGACGGCGACGTCTTTTCTGCGTTTGTGTCTATGCCCAATTAAGCGCTTACACTCTACCGTCCCTCTGGCGCTCCATGCAAGCGCGAGTAGGCCGGACTTGCCCGCTTGAGCCATGACCGCTATAATGCACCCTGGTCGCGGAGAGGTCGCATAGTCTGGCCGAGTGCGCGGGCCTGGAAAGCTCGTAACCTGAAAGGGTTCGAGGGTTCAAATCCCTCCCTCTCCGCCACTTTCTCTCGCTCGATTCGTGTGTTTGCATCGCTTCGTCAGATGCTGGGTCCTGTGCGGCAGGGCGCTGTGAACCCCGCCAGGGTCGGAAGACAGCAACGGTAAGCAGAATGCCCTGGGTGACACGGGGCAGCCTGGCACTCTGGCGAAGCGATGCAAGGACACGAATCTTTGTGTCGGGTCTCGCCCGGAAAGGAAACCATTCGCCTCATGCCGGCTGATCTGTTCCTCGTCCGCCATGCCTCGCCGGACTGGAACCGTACCGACCTGCGTTATGACATTCCCCCCGGCCCCCCTCTAACCGATCAGGGACGAAGCGAAGCCCGATCTCTAGGCGAATTCCTTGCCCAACAGAACATCCAGTGTATCTTGGCAAGTCCGATGGATCGCGCCCATGAGACGGCCGCGGTCGCATCCGCTATCGTCCAGACGCCGGTTGTCATCACCGAGGGCATCACCGAGTGGGAACGCGGCGAACCGGAATCCGCCGTCCTCGAACGTATGCTCCGGCACTTGACCGAGGCCGCCGCCCTCGCCGCGTCCGGCAAAGCCGCGGCCCTTGTCACACACGGCGGCCCCATCCGTCTCCTGTTGAGCCATTTTGGCGTCGCGAACGCCGAAATCGACTTCTACCGCCGCCAGTTCGATCGCGACAACCCCCTGCCGCCCGCGGGCGCTTGGCGGCTCACTCGATCTGCGACGAATGGAGGATGGGAGGCAAGCCTTGCCTTCTCCCCCGTCGAGTTTCAGGTTTTCACATCTTCCCCCACTATCGTGTAAAGGTCGGCGCGCATATGTCGGGCACTCAAACAACGTCCTTCTTCGCCAAGCTCGCAGCATCGGTAGAGCAGCGTAATAGTCTGCTCTGCGTCGGTCTCGATCCGGTTCCCGACCAAATGCCGGAGCGCTACCGCAACGGGCAAGGCGCCACGGCTGACGCCTTGCTGGCCTGGAATCGCGCTGTCATCGCCGCCACTGCTCCGTATGCGGCAGCCTACAAGCCCAATATCGCCTTCTACGAAGCCCTCGGCGCAGACGGCTTTACACTCCTGCGCCGCACGCTCGACGCGATACCGCCCGGCTATCCCGTCATCCTCGACGCCAAGCGCGGCGATATCGGCAGCACCGCAGCGGCTTATGCCAAAGCTTGCTTCGAACACTGGCGCGCTGATGCCGTCACCCTCACCCCATATCTGGGCCGTGACAGCATCCAACCGTTTCTCGCTTACACGGATAAAGGGCTGTTCGTTCTCTGTCACACGTCCAACCCGGGGTCCGCTGATTTCCAAGAGATGGAGATCAACGACTGGCGCACGCTCGATCGCGAACCGAATCTTCCGCTCTACATTCACGTAGCCAAGACTGCGACCGCCTGGTCCCCCAATGTCGGCCTCGTCGTCGGCGCGACCTTCCCAGAGTCCATAGCCGCGGTGCGCCGCACCGCACCTGAGCGGTGGTTTTTGGTCCCAGGCGTTGGCGCTCAGGGTGGCGATCTAGAAGCCACGCTCGCCGCCGGACTGCGCGCAGACGGCGCCGGCCTGCTCATTAACGTCTCGCGCGGCATCGCCCTGGCGGATGACCCCGCGGCCGCAGCAAACGCCATCTGCGACCAGATTAATCAGAGCCGCATACGCTCTGCTCCAAATGCACCGCTGCAATTCGCCGCCCCTTCCGACGTCTTCGACACGCTGTTCGCCTCGTTGGTCGATTTGGAAGCAGTAAAATTTGGCGAATTCATCTTAGCGAGCGGCATCCAGTCACCCATCTACATCGACCTGCGCCTCCTCGTGAGCAGGCCTTCGCTGCTCGCACGCACAGCAGATCTCTACACAAATCTGCTCAGGGGCGTCCCCTGCGATCGCATAGCAGGCGTTCCCTATGCGGCGCTGCCCATCGGCACAGCGGTGGCGCTCAACGCCGGGGTACCGCTGATCTACCCGCGCAAAGAGGCCAAAGCCTACGGATTAGGCCGCGACATCGAAGGCGCCTGGTCGCAAGGCGAGCGTGTCGTCATTGTTGAGGACCTAATCACTAGCGGCGGCAGCACCCTGAAGACAGCAGAACGGTTGCGCGCCGCCGGCCTTATCGTCGAACATGCGCTGGTCCTGATCGACCGCGAGCAGGGCGGCCCCGAAAATCTCGCCGCCCACGGCATCACCGTACACAGCGCCTTCAAGCTGTCCGACATGCTCGATTCGCTGGTGCGTCAGGGGCTGATCAGCGCAGAACGCGCCGAATCCGTGCGTCGGTTCATCCGGGAACAACGCTGCGCATGAATCGCCTCCAGGTCGAACTCCTCGGCATGCCACTCAAAACCCCGCTCGTGCTAGCCAGCGGCATCTGGGGCACGACCGCCAGCCTGATGGAGCGCGCCGCTCGCGCCGGCTGCGGCGCAGTCACGGCAAAAAGCTGCGGCCCCGTCCCACGCGCCGGGCACGTCAACCCGTCCTGTCTTGATTGGGGTCACGGTCTCATCAACGCCATCGGGCTCGCCAACCCCGGCGTCGAGGCGGAAGCCGCCATGCTTAGCCAGGCTCGCCAAACGCTGTCGGAACTTGGCGTGCCATTGATCGCCAGTATCTTCGCCGGTTCGCCGGCCGAGTTTGGCGCAGTCGCAGAAAGCGTAGCGTCATCACGCCCCGCCTTCGTCGAGGTCAACGTCTCCTGTCCCAACGTCGCCAGCGAGTTTGGCGAGCCGTTCGCCGCCTCACCGCAAGCCGCCGCCGAGGTGACGGATGCAGTGAAATCCGTACTCGCCCCGAAGGGCATCCCCGTTATCGTCAAGCTTGCACCCAACGTTCCCAGCATCGCGCGCATCGCCTGCTCCGTAGTTGAGGCGGGCGCCGACGCCCTCTGCGCCATCAACACGATGCCGGGCATGGTGATCGACGCCGAAAGCGGACAGCCCATTCTCGCCAATCGCAGCGGCGGTCTCAGCGGGCCCGCCCTCAAGCCCATAGCGCTAAAATGCGTGTACGATCTGTACAAAGCCTGTCCCCAAACGCCCATCATTGGAACCGGCGGCGTCACAACCGGCGTTGATGCGATCGAGATGATCATGGCTGGGGCAACCGCCGTCGGCGTGGGCAGCGCCATCTATTACCGCGGTCACGAAGCCATCACGCAGATCGTTGCAGAGATGGCTGCCTGGGCTAAGGCCCATCGCATCGAAAATGTCAGCACATTGCGCGGCGCCGCCCATCATGAGCCGCACTACGCCGCCTCGCCTACCGGCGCCCCTATCCCCGCCGCGCACTGATTTGGCAAGGCGGCGCTGGCCTCGATATCTGCCTCCGTCTAGATTGGCGTTTCCCTTTACGCTTGCCGGTCTCACACCCGGCCCCACGGTGACATATTATGGAGAAACCATCGGCGGACTTTTCCTCGGAACTGCGCTTGCCCCTCCAATGGGTGGCCGGTACGCTGGCGGTTGGGGGCTGGCTGCTGGCCGTTACAGTCGATCCGAGGCTTGACTCGACCAGCCAGTTCCGCCTCGTCCTGATCGGCACCCTGATTTTTGCTACAGCCGTCATGGCCTGGCGGCTCGACAACCGCAGCGGACGGGCAAGCCGGTGGCTGATGATCGGTCTCGCCATCGTCTCCATTATCCTCGTCAACCGCCAATGGCAGTTCCCTGGCTTCCTCGCCCTGCTGGCCTTTCCCGCCGCTCTCGCAGCGCCGCTCATAAGCTTGCCGGCTATGTGGGCTGTGGCGACAGCCGAAACGTTGCTCTTGACCGCGGGAGTCGTTCTGGGCTTGGCAACACCGGAGGCCGCTTTCACTGCCCTCATCGGCATCTGGTCGATCGCCTGCACCGTGTTCGCCATCATCGGACCGGTTCGCCGCCTAGCCTCCTGGACTTGGGAGTACTTCCAGCGCGTGCAAGAGCAACTCGAACAGGCGCGCGATCAGAAGGTCCAGTTGGAACAAGCCCTAGAAGACCTGGTACAAGCCAACCAACAACTGACCCGACTCAACAACGTAGCCCAGGGACTTCGGCAGGCCGCCGAAGACGCCCGCATCGTTAAGGAGCAGTTCGTCGCCAATGTGAGCCATGAACTACGCACGCCGCTCAACATGATCACAGGTTTCAGCGAGATGATCCTGCAAGCCCCGGAGACGTACGGCAGCCGTATTCCACCCGCCCTCTTGGCTGATCTCACCGTCATCCAACGTAATGCCAGCCACCTCTCCAATCTGATCGACGATGTCCTCGATCTCAGCCAGATCGAAGCGGACCAGATGGCCCTCAGCCGCGAGAACGCATCGTTCGAAGAGATCGCAGAGGAAGCAGTCACTTCTGTCCGTCCTCTATACGAGCTAAAGGGCCTCTATTTAAAGACCGATGTCCCTGGCGACCTTCCCTCGCTGCTTTGCGATCGCACTCGTGTCCAAGAGGTGCTGCTCAACCTGCTCAGCAACGCCGGTCGCTTCACCGAGCACGGCGGCGTTGAGCTGCGCGCGGCGCGAGACGATTCCAGCATCCTCGTGTCAGTCTCCGACACAGGCCCCGGCATCGCGCAGGGCGACATTGACAAGCTCTTCCAACCGTTTCAGCAGCTCGACGGCAGCCTCAGACGACGACATGCGGGCACCGGCCTCGGGCTTAGCATCAGCAAACGCTTCATCGAACTGCACGGCGGCAAGATATGGGTGGAGAGCTCGCTCGGCAGCGGCACGACTTTCTGGTTTCGGCTGCCTCTGCAGACGCCCGTAGACGATATTAACGCCAGCGGTCCTTCGCGCTGGCTCAACGCAGACTGGGAATACGTCCAGCGCACCCGTCCTTTTACGGCCCCCAGACCCCCGGTCTACCCGCGACTCGTCGTTCTCGACGATTCCGGTCGTTCATTACAGAGGATGCTGATGCGCCATCTCGACGGCGTAGAAGTTGTGCCCGTATCCACTCCAGCGGAGGCCCGCAACGAACTGGCCCAGTCTCCTGCCAAAGCTCTGGTTATCAACGGGCCATCCATCGAGGAGACCTTGCACAGTCTCGACGCCGCCGCCATTCTCCCGGAGAATGTACCGGCCATCGTCTGCTCTCTCCCCGATCTGCGCCAGGCGTCCGAGAGGTTAGGCGTCTATGATTTGCTTGTCAAGCCAATCTCAAGAGATATGCTTCGCGAGGCTCTCGAACGTCTTCAACTCGCCCAGGGCACAATTCTCATTGTCGATGATGAGCCGGACGCACTGCACTTATTTGGGCGGATCATCGCATCATTCGACGCCGACTATCGGGTTCTCCTGGCCCGCGATGGCCAAGAGGCAATGGACATTCTCGACGATTGCCGCCCCGACCTTATCCTGCTCGACCTGGTGATGCCCAATATGGACGGGTTCCAGTTCCTAAACAAGCGCCAACTGGATCCTCGGCTTCTAGACATTCCAGTTCTAGTCATCTCGGCGCGAGACCCGCCAGGCGGCCCAATCGTGAGCAAAGGTATCGCCATCACGCGCAAGGGAGGCTTCTCGACGCAGGAGTTGCTGGCGCACATCCGTTCGGTCGTCAAGGGCGGATCGACTCCGCCGTCAACCGGTCAAGCATTTGTAGAAGATCCGCCCGATTGACAGGTTTACGGATGAAACCGGCAGCACCAAGGGCGAGAGCCAATTCTCTTTGCGATAGAATCGTGCAGACAATGACCGGAATGTCCTCCGTCCTTGGGTGTTCACGCAGGCGCCCCAATAGGCTCCAACCGTCTCGATTGGGCATCATCACGTCCAGCAAAATCACCTTAGGTTGCAGCTCCGTTGCCAAGGACAGACCCTGTTCGGCATCCTCCGCTCCGATAAACATATAGCGGCTGTTTGCTAGATACCTTTGCAGCAATTGGAGAGCATCTGCGTTATCGTCCACGACCAAGACTGCGGCTCGCTCAGGGGCGGGCAAGATGATTATGGCCACGAAATCCGCTTCGCCGGCCTCGGCTCCAGCCACGCGCCTATCCACCTGTAAAGCGCCGCCGCACAATGCGATGAGCTGAACTGCCATTGCCAGACTTTGAGAAAGCTCACCTTCTCGCCCTGCACCAACATTGGCGCCGGATGCAGTGATCCGGATGGCGAGCTGGTCTGTCGAGAGCACGACATGAACGTGCAGACGTCCGCTCTGAGCATAACTCAGCGCAGCGCTTACCACGTCGAGCAATGCCTGTCGCACAATTGCTTCACGCAGCGGCACAAGTTCAGCCTCGGCCGGTTCGTATACTGAGACAACATCGAGGGTGTCCATCAACGGTGCGACTGTAGCCAGAACTCCTTGGATCAACTTGTCGACATCTGTGAACTGAACAGGAGCCGAGCTTTGCAGCCACGCCAATTCTTCCTCAAGGGACTGAACGACGTCGTCGTCCGGCGATTCCGGCTCCTCGTCCGTTTCTTCGCCGGGGTCATGAGGCGTCTTGCCCTCGAGCCCATGCGCTGTCCACATATGATCCGCCAGCATCTCACGGGCTAGTTTCTCTTCGCGCTGCAGTTGGCGGACGCTCAAGCCGAGATCAGCAGCAACCTGGCGCTGGCTCAGGCTTTCGGTATACCGGCGACGCAAGATCTGATAAACGCGCCAGGCGCGTGAATCATGCGGCGTCTCACCCGTTGGCCGAAGCATCTCGATATCCTCCAACAAAATGCGTCGCACCATGGATACGGGATCGCTGGCGCCCGCAGGAGCGATCAAAACCGCCAAGGGATTGTCGCGCAGAGCGGGCGGATCATACAACGAGTTGAGCGCCTTTCTAAGCTGGCGCGTGAACCACGGATTTACAGGCATTTCCGCTTTCTAGGGTGTCGTCTCCATGTCGGGTAGATGTCGCAAATGCCCCCATATCGCCGGCGCTATCTGCTAAGATGAATGCCGAACACCCCTTTGTTACGAATCATCTTCGCCGTTTCATGGTATTGTAGCACCCCCCGTAGATTGAGCCGCAACACGGCATGGACCGAAGGAAGGAGGCGCCTGCCCCAAGACATGTTCGTATCCCCAAACAGAGACGATGCCAGTACCCAAAGGTCTGATAATGAAGAGGAGCAAGACCATGCAGTCAACACGCATCAGCAGGCGTCATTTCTTGGCATTGGCAGGCGCAGCAGGCAGCGCCTCCCTCCTGGCGGCCTGTGCACCCGCCCCGTCCGGCGGTGAGGCTGTCCCCGCTGCTGCGGGCGGTGATGCCCCGGCTCAAGCTGCCCGCAAGCTCATCGTCAACGCCTATGTCCCCACCCAGTGGACAGAACGCTCCAGCGAACACCCGACCGTCGTCAACGCCCCGCGCATTCTGGCCGAAAATTGGAAGGATCATGAGCCGAACGTCGAGATCGAGTGGATGGAATATACTGGCTCACCCTCCGGTGAGGCCGGCGACACCTACTACGGATCTTGGCTGACGGCATTGGTCTCAGCCGGCAACGAACCTGACATTATCTGGCCGCTGCACGAGATTCCGATCCAGAAGGGCTACTGCGTCCCCATCGACGAGTTTCTCGCCATGCCCAGCCCGTATGCACCGCAGTACGCGTCGTGGTACGATTCCTTCTATCCGACGGTCATGAACTCCCTGGTCTTCGGCGACGGCCGTATCTACTGCGCACCGGTACAGCAGAAGCTCGGCGGCTTCGAAGTCGGCCTGATGTGCAACATGGACTGGTTCAACAAACTCGGCCTCGAACCGCCAACCAGTTGGACCGAGCAGATGGAAGTCTCCAAGGCGCTCAAGGAAGCCGGAGCCGGATGGTCGCCCTGGCCGCCCGAAGCCAAAGAAGGAAACATTTGGTGCCTCGGCTTACAGCTATTGCCTTCTTTCCTGCAAGACCTCGGCGAGCAGCTGGATACGAACAGCGACGGCTTCGTCAACGGTGAAGAGGCTCTGGCCGCCTTCCGTGCCGAGATCATCGGAGCTCTCACGCCAAAATATAAGGAAGCGTGGCTGGAACAGAAGCGTGCCGGTTCCTATTGGACCGACGGCTGGTCTACAGCCGACCTAGAAGTGATGTGGCGCAACGGCGACATCGGCTACCGCCAGACCGGCGGTTGGGAGTTCACGGCGCAGAAGAGCGACCCGATGATCGCGTTCGAGCGCGTGCTTGTCCCGCCGCCCTTCGTCATCAAGAGCGACCATCCCGAGGCCAACGATCCGCCAGCGTGGACCGCCGGCGACGGCAAGATCCCCGCCGAGATCTTCACGGCCATCAATGGCCCCGACACGGCCATCATGGAAGTGACCAAGAAACGCGAGACGATCGATATCGCCGTCAAATGGCTCCAGTGGATCACCGAGCCGGAGAACTGCGCCTTTATCGTCAATGAGAATGAAGAGCAGCTTCCCTGCGCCATAGACTCCCCCTTGGGGCCGCTGTGGACAGAACTTCTGCAGAACAAGATGCCGCTCTACGACTACCAGATAGCCTGGTGGGGCGAAGGCCTCCAGTTCGACAACACCGAGTTCAACGAGGTGCGCAAAGTCTTCGTGGCCTGGATGACCGGCCAGATGGACGACGACACCTTCTTTGCGCGCCAGCAGGCCGAAATGGCCGCCGGCGCCGACCGCTACGAAGAGGCCATCAAAGCCCTGATGGACAAGAGCTAATCCATCCCGTTTCTCGGCGTGCGCCGGACCAACTCGACTTAGGTCCGGCGCACGCTGCACACCGCCGGCCTGGAGGCGAGATTCGACATGCTTAAAAACTGGCGTTTCGCGACCCTCATCATCCTTGCCATCGTGGTCGCGATCCTGACCGCTGACTGGGCCATTGCCCGCGCGCGCCTGCCGGGCATTATCATCGAAACCGAACTGGAAACCCCAGAAGTGATTGCCGATGGCAAGGACTCCGCCACGTTCATCGTGCGCGTTACCGAAAACGGCCAGCCGCGCACCCACGACCTGCTCCAGCTTTGGCTGGTCAAGGGCAGCGGCCAACTGATCCCGCAGTGGGCTTTTACCGACGAAAACGGCGAAAGCAAAATTACGTTCACGCCCAACCCGTACAATCGTTACGACCCGCAGGACACGGTCGAGATCGCGATCATGGATACCAACATAGGCCGCCTGATTGAAGTCGGAAAGCGTACGCGTATCGCCATCCCGCTCGTCATCCCTGCCAATGAATAACCGGTAAATGAGTAGTCGCATGTATGCAAATCACCTAGTTGGGGGAGGCTGACATGACGTCTCGCGATTTGAGCGCAAGGGGAATTGGCGCAGCGGATGAACTGGCGGCGACCGAATGGAAGCCCGAGAAAGGCGTCCGTGCTACCCTGCGCGCCATGCGCCGCTCGTGGCAGGCCTATGCGCTTCTCTTCCCTATCTTCGCCCTCCTGATCGTCTTCGTATATTACCCGCCCATCCTCGGCCTGGTTCGAGCGTTCTTTGAATGGGCCCCCCTCAGACCAGCCCGTTTCGTCGGTTTCGAGAACTTCATCAACTACTTCACCTTTCCCGAATCGGGACGTGAAGTGGCAAACGTTCTGAAGCTGACCTACATGGGGTTTGTGACGGGCGTCATCGCCCCGTTTATTATGGCGGAACTGATCTTCTCGATCCGCGAAACAGTGAGCAAAGAGGTCTACCGCTTCGCCATCGTTATCCCGATGCTCGTGCCGGGCGTGGTCTATACGTTGCTCTGGCAGCACATATTCGACCCCAACCTGGGCCCAATTAACAGCTTCCTGCGCGGCGTCGGCCTAGACAACTTCGCTCGCAACTGGCTGGGTGACCCGGCCACAGCCCTCTACGCCATCATTGCGGTGGGCTTCCCCTGGGTATCCGGTATCGGCACCCTCGTTTTCCTAGGCGGTCTCGCCCAAATCTCCGAGTCGGTGTTCGACGCCTGCTTGATCGACGGCTGCACCGGCCTGCGCCGAATCTGGCGTGTGGACATTCCGCTTGTGCTTGGCCAGGTCCGTTTCCTCACCATCCTGTCAGTCATCGGGTCGCTGACCACATTCGAAAGAGTGCTGATTCTGACACGCGGCGGTCCTGGCTACGCTACGAGCGTGCCTGGGCTGCGCATGTATGAGCGGGCTTTTGTGACGGGCGAATTCGGTTACGCCTCCGCCATTGGCCTGCTGCTATTCGCCTTCGCGCTTTTCCTGTTGTTCGTCATCAACCGGTTGCTGCGCCCCCATTCAGAAGATACCGGTCACTAGCAGACTGGTTCCGTTAGGAGAAACGATGAGCGCTCTATCGAATCGTAGAAGCGACACTGGCCTTTTCCGAAGAAAGCGGCGCGCGTCGTGGCGCGGACCGCAGATCGGCCCCCACCTGACCATTGTCCTGCTATTGCTGCTCTCGATGTTGCCTGTCTACCTGATGCTGGTGGTGTCGTTCAAAAATCCCCTGCAATACCAGCATGAGCGTTGGTTCGTAAGCTTTCCCCTGCGCCTTGGCAACTACGGCGCCGCCTGGAGCATCGTCGCCGGTTACATCTGGAACACCCTCTGGGTGGCGATTGTCGGCTTTGCCGGCGTGTTGGTTCTTTCTGTCATCGGCGGCTACGTCTTTGCCCGCATGCGTTTCCCCTTCCGCGAGCCGCTCTACTACATGATCCTGGCATTGCTGACTGTGCCCTGGGTGATCTCATTCATTCCGTCCTACATGCTCTACAACAGCTTCGGACTGCTCAATACCCCCTGGTCGCTGATCATCCCCAACATCGCGAACGGTCCCATCTTGGGTATTTTCATGTTGCGCAGTTTCTTCTCCGGCATCCCAGAGGAGATCTATGACTCGGCGCGCATCGACGGAGCCAACCATTGGGGACTGATCTGGCGGATCACTATGCCTTTATCGCTCCCGATCCTAGCCACCCTCGGCGTGCTGAACTTTGTGTCGACTTGGAACTCATTCCTTTGGCCTTTGGTCGCCATCAGCAAAAAGGAATACCAGCAGATCTCTGTTGGCCTCTTCCTTCTATCAAAGGAAATCTCCATCTCAGGAGACTATTCGGTGTGGGGTCCGCTGTTCGCAGGCTACACCATCGCCTCCTTGCCGCTCGTCATCCTGTTCTTCATGTTCGGAAAACTCTATGTTGAAGGCCTCATCGAGTCCGGGCTAAAGGTATAGACCACAGCGCAGACAGCCGAATATATCGAACCCGCGGGCCTGCCGGCTACTTCGAAGCGGACTGGCCAACCATAGAGTCGTACGGGTTGGCCAGCCGCATATCGCTTACCCCGTGCCTCGGCCGTCGGGTCTCATGTTGTAACGCCTAGTCAGTAAGCAAAGGATGCTTCCATGCGTTTCGATATTGACGCAACAAAAACCCTCGGAGAAATCTCTCCGGCCTGGTTCGGACACAATCTGGAACACACGCGCAGTTGCGTGTGGCAAGGATTGAGCGCCGAGCTGATCCGCAACCGCAAATTTGCCGGCATGCCCCAGCAGCACACTGGCGTTTCTCAAGACTGGTATCGTATCGGCCCGCCGCAGGCTTGGCATCTCGTCGAACTGCCTCCGAACAGATGGGATCCCGGCACGACCGGCTTGCCCTACACCAGGCACTTCGACGCGGAAACCAATGCTCGCCAACGCGCCGCCCGGTCGCACGCGTGCGGACGACAGCGCATCGAAACCTTCCACGCGGAGGAACCTGCCGGCATCGGCCAATCGGGCCTGCACCTGAACGGCAACGCTCGCTACGAAGGTCGCGTTGTTCTGATGTCCGACCGGCCGCTTCAGGCCAGAGTCGCAATCCTGGGCGGCCACACACGCAGCGCCTGGCACGAGGAAATCGCGGCGGTCTCTAGCAATACGTGGGACACATTTTCCTTTTCGTTCGTCGCGCCGGAGACCGACGAAAACACGGCCATTGAAGTCACCTTTGACCAGCCCGGCGTGCTCTTCATCGGCGCCGTGTCACTCCTCCCTGCGGATCACTTCCACGGCATGCGCTCCGATGTGGTGGCGCTGCTCAAAGAGATATCGACGCCTCTCCTGCGCTGGCCTGGCGGCAACTTCGCCGATAACTACTTTTGGAAAGACGGCCTCCTGCCTGTCGACCAACGCGCCCCGCTGCGCGGTCACTTCCTCGAAACGCTGCCCCACACGCGCGACTATGACATGCACGAGATCGGCACGGATGAATTCATTGCCCTCTGCCGTGAGATCGGCGCCGAACCGTTCATCACCATCAACCTGGGCCTCGAAGGTCCCGCAGAGGCCGCCGCATGGGTGGAATACTGCAACGGCGCGCCCGACACCGAATGGGGAAGTGTGCGCGCCGAACGCGGCCACCCCGAGCCGTACAATGTCAAGTACTGGTCGCTGGGCAACGAATACGGCTATGGACACATGCTCGGCCCGAACGATCCGCAGGGCTACAAGCAGGTTGTCACGGAGTGCTCACGCCTCATGCGCGCTGTAGACCCCTCACTTGAGTTCACCGTCTGCGGCATCTGGTGGGACGAGGAGTGGCACGACCAAGTGTTGGCCAAGATCGGCCACGCCTTCGAGAACGTCTCATTCCATGACTACACGCGCCTAATGAAAACTTTTGCAGGCGAAGAGGGCCGCGCCGAATTCCGCCGGGTGGCGGCTGAAGCTCCGGCGGCAGTCTTCCGCCAGGTCAAGAACGTGCGCAGTATGGTCGACGCGCATGCGCCCAGTGACAAGCGCATCGGCATCTCTTTCGACGAATGGAACGTCTGGTATGCGTGGTACCGTCCAGTCGGTGTAGCCGAAGGCATCTATACCGCATCCATGCTGCACCACTTCTGCCGCGAAGCGAGCGATCTGGGCATTACCTTCGGCGTCTTCTTCGAGCCGGTCAACGAAGGCGCGATCTGGGTCAAGCCGGACAGCGCCAGCCTCACCGCCATGGGCCAGGCCTTCAGCCTCCTCAAAGCGCACCAGAACAGACGCCTCATCCATGTAGAGAACGACGACCCCGAAGCCGATATCGACGTTGTGGCGACGCTCGACGAAGGCGGCAATGAAGCCCTGATCAGCATCATCAACCGCAGCCCCGACGAGAGTCACGCCGTCGAACTGAGTTTCGCCGGCCGTAACGCCGCACCGCGCTACAGTGGCACGCTACTCTCCGCGACCGATTTTCTGCCGGAGTCCGTTTTTACAGAATCGTCGCTGTCCGTCCGCCTAGGCGACGGCGCGACTGTATCGGTCACTCTGCCTCAGCACAGCATCGCCCTGATCCGGGCTGCCCCCTAGCTCACGGTAGAGATGCAAATTCAAGCCTCAGGACAGAGCTTGCGCAGTTAGGATATCAATGCCGTCCAGGAAGGCGTTTTCTTCCTGGACGGCCGAAACCAATTGCAGCCCGCCTGCCATACATACGCAAGCATTCGATACTAGGGAGATCGCCATGTCGAGTTCATCTCTGCCTTCTGCTGTGAAGGTTCCGCATTTCCTAGGCCAGGGGCGCATCGGCCTCATCGAAAAAGCCGTGCCGGAGCCCGGCCCCGGCCAACTCTTGCTTCAGGTCAAAGCCAACGCACTCTGCGGGTCTGAGCGCGGCCAATTCTACAACGGAACAGAGGTCACGCCTGGCCACGAAGCGGCCGGCATCGTCGTCGCAGCGGGGCCCAATACGCACACACCGGTCGGCACGCCGGGCGTTGTCTTCCTCATGGATTACTGCGGCGAATGCCGTAGCTGCCGGCTTGGTTTAACCAACGTGTGCCTGAACAAACGCGGTGACATGGGCTTCAACCGCGACGGCGGCTATGGCGTCTACGAACTCGTCTCAGAAAGCGTCTTCTTCCCCGTGGATGCGGACATCCCTATGACTGAGGCCACCTTGTTGCTCGACATCATGGGCACCAACAGCCACGCCATTCGTCGCGCCGGTCTGGTCCACCCCGATCCCCAGTCGATGGTCGTCGCCGGGGCTGGCCCTATAGGCCTCGGCATGTTGGCGATGGCGAAAATCCGATTTGGGGCCGATTTTCCCGTCGTCATCTTCGACATCTCACCCTATCGCCTGCAACTGGCGGATACGCTCGGTGGCCTGCCCGTAGATCTCAATCATCACTCCCTGGCGCAAGGCATGAAGGATCACGGCTTACCTGAAGCCGACCTCGCCATGGACACCAGCGGCAAAGGAACGGCTCGCCAGGCCTGCATGGCCGCACTCGCTAAGCGCGGCGTACTAGTCTGCATCGGGCACGGCGAAGGACTCAGCCTCAGCGTCTCCCCGGACCTGATTGCCGGCGAGCGCGCCGTAATGGGCAGCGAATACTTCTGCTACGACGAGCTTACCGAGAACCTCGAACTGCTGCGGAACCATCTCCCTGCCTTACAGCCCATCATCACGCACCGCTTCAGCGTAGAGGATATCCAGGCGGCCTTCGAGTTATTCTTCCAAGGCCAGACCGGAAAGGTGATTATCGAGCAATGAGCGCTTCCGACCGCATCAAAGTCGCCGTGATCGGGGCAGGAGGGTGGGGCCGCCAGCATGCGCGCGTTTTCTCAGAACGTACTGACGTCGATTTCTGCGCCGTCGTCGGCCGCACGCCCGAAAAAACCCAGGCGCGCGCCGCCCAGTTCGGCGTGCGCGCCTATCTGGACATCGAGGAAATGTTGGCCGCTGAACGGCCCGACTTGGTCAGTCTCAGCCTCCCCAACCAGGGGCACTTCCACGCCACGCTTCAGGTCATCAAGGCCGGCGTGCCCCTCCTGGCAGAGAAGCCGCTCACCTTCGAGCTGGACGAGGCCGACATCCTGCTGGAAGAAGCGGCCAAACGCAACCTCTTCTTCGCCATCAACTTCAACCACCGCTATGCCAAGGCCATCCAACTCGCCAAACAGGCAATCGAGTCGGGGCGACTCGGCGATCTGACCTTCGCCTCGTGGCGATTTGGCGGAGAAGGCCGTAGCAACCACCCCTATGCCAACCTGATCGAGACCCAGTGTCACGCCTTCGACCAATTGGAGTTTCTCTGCGGCCCTATCGACTCTGTGATGGCGCAGATGACCGACAAGACCGGAGGCGGCTACCGTACCGTCGTCCTAGCCTTGCACTTCGCCAACAAAACCGTCGGCAGCCTCGTCGGCACATACGATTCCTCCTACGCCTAC
>Ga0334887_1001892_pt1 | contig 25291 bp, 22 predicted proteins | sample GraSluR1_MG_10_FD_207217 | JGI IMG/M metagenome (GOLD analysis project Ga0334887, IMG submission 207217) | Sludge microbial communities from methane-producing bioreactor in Wageningen University, Netherlands - Granular Sludge_18_07-R1 | ecosystem: Engineered > Bioreactor > Anaerobic >...
CAAAGACCGCCGCGATTTGAGCATTTTCCGTATTGGTTTGGATATGATAGATCGGCATTTGACGAATGCGGAAGCTTTTGTCTTTCGTTGGCTTCCCTATTTTTGAAAAAGTGTCCGGTGGCTAGAAGGGCAACTTTATTCCTACTGCAAATCGTCGAGAAACTCCCAGTCGACCGGCAATCTGGCGTCATCCGGGATGGATTCTACTATGCGCACGATGTCATGGAAGGTGACGCCAGGTTCGCGCCAGGACAAACAATACTGCAGATCATTCTGGAGGAAGCATAGCGAAAAAACACGCCCTTCCGGATCCCATTCGCGTAAAAATTCAGCTTCCCATATCGCGGCGACAGTGTTGCCGACAGGCACTTCTTTGATCGTATCAGGTTTCACGACAAGAGGCACGTCCCAGGGACGCCCTATGCTCATAGATACCCACACAGGTTGATGATCAGCATCTTCTATGCTTTCACGTTGCCAGCCCAAGTAAACCTTTTGGCTGTCAGGGTCTAGGCCCATCAGCTCACCTGGCATGAAACCTTCTGGTAACCACATAGGCAGAAAACGCGCGAGTTCTGGGTAGACGGCCAAAATTTCCGACAGATTGACCGTCGGCATTGGAATACCGCGCTGCTGGCGGATTTTTTCCACGTACCAGCCAAACCCCGTCGTATTCGCCATCCTGAGCATATCCTCACGGGTCAGATGCGAGTCGTTCGAAGACAGGCGATATTCGAATCGCTCCCCGCCCTTTTCCGCACGCCACACTAAAGCCCATACAGCCCCATCGTTATCGTTGGTAGAGGGGAAGCGCAGCAGCGTTGCCGTCTTGTCGCCGAGGTTAATCGTTTCCGTACCGGCTCCCGCCACACCTTCAGCGCCGGCGAGAGTGGGCGAGATACCTTCGGGCAACTTGCGGATCTCGAACGAGATGTAGGTTTCGCATGGCTCGCACGCGAATGGATGCCAACTCACGGTAACAAGTGTGCCCTCCGGCTTTTGCCGGATATTGACGTAGTCATCCTGAGCATAGCCATCCGGTTTCCAAACAGGCGCATCCAAAACATAGGGGAACGCTTTGACAATTCTCTCCAGAGGGTAATCGCCGTCGAAACCGGGGGCAGGCGTTGGCGTGGAAAAAGCGGTTCTGACAGCTTCCCCATCCTCTTGCGGGTTTTCGGTCTCCACAAACTTGAACCCCCCGATTTCACGGAGCAGCCAGCCCATTTGCGCGCGTACTGGCGGCAAGGTTAGCAGCAGGCTGAGCAACAACCCAACCACGAGCGCCGAGGCAACCGCATGAGTGCGCCGCCGTTGCCGTCGCTCGATGCCGTGGAGCTTCCCTTGCAATGTCTTTTCGAACGCCGGGCGCACGTCCGGCAATCTTTGGGTCAAAAACTCATCGTTCATCGTCAGTCTCCATGAGTGCACGTAACTGTTTCACGGCGCGATGCGCGATCACGCCGACGTGAGAAGCCGTCAGGCCGGTCAAGGCGGCGATCTCCTGCTGGCCCATGCCCGCGCCGTATTTGAGCGCCAGAATCTCCTGCTCGCGTTCCGGCAATCGGCCGACGTGGCGCGCCAGCCGGGCGAAATGCTCGCGTTGCTCGAACGCCGCTTCCGGCGACAGGACGTCGGCGGGCACCGCGCCCGCGTCCGCCAAAGGTGCAGTCACCCGCGCAGTGCGGAAATGATCGGTCGCCACGTTGCGGGCGATGGTGAAGACCCAGGTGGAAAAGCTACTCAAGTCCCGGCGATAGCGCGTTCGTTTCGTCCAGGCTTTCTCGAATGTCGTCGCCGTCAAATCCTCCGCCAGCGCCCCCTCCCCCACGCGATAACAGAAATAGCGGTAGACTTTGGGCAACAGCGCCGTGAAGACGGCATCCCAATCCACGGGCTGCGTTGCGGCGGCCAGACGTTCGATGAGGCGCGGTTGTGTGATCATTACTCTATTATACGAAGATTTGGCGGGTTTATTACAGATGGTGTTACCTTTTACCCCAAATTGCAATATAGTATATAGCAAAAGCTGATCAGCTTAAGCCAAACAAGGATGCTACGTGGAGCCACAAAGCAACGCTATCGACGACGCCACCCTGGTTCAAGAAGTCCGGCGCAACCCGCAACGGTTCGATGTGCTTTACCGCCGTTACGTCGCGCGGGTGTATCGCTATTGTTACGCCCGCACCAACAACCATGCGGATGCAGAGGATTTGACCGCGCAGACCTTTCTGAAGGCATTCGAGTCCCTCGCACATTACCAGGAGCGCCATACATTTGCGGGATGGTTATTCGGCATTGCCCGCAATACCTGCGCGATGTTCCACCGCGCCAACTACAACCGGCCGCACACGACGTTGGAAGAGGAAAGCTGCTCGCTTGTGGCTGCATACATCCTGCACGACAAAGGGCCGGAGCAGGCATTGCTACGGCAGGAGTTACTCGCGTGCATCCGTCAAGCCTTGCGGAGTTTACCGGAGGATCAAATCGAAGCTCTACATTTACGTTTCTGGGGCGCGCTCAATGCGCGGGAGATCGGTGTGGCGTTAGGGCGGAAGACTGGCGCCATCAAGATGTCGATCTGGCGAGCGATTGAACGTTTGCGAAAGCGATGTGTCGATGAAAAGGAAATCTGACATCAGAACGAACCCTATCATGCAGTGGGTGTACGCCCGGCAACTCGACGCGGTAATCGACCGCGCCCAGGCAGCATCTCCCTATCCGCAAGCGCCTGTGGTGCAAGCGTTGAACGCGCTCACAGATGAGGCGCAGCCCGATGCCGCGTTCGTAGAGGCCCTGTCGCTGCGTCTACAAGCGTGCTACACAACTGCGCCCGCGATCCCGTCGAAAACACGCCCGCGCTTCGACGACTTGACGACGGCAATAAACCGCCTACGACCGGCCAGGTCGAGGGATGTGGGAGGGAACAAACTGCTTATGCGCCTATCCTGGGGAATGACCATAGTGTGTACCGTGTTGATCACGCTGGCTTTGGTGTTGGTGTTGCGGCCTACGATGCTGCCCGCCGAACGCATTTTGGCCGGCGCAGCCGCCGCCACCGCCCGGCGTCCGGGCATGGTGGAGCACATGGTGGTGGAAAACTATCTGGAGATGACGTTGGCGTCTGCCCCCACCACACGCGAGTTCTACATCGTCGAGGAGTGGCGCAAACTCGACGCCGTGCATGGTGGCGCAGTCGCTACCACGGCCCGCAGCACCGTTCGCTACGCCATCGCCGACGTGCAGCGCCAGATGCCCATCTCCTGGGCCTATACCACCGCGGACAAAACGTGCTACCTGACCCGTGATAGATACGACGTGATTGCCGGCCCGCCAGACGCAGATGCGGTGGGATGTCTGCCCGGCGCTGGAAACGCGCGCATATTCATCCCGGAATTGGCGACACCCAACATCGAAACCGATCTGCAACTGTGGATCAACCGGTTGCAAGGCGAAGTCGCAACCCTGGTATACGAACAGACCACCTTCTTCGGCAAACCGGCGTTCAGCTTTACGGAAAAACAGGGGACGGCGACCTTCACCCTTTACCTCGATCCTGAAACGACCTATCCCCTCGGCTTCGTAGCCCGCACGCCGGTCTATTCGCTGACCCAAATCGTCCATGTTTACGAGATTGTCGCCGCCGAATCCCTGACAGTTGCACCCTTCACCTGGCCGCCCGTCGCATTGGGAGAGAAATGAAGAAATCTCCGCGCCCTCAGCGAACTCCGCGGTAAAAATAACCGCTCAACAAGCTTATATCTCATTGACCATCAAAAAGATTTCAAGAATCTGTAAATCTACGCTATGGAGGCATAAAATGACTGCACAACCCATCCGCATACGGATGCATATCCTTTGGCTGTTGGCCGTGTTATGGCTGGCAGGATGCACACAGCCCCCTACGCCGACGCTCCTGCCCGATCCATCTCCCACTATTGAGATAGAAAGAGAAGTAGCCACCTTGACCGTTCAAAATGAAGCCACGCCAACGCCGGAACCCAAGCCAGAAACTCAAGATGTACAGATCAACATTGCCTATCCAAAAGCAGGCGCCACGCTCAGGGGCAAGGTAGACATCGAGGGAACCGTTATACACCCCAACCTGAAAGCCTACGGCATCGTCTATACCACTGACAGATACCACACGCAAAATTCAGCCTGGCGTCTGGACGATCCGATTGCGTGGAATGTGGAGACCGCCGTAACCGCCGGCGTCCTGGGTACCTGGCATACAACGGACTATCCCAACGGCAGCTATTCACTGCTCCTGGCCGTATACGAAATGGGGGTAGACGAACCGCTAGTCTATTTTGTGGACAACCTCACAATTGAGAATGAAATCACCCCCACCCCGACGCCCGCGCCTGTATCCGGCCCTACCCCATTGCCTTTCGCCACGCCGACCGGCCTCGAGCAGTACGACACGTTTGCTCTAGGCGGCTACCTCCGCACAGCCGAACATTGGAGCGCGATGCGCTATGCCGGGATGACGTGGCTGGAACTGCCTGTGCCTTATCCACACAACGGCGCCGGCCAAATCCGCACCAACCATGCCTTGGGGTTCAAAGTGCTGGTGCGCGCTTTCAACAACGCGGACATGGTGATATCGAAGACTTTTATCGACGATTACACGGCTTGGGTCGCAACCATTGCCGCTGCGGGCGCGGATGCCATCGAAGTGTGGAACGAGCCGAACATAGATCGTTCCTGGGCCGGCGCCATTGATCCGGCGGCATACACCCGCTTGTTGTGCGCGGCTTATGAGGCGATCAAAGAAGCCAATCCAGAGACGTATGTGATTAGTGCAGCGCCTGCCCCCACCGGCTGGTTCAAAGGGTGCAGCGCCACCGGATGCGATGATTTGCCGTGGTTGGAAGGCCTCTACGCGGCGGGCGCAGGGCAGTGCATGGATTACATCGGCGCGCACCATAACGCCGGGGCGACATCCCCTTCAGCGCGCAGTGGACACCCCGCCGATTTGGGCAGCACGCATCATTCGTGGTTTTTCTTGCCGCAGACAGAAGTGTATTACCAGACCTTCAAAGGGACACGCCAGCTCTTCTACACGGCATTAGGCTACGCTTCGCAAGAAGGCCTACCGGCATTTGCCACACCCTTTGCCTGGGCGAAAGGCATCACCGACGCGCAACAAGCCGCGTGGTTGGCCGAGGCGGTACAACTTTCGTTGGACAGCAAAATGGTGCGCGGGATTATGATCTGGAATGTAGATTTCAAACGCTATGGCTACGATCCACAAGACGGTTACGCCATCGTCCGCCCCGACGGCAGTTGCCCGGCTTGCGTAACGTTGCACGAGGTGTTGAGCCAGCCGTAAAGCGACTCATCCCACTGTAAACCTCTCTGTGCTTGCCCGCTATTCTGTATTCTCGAATTAACGGGCAAACTGTTATTCGAGCTATACTGGGCTATCGCATTTGAAGGCAATGTGATATAATTCTAATGTACTCACTTCAACCAAGGATGTTTATGTGGCACGGGAGACGACCTTCCAATTCCTGCTAGAACGTGATGTAGCGGTACGAGTACGTTTCACACGTAGCCGTGGAAAGATAACGGCGTTTGTTGTACAATTGGAATGTCAGATCGCAGAGCACTGGCATCCCGTCATAAGATATGATACGGCGCACGGCTTTGCGCACTGTGATATACTCAAGCCAGACGGTTCTGAAGAAAAACGCACCCTGTCAATCCACGACTTCAACGAAGCCTTGACCTACGTGCAGGATGATATACGGGTTCACTACCGTTGGTATTGTGAACGCTTTAAGGAGCAGATGAAATGACAAAATCAATCGCCGAGCGCAATCTGGATTTAGTGATGACGCTCACGCGCTTTATCTTGGACCAGCCGCGTGTATTAGATCGGCTGCCGCCAGATTTTCGATTGGTGCTTTTGCCCGACGATGATCCGGAGTTAAGCCGCTACAATTTCGATTTGTTAGCGCAGCAACCCGAATCGGAACAACCAGTCGTATTTGTGCGGCTGAAGTTACATCCCCTCAATCTGCAAATGCGTCCACCGCAGGTGTACGTTCCTGTGCCAGCGTAACCATCTACCAGAAAGACCGAGATATAGGGCCGCTATGCTTGATGAGCATAGCGGCCTTTGCTTTTGGTTAAAGTTCTTGACACTCCGGTTAAGATATGGTATACTATTTCGTAGACGAAATATTCTATACCGAAATTTTCACAAGCGAAGGAGTATGGAGTAAGAATAAAATGCGCAGACTCTCACTTCCCTACTCCTTACTCCCTACTCCCTTTAGGAGGTACTTATGAACGAACCCGAACGCTCCCCCGCTCTGCCGGTGATACAAAAATTCCTTACGCTGTACCGCTATCTGCGCAATTACAGCCGCGAGACGCAGGATTTTGGCGTGCGCGGGCGCGAGTTCGCCACACTGCGCTATCTGCACGAGGCCGCGCCGTGTACGATCGGGCAGGTGCAGGAGTACATCTACATCAGCGCCAGCGCCGCCTCGGAGATGCTCTCGCGGCTCGAAAACGCCGGCTACGTCGAACGCAAACGCTGCAAGAAGGATCAGCGCGTGGTCTACGTGGATCTTACGCCCGAAGGCCGCCGTCTGGCCGAAGAAACCCCACTCGGCGGCATCCCCCTGCTCCGCGAGCGCATCAAAACCCTGCCCCCCGAACGGCTCGCCGTGTTGGACGAGGCGTTTTCGGAACTTTTACACCTGATGGAGATAACAAATCAATGAATCAGCGAATCGGCGAATCGGCGAATCCAAAATCCAAAATCCAAAATCTAAAATCCAGCGACTTGAAGATTCTGATGCGCTGCTACGGCTATCTGCGCTCTTACGCCCCGTTGATCGTCGGCGCTTACGTGGTGATGCTGCTCGTCAACCTGCTAAACATCGCCAACCCGCAGTTGCTCCGGCTCATCATCGACCGGGGTATCAAACAGGGCGACATGACCTTTCTGGGATGGGCCGTATTGGGCGTGCTCGGCCTGACGGCGTTGAGTGGCCTGTTCAGCTTCTTCCAGGGTCAATGGACGGAAAAAGCGTCGCAGAACGTCGCCTACGATATGCGCAACGACATCCACCGCAAGCTCTCCAACCTCTCTTTTGCCTACCACGACCAGGCCGAAACCGGGCAACTGCTCTCCCGCGCCATCCAGGACGTGGAGCGCATCCGCTTTCTCACCGGACGCGCTACCCTACACCTGATCAATGGCCTTTTCACCTTCCTCATGACGATGGCGATTATGCTGACGATGAATACCCGGCTGGCGTTGCTGGCGATGCTGACCACGCCCCTGCTCTTCGTCCAGACGTTCGGGTTTGCGCGCAAAATCCGCCCGATGTGGCTGGAGTTGCAGCAGCAGATGGCAATTCTGACCACCCGCCTGGAACAAAACTTGCGCGGGATGCGCATCGTCAAGGGCTTCGCGCAGGAACCGGCGGAGAAGGCACGCTTCGAGGCTGACAATCAGACCTGGTTCAAGATCGCGGCGGATACGGCGCGATTGCAATCCATCAACGGCCCGCTGATGGGCTTTATCACCAACGTCGGGTCGATCTTCATCATCTGGTACGGCGGGCGGCTGGTGGCGCAGGGCGAACTGACGCTCGGCGGATTGGTCGCATTCACCTCGTACATGGGACTGCTGGCCGGGCCGGTGCGGATGATGGGCCGGGTGATCCCCGCCATCGTGCAGGCGATTGCCTGCGGCGAGCGCATCTTCGACATCCTCGACGCCGAGTCGGAAGTGAAAGAAGCGCCAAACGCCATCCCACTGCCGCCGGTCGAGGGTCACGTGCGCCTGGAAAATGTCTCTTTCGCCTACTTTGGCCGTCGCAAAGTGCTGGATAACGTTATGGTGGACGCCGCGCCGGGGCAGATCATCGCCTTGCTCGGCGCGACCGGCTCCGGCAAATCGACCATTATCAACCTGATCCCGCGCTTCTACGACGTGCAGCAAGGGCGGGTCGCCATCGACGATTACGACATCCGCGATGTGACGCTCAACTCACTGCGCGCGCAGATCGGCATCGTCTTACAAGAGACGACGCTCTTTGCCGATACCATCCGCGCCAACATCGCCTTTGGCCGCCCGCAGGCTACCGAGGAGGAGATCATCGCGGCGGCGCAGGCGGCGCAGGCTCACGACTTCATCCTGGAAATGCCCGACGGCTACGACACACGCGTGGGCGAGCGCGGCGCGACCCTCTCCGGCGGACAAAAACAGCGCATCGCCATCGCCCGCGCGCTGCTCAAGGACCCGCGCATCCTCATCCTCGACGACGCGCTTTCGAGCGTGGACACCGAGACCGAGCGCCTGATCCAAATGGCGCTAGAACGGCTGATGCAAGGGCGCACCTCGTTCGTCATCGCGCAACGGTTGAGCACGGTCCGCATGGCGGATCAAATCCTGGTGTTAGAGAAAGGGCGTATCGTCGCGCAGGGCACACACGAAGACCTGCTGCGCACATCCGGCCTCTACGGCGAAATCTACCAGCGCCAACTGCGCCCGCAAGAGGTGGCGGAACTGCAAAAGAGGCAAGAGTTAAGAGTTAAGAGGCAAGAGGCAGGAAGCAAGAAGGACGAATTACGAATTACGAATTACGAACCCACAACCCGCACCTCGCAACCCGCACCTCGCACCTCGCAACTCGTGGAGGTGGCCCAATGAGTCTTTCTATTGGTGGAAGCGTCGGTATGGGTGGGCCGCGCGGTATGTTGCGCAGTTTTGGCAGTCACGAAGACGAAGGACGCGCTTTCGACAGCCGCGTCATCCTCAGGTTGCTGGCATTTGTGAAACCGCACTGGCGCAAGATGGTGCTGGCTTTCGTGATGATGGTCATCTCAACCGGCCTCAGCCTGGCGACACCCTATCTCGTCAAAGTCGCCATCGACCAACACATCACCCAGGGTGACATCGCCGGATTGAATCGTATTGCGTTGTTGACGGCCATCGCATTCGTGGGGCTTTTTCTCTCCTCGGCGGTGCAGCAGTACACGCTCTCGCGCACCGGGCAGCAAGTGCTGGCGACGATGCGCAACCGGCTATTCAATCACCTGCAAGACTTGCACCTGGGTTATCACGATAATCACATCATCGGCGTGACCATCTCGCGTGTCTTCAGCGACGTGGGCGTGATCAACGAATTGCTCTCGCAGGGCCTCATCACCCTCGCCGGCGATGCGCTGCTGTTGGTGGGCATCGTCACGGTGATGGTGTCGATGAGTCCCCAGTTGGCGCTACTCACCTTCAGCGTGCTGCCGCTGATGGTCATCGCCACAGCGATCTACGCGCGCCACGCCAAGGCCGCCTTCCGCGAAACGCGGGCGACCAATGCCGGCGTGATCGGCGACCTGGCCGAAGACATCGCCGGAATGCGCGTAATCCAGGCCTTCGCCCAAGAAGGCACGTTACAAGAACGCTTCGATAAATCGAACCGCGACAACCGCGACGCCAACGTACGCGCGATGTCGCTCTCGTTTACCTTTATGCCGGTGGTCGAATTCCTGAGCACGCTGGCGACGGCCATCGTCCTCTGGTTCGGCGGGCGCATCGTGGCGCGCGAGGAACTGACCCTGGGCGTGATCGTGGCCTTCCTCACTTACGTCACCCGCTTCTTCCAACCCATCCGCGAACTGAGCCAACTTTACACGACGATGCAGGCGGCGATGGCCGGCGGTGAGCGCGTGCTCGAGCTGCTCGATACCGAGCCGGCCGTGGCCGATAAGCCGGACGCCATCGAGATGCCGGAAATCCAGGGGAAGGTGGAGTTGCGCGACGTGACCTTCGCCTACCGCGTGGATGGCGCGGTATTGCACGATCTCAACCTGACCATCGAACCCGGGCAGACCGTGGCGCTCGTCGGGCCGACGGGCGCGGGCAAGACGTCCATCTCCAACCTGATCGCGCGCTTCTACGAGATCAGCAACGGCGCGGTGCTCATCGACGGCATCGACGTGCGCGACGTGGCGCAGCGCTCGCTGCGGCAGCAGATGGGCATCGTCCCGCAGGACCCCTTCCTCTTCTCCGGCGCCATCGCCGATAACATCCGCTTTGGCAAGCCGGACGCCTCCGACGCGGAAGTGGAAGAAGCCGCGCGGCTCGCCAACGCCCACGACTTCATCACCGGCGCGCCCGACGGCTATGCCACGGTGATCCAAGAAGGCGGCGTCAATCTCTCCCTGGGACAGCGCCAGTTGATCTGCATCGCGCGCGCGGTGTTGGCCGACCCGCGCATCCTCATCATGGACGAAGCCACGTCCAGCGTGGACACCGTCACCGAAGGACTGATCCAGGACGCGCTCGACCGGCTGCTGGCCGGTCGGACCGCCATCGTTATCGCCCACCGCCTCAGTACCATCCGCAACGCCGACTTGATCTGCGTGCTGCAGGATGGCCGCATCATCGAGCGCGGCACGCACGAGGCGCTACTGGCGCAAGCAGGGTTATATCGAGAGTTATACGAACGGCAATTTATTGATGCAATGTAATGAGTAACGAGTAATCAGTAATGAGTAACCGGTGCGAACAGGGCGTAGTAATTAGACTCTATATCATTACCAGTTACCGATTACCAATTACCAATTACTGATTACCGAGCACTCTTTACTCTTCACTCTTCACTCTTTACCAATCTTATCGTGAGGTGATATGAAAACATTAAAGTTTGTCTTTGGGTATACTCGCAACTACGTCAAACCGCTGGCGTTGACGATTTTCAGCATGTTGGCGCTGGTGGGGGTGCAACTGCTCGCGCCCTGGCTGGTGCGCGAGATGATCGCCGCCGTCAACACGCCGGACAATCTGGCCGAAGGGCTGAACACGGTCAGCCGGCTGGCAACGATCGCGTTGATCGTCTATCTTGCGCGAGCATTTTTGCAATTCCTGCGCAGCTACATGTCGCACGTCGCCGGGTGGGGCGTGGTCGCCGACGCGCGCCGTCAAATCTACGATCACCTGCAACGGCTCTCGCTGCGCTTCTACGAGGACAAGCAGACGGGCGATTTGATGTCGCGCATGGTCAACGACTCGGACATGTTCGAGACGCTGATCGCGCACGCCATCCCCGACACGCTGGTCAACGTCCTCATGCTCATTGGCGTGATCGCGGTGCTGGTGAGTATGAACGCGCAATTGATGCTGTTGAGCCTCATCCCCGTGCCGTTCATCGTGCTCGCGGCGCGCGGCTTCTCCAAGTACGTGCGACCGGCGTTCCGCCAGCGCCAGAAGGAACTGGGCGAACTCAACGCCACGCTCAACGACAACCTCTCCGGCATCCGCGAGATCAAAGCCTTCACCCGCGAGGACGTCGAAGCCGGGCGTATCGGCACGCACATCAGCCACTACCGCGATTCCCTGCTGCGCGCGCTGCGCCTCATGGCGACCTTCCACCCCTTCGTGGAGTTCTCCTCGTCGCTGGGCACCATCGTCCTCATCTACTTCGGTGGGCGGCTGGCGCTCAATCAGGTTTTGCCCCTTGAGGATTTGGTGGCCTTCTTCCTGTACCTGGAGATGTTCTACCAGCCCATCCGTGTCCTGAGCGGTGCGTGGGAAAACGTCCAGCACGCGATGGCCGGCGCGGAGCGTGTCGCCGAGTTGCTACAGGAGCCTCCTGAGATCTACGACAAGGACGATGCCATCACCCTGCCCGGCAAGGCCGAAGGCGCGCTCAGCTTCCGCAATGTCAGCTTCCACTACGTGAAGGGCGACACCGTGATCTCCAACATCAACCTTGACATCCCGGCGAACACCGTCGTGGCGCTGGTCGGCCCGACCGGCGTCGGCAAAACCACGCTCGCCAGCCTTATCCCGCGCTTCTACGACGTGGTCGAGGGCCGCATCACCCTGGACGGCCACGACATCCGCGACCTGTCGCTCAAGACCCTACGCGAACAGATCAGCATCGTGTTGCAGGACGTGTTCCTGTTCCACGGCACCGCCCGCGAGAACATCCTCTTCGGTCGTCCTGACGCCACCGAAGAGGAGATCGTCGCCGCCGCCCAAATCGCCAACGCGCACGAGTTCCTCATCCGCCTGCCCGCTGGTTATGACACGGTGATCGGCGAGCGCGGCGTCAAACTCTCCGGCGGGCAGAAGCAGCGGCTGGCTATCGCTCGCGCGGTGCTTAAAGATGCGCCTATCCTCATCCTCGACGAGGCCACCTCTTCGGTGGACACGGAGACCGAAATGCTGATCCAGCAAGCGTTGGAACGCCTGATGGTCGGGCGCACCACCATCATCATCGCACACCGCCTATCCACCATCCGCAGCGCCGATATGATTGTGGTGTTGGAAGATGCTGGCGTCAAGGAAATGGGCACGCACGAAGAATTGATGGCGCACGATGGTTTGTACAAATATCTCAACGAGGTCCAGCGGCAAATCGAGCCGCAGTGGGAGATCGTGCGCGAGCGGCGCCGCAGCCTGGCGATGAGCGCGGTCAATTAGCTTGTGATTTCGTCTAAAAGTGGTATCCTTGTGAGGTTAGAAACTATCGCACGTGGTAATCCCAACAGACTCGCTGGCGCGGGATGATAACAATCCCGCGCCACTTAGCGGAGCGAACCACAAGTCCGCCCGCAGCGATAAAACAATGTAAGGAGTAACAGGTTTATGAATCGACGCAGTTTGTCATCACTCTTTTTGCTCTTGATCCTGGTTGGCCTCGTCAGTCTGCCCCTCGGCTGTTCGTCCGGGGCGTCCCCCTCTTCTTCTTCAGCGCAGAGCGGGCCGACGCCCACTGCCATCCCCACCTCAATCGTGCCGACCAATCCCACCTACCAGGTGCAGCGTGGCGATGTCGTCCGGCTGTTGCAATTCTCCGGGCGCGCGGCTCCCGTGCGCGAAGAAGAACTTTTCTTCCGCGCCAATGGCTACGTCGAGAATGTCTACGCACGCCGCAATGACAGCGTCAAAGAGGGCGATTTACTGGCCGAGTTGGAAGTCACGGACCTGAAGAACCAGATCACCCAGATTGAGGCCGAATTGGTCGCAGTACAGATGAACAACGAACGCCAGGTCGCCGAAGCGATGGCTAACGTGCGCGCCAGGGAACTGGCGTTGGCGAAACTCCAGGCCAGTATATCCGACACGCAGATTCTCAACGCGCGCATCAACCTGGAACGCGCCCAAGAAGCTTTGGCGAATGCCCAGGAAGAATACCAAAAGTCGCTGGACCGTGAGTGGGAAAGAGAAGAAGTGCGCGAACGGTACGCCGAAGCCGTGCGCAACGCGCAGTGGAATCTTGACCTCGCCCGCGCCCAATACAATGATGCGCTGCGCGCCGCCGAGCGCCTGACCTACGACATTGAGTTGGCCCAGCAGGACCTCGATCTGGCGCGGATGCGGCAGTCGGAAATCCAGGCCGGTGTGGATGTGACGCGCACCCTTTTGAGCCTGCAACGCTTGCGCGATCAACTGTCCGACGCGCGCCTCGTCGCGCCGTTCGATGGCGTTATCCTTTCCACCAGCATCATCGCCGGGTCGCAGGTACAGGGCTACAAGACTGTGATGAGCATTGCCGATCCTACCGAGCTGGAGATTATGGCAGACTTAACGACCGGCGAACTCAGCGAGTTGACGGAGGGCGCGGTGCTGCTGGCCGAAGTCGTCAACCGCCCTGGCGAGCAGGTTCCGGGCTTCATTCGTCGCCTACCCTACCCGTATGGCGGTGGGGGCAAAATCGAAGGCGTGCAAGATGACGATACATCGACGCGCATCACGCTGGAAAAGTCTGTCGATGAGCTTGGCATGCGGGTCGGCGACCGGGTACGCATCACCGTCGAGTTAGAGCGCTCCGTCGACGCACTGTGGCTGCCGCCGCAAGCCGTCCGGAGCTTCGAGGGACGCAACTTCGTGGTGATTCAAGAGGATGGCGGGCAGCGCCGGCTCGACGTCACCATCGGGATTCGTTCCAGCGACCGGCTCGAAATCCTCGATGGATTGAGCGAGGGACAAATCGTCATTGCGCCGTAAGGCACACAGCCTAACTACAAATGGTGCAGCACTTGCGGTCGATAGTCGCCACCGGATGGTCCGCCATCCGTGTCGTTATTAAACGCATCATCTCGCATCCGGGATTGATGCTGGCGACCACGCTGGGTTTGGTCATCGCCATCGCGTTGATGATGAGCATCCCGTTGTATGCCGACGCCGTCTACCACCGCATCTTCCTGAAAAATATCGCCCAAGCCGAAGGGCGCGACCTACCGGTGGGTGACGGCGTCGTCCCACCGTTGACCTATCTCTTCCGCTACGACGGCAGCATCTATGGCGCTGTCGAGTGGGAAACGATACAACCCATCCACACCTACATCACCCAAAGGGCCGGGGTAGACCTGGGCTTGGCCCCGCAGATTACGATTAGTTACTTCAATACCGATCCCTTTGGCATTTTCCCCAGTACGGATTCCTCGTTCAGAGAGATGCGCACGCCCCTCATCTGGGCCGGATTTGGCGCCATCAGCGACATCGAAAACCACATCACGCTGGTCGAAGGTCGTTTCCCGAACGTCGCCTCGACCGCACCGGACGAGCCTGTTGAGGTGCTAATCTATCAGACCTTGGCGAGCAAGCTAGGCTTCCAGGCCGGCGAATCTTACATCGCCTATCTCCAGGTGCGCACGCAAGATGGGACGGTGCGCGAAGTACAGATCCCCATCCATATTACCGGCGTCTGGGAAGCGACGGATCCGCAAGAGACGTTCTGGTTCTTCAGACCATCGAGCTTCGAAGAACGCCTCATCGTGCCGGAGCGCACGTTCAGCGAGCGCCTCAGCAGCCAATTGACGGGCGAAGTGTACACTGCGGTGTGGTATCTGGTGATGGACGCGCTCGATATTCGCTACGATGCAGCAATGACGTTGATCCGCAATGGGCTGGTGGTACAGCAGCAGATCTCCGGACTGCTGCCCAACACCCGGCTCGCCAGGTCGCCTATGGAAGCCCTGATCGACTATCAAAACTCGGCCAACCTGCTGACCATTCTGCTGTACGCCTTCAGCATCCCCATCCTGGGGCTACTGTTCGCCTTCATCACCCTCACCTCAGGGATGGCGGTCGAGCAGCGGCGCAACGAAGTCGCCGTGCTACGCAGCCGCGGCGCGCGGGCGTCGCAGATGACCCTCATCGCGGCGGTGGAAGGGTTGCTCCTGGGGCTGATGGCGCTGGTTCTCAGCGCACCGGTGGGCATGTTGATCGCCGGCCTTATCGGGCAAACGCGCAGTTTCCTCGACTTCAGCGCCCACGTGGAGACTCTGCGGATCAACATGGCTACCGCAGCATGGCGCTTTGGCCTCATCGGCGTGGCATTGGTCGTCATCGCACAGGTACTGCCTACCCTCGGCGCGTCACGACACACCATCGTCTCCTATAAGCGCGAGGTGGCACGCTTGTTGCGCCCGCCCTGGTGGCAGCGCATGTGGCTCGATATTCTGTTGCTGATCCCGGCAGTCTATGGCGCATATCTACTCAACCAGCAGGGCAGTCTGGTCGTCATCGAAGATGTGATCGCGCTTATGGGGACCGCACCCTACCAAAACCCATTGCTCTTTCTCGTGCCGGCGTTGGGGATTTTTGCGCTCACCCTCTTCTTCCTGCGCTTGATGCCCGTGATCATGGCTATCTTCGCCTGGATCGCCGCGCGCACCCGGGCCGTAGGGTTGTTGATGGCGACCCGGCACCTGGCGCGCACGCCGGGATTCTACTCCACACCGCTCATCCTGCTGGTGCTGACGCTGAGCTTATCGGCGTTCACCGCGTCGTTGGCTTACACCCTCGACGCGCATCTCAACGATCAGATGCGCTACCAAACCGGCGCGGACATGCGGTTTGTGGATTTGGGGGAGAGCGCCCAAGACACCGGCAGCGCCCCCACGTTCGAGCAAACATCCACCGAGAGCACGACAACCGAGAGCGAAGGCGCGCGCTGGTTTTTCCGGCCGCTTACCGACTACCTCAACGCGCCGGGCGTCGAACAAGTCACCCGCGTCGGGCGTTATCCAACCTCCGTGCGTTTGAGCACCGGCGGGAAAAACGGCGTCTTCATCGGCATCGACCGTGCGGAGTTCGGCCAAATCGCTTTCTGGCGCGCGGATTTCGCTTCCGAGAGCCTGGGTGGGTTGATGAACACGCTGGCGGTCACGCGCAATGGCGTACTCGTCCCGCGCAGCTTGATGAATGAACAGGCCTTGCTCATCGGCGACTTCATCCGCGTCAACGTGATCACCTACGGGCAAAGCAACGAAATGGATCTGAAAGTCGTCGGGCATTTCGAACTGTTCCCGACGTGGTATCCTGCGCAAGGACCGCTCTTTGTGGGCAATCTGGATTATTTGTTCGAAAGCGCCGGCGGGCAGTTTCCCTACACCGTATGGTTGCAAGCTGCGCCGGAAGCGGATTATGCAGCGCTCGGCGATAAAGACCTGAGCGGGCAACGCTTGGATTGGAGAGCGCCCGCTGTCGATATCCTCGCCGAACAGCAGCTTCCCGAACGGCAAGGCTTGTTCGGCCTACTCTCAGTGGGATTCACTGCCGCGGCGGTGCTCACCGTGCTCGGGTTCTTGCTTTATGCGCTCTTCTCGTTCCGCCGTCGTTTTATCGAATTTGGCGTTTTGCGCGCGGTGGGTCTTTCTGCGGCGCAAATGACGGCGTTTCTGGGATGGGAGTTGGCATTTTTGATTTTGACGGGCGGCGCGCTCGGTACAGGCTTAGGAGCCTTGGTCAGCAAGTTCTTTATCCCCTTCCTGCAAATCGGCGCCGACGAAGCCTCGCGCATCCCCCCTTACAGCGTGGACATTGCCTGGCCGGCCATCTTCCGCGTCTACGTCCTGTTCGGATTGCTCTTTGTGGTCGCACTGGTGATACTGGTGGTGATGTTACGGCGCATGAAGATCTTCCAGGCCATCAAATTAGGAGAAACAGCATAATGGCGCAAGAAGCATTTGTTATTTGTGATAATCTGGTAAAAATCTACAAGATCGCGGAGTTGGAAGTGGTGGCCTTGCAGGGCCTCGACTTGGTCGTCGGCCCCGGCGAACTCCTCGGCATCGTCGGCGCGAGCGGCAGCGGCAAATCCACGCTGATGAACGTACTCGGCGGGTTGGACCGGCCTTCAGCCGGGCGCGCGTGGGTGGATGGGCTGGATTTGCTCAAGCTATCGAACGCGGAACTGAACCAGTACCGCCGCACGCGCGTGGGCTTCGTCTGGCAACAGGGCGCGCGTAACCTGATCCCCTACCTCAACGCACTCGAAAACATCAAACTGCCGATGACGCTGGCGGGACAGGCCGGGCGCGTGGCGCAGAAACGCGCCGAAGAACTGCTCGAGATGGTGGAGTTATCCGAACGCAAGAAACACCGCCTCTCCGAGCTATCGGGCGGCGAGCAGCAGCGCGTCGCCATCGCCGTGGCGCTGGCAAACCGGCCGCGCCTGCTCCTGGCCGACGAGCCAACCGGCGAATTGGACTCTGCCACCGCGTTGACCATCTATCAGATGTTCCAGAAGCTCAATCGCGAATTGGGACTGACGACACTCATCGTCAGCCACGACCCGAGCATCGCGCGGCACGTCAACCGCGTTGTCGCCATCCGCGACGGCAAACTGGCGACGGAGACCGTCCGCGCGCGCAGCAATGGCAAGTCGGCTTTCGAACCGACTCACGAAGAGGCTGAGGAGATTTTCGAGGAATTGACCGTGCTGGACTCTGCCGGACGATTACAAATCCCCAAAGAATTCCTGGAACACTTTGGCATCCGGGGACGGGCGCGCATCGAGTTGACGGAGGAGGGCATTCTTATCCTGCCCACGGCCAACATCGACCACGTCCAAGACGCCGAGGCCTTGGCTTCAGAGCTGGTCGAGGCGAAGAAAGCGCGTGGCCTGCGTGGCCTGCTGAACCGCTGGGTGCGCGGCGAACACAAAAAAGAGGTGAACTAATGGCGAAGGATAAACCGCTTAACCACGCTACCCCAAAAACGGAATCGGAGGCCGTCGGAAATCCAACCAACATCCAACATCCAAACTATACTTACGCCATCCTTACAGACAATCTGTGGCGGGTTTATAAAGTAGGCGCGATTGAAGTGCCGGCCTTGCGGGGTTTGTCGGTACAAATCGAGCCGGGACGCTACATCGCACTGAAGGGACGATCCGGCAGCGGCAAGACCACGCTGCTCAACTGTCTGAGCGGGCTGGATCACCCCACGTCGGGATCGGTAGAAGTACTCGGCAACGACCTGACCAAAATGAACGACCAACAACTCACCCGCTGGCGGCGTGAAGAATTGGGCTTCGTCTTCCAGTCCTTCGGCTTGCTGCCGACCCTTTCTGCTTATGAGAACATCGAACTGATGCTGCGCATTAAGGGCATCGGCGGGCGCAAACGGCACGCCCGCACCACCTACTGCCTCGAACTGGTCGGCCTCACCAAGTGGAGCGATCACCGCCCCTACGAACTGTCCGGCGGACAGCAACAACGCGTGGCCATCGCCCGCGCGTTGGCGAACAGCCCCAAGCTCATCCTGGCTGACGAGCCGACTGGCGAATTGGACAGCGAGACCGCGCGCGAAATCCTGGGGCTTTTCGGGCACATCGTGGAAGAGGAGAAGGTCACGGTGCTCATGGCCTCGCACGATAGTCTGGTCGATGAGTACGTGGACACGATCCTGCAATTGCGCGACGGGCAGCTCGTGGAGTGAACTCGGTAGACAGTAGACGGTAAACGGTAGACAGGGGAGAAAGCCCCGTCTACTGTCTACCGTCTACTTTTCTACAATGCGCGCATCAGGATGCCACGCACTTCAGCCGTGGTGAGTTTGATGGGATTGCCCTTCATGCTGCTGGACGCCATCGCCTTCTCGATGACGTCCGCGAAGACTCCGGCAGTGACGCCATACGTCGCCAGCCCCGGCACGCGCAACGTCTTGCATAGCTCCTGCACCCAGGCCACACCATCCGTCGCTTCGACGTCCCACTCGCCGGTAAGGATCACCGCAACATCATCGTAGCGTTCGAGGGCCAAGCTGTCCGGATCGCGCGCTTGCAGCGCCCGCACGTTGGCGTCCATCACGAACGGCAGCAATCGCCCGCACAGCGCACCGTGCGGCGCATCGAACATGCCCCCCAACACCCCCGCCAACCCGTGGACGGCGCCGAGTTTAGCGTTCGCCAGCGCCAGCCCGCCGAAAAGGCTCACGAGCGCCATATCTTCGCGCGCTTCGGCGTCCTTCCCGTTCTGATAAGCCTGGTGCAGCGAATGGGCCACGCGCATCAGTCCCTCGCGGCACAACGTATCGGTGAGCGGATTCGCCATCAGCGAGACGTAGGGTTCCAAAACCTGCGCGAAGGCATCCAGCCCGGTGCTCGCGGTGAGTTCGGGCGGCATCGCATAGGTCAGCGCCGGATCGACCAGCGCCACACGCGGGAGCATCAACGGACTGCGCAGACTCACCTTCTGCTTGTGCTCCGGCGACGCCAGTACCGCGTTGGCGGTCACTTCCGCGCCGGTCCCCGCCGTCGTAGGGATGGCGATGTAGGGTGCGGACGGCTGTGTGATGGGCTGTCCCCGCCCGATGACTTCCAGATAATCGAGGGGATCGCCGCTGTTGGTAAGCAGCGCGGCGATGGCCTTGCCCGCGTCGATCACGCTGCCGCCGCCCATGCCAATCACCAGATCACAGCCTGCCGCGCGCGCCTGCGTGGTTCCGTCGCGCACCAGGTCGGTCGTCGGCTCACCGGCGACGGCGAACGTCACCGCCTCCACACCGGCAGCCTTCAGGCCGTCCAGCAGCGAAGTGGCCCGTTCGCCGCTACGCCCAACGACGACAAACGCCCGGCGGCCCAGTCCCGCCGCCAAAGCGCCGGCTTCCTTCAGCACACCGGCGCCAAATACGATTCGGGATGCAGTCGCAAATTCAAAACGCATCTTTACCACCCCTCATCGCCAGGAAACACATTCGCGTACTTGATGCTGCTGCGTGGTTCCGCCATCATCTCGGCGACGGCGTCGCGCCACTTCTGGTAGTGCACGGTCTCCTTGTGCGCGGCGGGAGCGGCGGCGTCTTTGTAGACTTCCACGAGCACGAAGCGAGTCGGATCATCGCTCTGCTGGATGACGTCGAAACGGGCGATGCCCGGCTCCTGGACGCTGTGCTGCGCGTTCTCGACCGATGCAGCCTTGAACGCCTCCACATAGTCCGGTTTGACGTGGACAAAAACGTGAACGATCAACATATCGACCTCCTTGGAAACAGTCAAAAGTCTCTAGTCTTGTAGTCGGATAGTCAGTGTCAATAATCCGTGCGGCGGATCGTGATCTGGAAGCCGTCCTCGATGGGGTGATCGGCGACGAGGATCAGATAACCACCGCCGCCCGCGCCGGAGAGCTTCCACCCCAGGGCGACGTTCCGGTAGCGGTCGATCAACTTCGCTACCATCGGCGTCATCATGTGGGGGAACATCGCCACCTGCGCGTCGAGCGAGGCGCGGAAGTACTGTCCGAAAGCGCGGATGTCGTGGGCCAAAATTGCGTCCCAACAACGGTCGGTGGCCTCGGAGAGCGCCTGTGCGCCCTCGCGGGTGATGTTCGTGTCGCTCAATACACTGAACCCATACTCGCGCGGGCCAAGTGGAACGAGATACAGCGCGTTTTCGATGAACCGCAAGGTTGCCTCGTCATGTACACTGTCGATCCGCGTGGGCCAGTATTCACCCTCGTAATGAGCTTTGTTCAAACCGGGGAAAACGATACCGATGGCGTCCTGGGAGCCGGAAATCTCCAGCGTGCCAGGGGGGTTGTCGTAACAGAAGAGAATTTTGGCCAGCTTCTCGAAGCTATCCACCGGCAGGCGCGGCCCCCACAACTCGATGGCCGCGCGGCGGGTGCTGCTCGCCATACCACTCCGTTCGTTGAACTCGATCGTCGGTTCCAGCGAAATGGTGATCACCGCGCCGGGATAGAACCTGGAAACGAAAGGCTGGTCGAGCCAACCGCCCGCCACGTCGATGCGATAGGGGATGCGGCACAGATCGCGCAAGGCCGTCGTGGAGCGCACAGCCAGGCCGGGATGCGGTTCGCGCCGCAGGACGAGGTATTCAATGCCGAGTGATTCGCACAACTCACGCTTTGCCGGCGTGCTGCCCTCTTCGTTGACGATGAAGATGTCGGGCCGGATGATCCGCAGTTCCTGCTCGAAGTCCAGGATGCCCGAGCCTTGCGAGACAAACGCCTCCTTGACCCAAGAAACGGACTGCACCATAAAGAGCCGTTCGACCTCTGTGTTGATCGGCGGACGGCCCTTGAGATCGTTGACCGTGCGATCTGAACCGAGTGCCACGTATAAATCACCATAGCTCGCGGCCTCCTTGAAGAATTCGACGTGCCCGCTGTGCAACAAGTCGAAACAGCCGCTAACGAAGACTTTCTTGACCATTGAAGCGCCACCTCCGGTACTGTAGACGAATCTAGGTCTAGTATAGCACAGAGCGCGCCGAACAAAAAGAGGGTGCGGTTGCGGGCCTTACCCACAACCACACCCCCTTAGACGAGGAAAAATCCAGAAAGACTACCAGGCGTAAGCTTCGGGAGCCGGACCGCCGGGGCCGGGCCAGATTTCATCGAGCTTGGTGAGCGTCTCGTCGGAGAGCTTGATTTCCAACGCGCGCAGGCTGCCGTTGAGCTGCTCCATCGTGCGCGGGCCGATGATCGGCGCGGTGACGACAGGGTTGTGCAACAACCACGCCAACGCCACGTCTGCCGGGTTCTCCCCCATCTCCTGGCACAGGTTCTCGTAAGCCTCGATCTGCGGGCGATGCTTCTCGATGCTCTCCTGCATCCGCTCCGAAGCGCGGCGGCCTTCCGAAATCTTCTTCAGCACGCCACCCAGCAAGCCGCCAGCCAGCGGACTCCAGGGAATCAGCCCCAAACCGTAATCCTCGCAGGTTGGGACGACCTCAAGCTCGATCATCCGCGCGTTGAGGTTGTAGAGGCTCTGCTCGGAGACCAGGCCCATGAAGTTGCGCTTCTCGGCGTGAGCCTGGGCCTTGGCGATGTGCCATCCGGCGAAGTTGCTGCTGCCCACGTAGAGCACCTTTCCTTCGCGGACGAGCTGCTCCATCGCCTGCCAGATTTCCTCCCACGGCGTTGTGCGCTCGACGTGGTGCATCTGGTACAGATCGATGTGGTCGGTTTGCAGGCGGCGCAGGCTGTCTTCCGCAGCTTTGCGGATGTGATACGCCGACAGGCCACGCTCATTGGGCCACTCACCCATCTTGTTGTAGACTTTCGTCGCCAGGACGACTTTCTCACGGCGGCCCCCACCCTGCGCGAGCCAGCGCCCGATGATCTGCTCGGTCACACCTTCACCGAGCTTCCACCCGTAGACGTTGGCCGTGTCGAAGAAATTGATACCGAGTTCCAACGAGCGATCCATGATCGCGTAGCTGTCTTCCTCGGTGGTCAACGGGCCAAAGTTCATCGTGCCCAGACAAAGACGGCTGACCTGCAACCCGGTACGTCCTAAATTCGTGTATTCCATGTCGAAAACCTCCTAAACTTGAGTAATAATATTGTATAATGAATTATAACATATTCTCGCCGAATTTACAAGAAGCTTGACTATAAAAATCGCGCACACCTTGCCTTCCTCGCTTCCGCCGGATCACAATCCGGTGTGTGGCAGAGGGGCCACGTGAAGGGGAAAACTGATGAAAACCTTATTGATTTTGCGTCACGCCAAATCGAGCTGGAAATACGACGATCTGGCCGATCACGACCGGCCGCTCAAGAAACGCGGTGAGCAAGCCGCCGCTCTGATGGGCGAACTCATCCGCAAACACGACCTGACGCCGCAGCGCATCCTCTCCTCGACGGCCAAACGCGCGTTGACCACGGCGAAAGTGGTCGCCGAAGCCTGCCATTACGAGGGACGAATTGTCGCCACACGCGCCTTCTACGGAGCCGATCCGGACGATTTCGTGGAAGTGCTGCGCACCCTGGACGATGCCGACGAGCGTGTCATGATCGTGGGCCATAATCCCGATCTCGAGCTGCTCTTGGAAAGCCTGACCAGTGCGACGGAAAGCCTTCCTACCGCCGCGCTCGCGCAGGTCGAACTGCCCATCGATTCCTGGGCAGAATTGGAAGAGGACACACCCGGCAAGCTCGTTCATTTTTGGGCGCCGAGCACCCTCTAGTGTGATGGTACTATCGCCGGGAGGCGATACGGCCCCGCTGCCAGATCATCCCAGTAGCCGCGACTGTCGAGGGCGGCGTAGGAGAACAGCGCGTGGCCCAGCGCACCCAGTTCCCGCGCGATGGCGATCCGCTGCGCGATGGCGGAAAAATTGTCGTAATACCCGGCGATGCCCGGATAAACCTGCCCGTCAGCGCCGGTCGCCATAAAGTCCTCCGTCAGGATGCGCCAATTGCCGAGATCATCGGGAATACTGCTTCCACTCCCGTACAACATCGGTGCAATCGCTTCCACTGCGCCCGCCGCCAGCCAGCCTTTGGAATCCTGGAAATAATCGTGGTAGCCGGAGCTGGTTTGTAATCCCAGGTCATTTTTATAATACGGCCATACCGCCGCCGATACTAATGCCTCCGGGCGCAGCGCGTGCGTTTCCGTGGACACCTGCTGCACGAGCGCCGTCACCCGGTCGCGCTGCCACTGGTCGCGTGCCGGCGTGCGCACGTCGCCTACCGCCGCGTTGCTGTCCGGATCGTATGAGTACATCAGACCCGCATAGCGCACCAGGTCCAGGTGAACACCATCCACCGGATAGCGCGTGACGATGTCGCGTACTACAGCGGCGATGTATGCCTGCACTTGATCCACGCCCGGACTGGCCCACAGGTACGCGCCCCACGCAAGCAACATCGGATTGCCGCCCATATCGTGATGCCGCCAATCCCACGCCAGGCCGTATTCGCCGGGATGCTCTGGATGCGTCGGGCCGTAGGTAAAGCGGTCGAACATCTGCGGGGGCGTCGTCGCGGGCGGAGCCAACGGGCCATAAGCTTCGCTAGGCGATGGGAGCCAGGCAGGATACACGTTGACGTAGGCGTGAACCTCCAGACCTGCCGCGTGCGCCTCGTCGAGCATCCGCGCCAACGGGTCCCAACCGGGGTCCACACCAAGCGTGTCCGTCACCGTGCCGGCAGAAAGACGCGAGGCCCACGGCTCCAGGCCAGGCGTGTAGTAGGCGTCTCCGGCACCCCGCACCTGGAAGAAGAGAGTGTTGAACCCCGCACCGGCAACGTTCGCCACCAAGTCGTCGATCTTCTGCGGCTGTGCTCCGGCGTTCAGGGATGTCCAATCGTAACGTGTGATCCAGATGGCGCGGCGCTCGATCTGCAACGGGTAGTGATTGATGACCAACGGCAGGTACACCGTCGGCGTCAGCACCGCCGTGATGAGGGTCTGTGCAGCTAGAGGTGGCAAGGACAAACCGAGAGGCGCTTGAGCAGCCTCCGGCGGCGATGCCGTATAATCGTTGAGCCAATACCACGCCTCAGCGCGGCCCACGCTCGCGGCTAACACTTCGAAATCCACCGGCGCTTCCGCAACGACGGGCGCACCCGGCGCCGGACGCACACACAGCAAGAGCAGCGCCAGGACAATCAGCCAACCAGGGAAGCGGTGTTTCACCATCGCTCGCGCAGCAGTTCGCAGAAAGCTTTGACCTCCTGCGGCGGCAGTGCCTCCTCCGCAGTGACCTTCAGCAGCGCAAAAATGCGCGTGGCTTTCAGTTCGTCGGGCAAGTCGCGTGGCTTGGGCACGATATGGACGTGGATGTGGTGAAAGCCCTCGCCTTCCGCCAGGCACATCACGTACTCCTTCTCGCAGTCCAGTACATCGAAGAGCAGTTTCGTCGCCTGCGCCTGGATGTAGCCCAACTCGGCAAACTCCTCCGCCGTCAGTTCATGCAGCGCCTCAACGTGGCGCTTAAGGACGACAACCAGCCAGCCCTTAAGCGTCGTCGGATAAGCATGCTCCAGGTACCAGTACGCGCCTTCGTAAATCGTCGGACCGGGGGAAATGCGTAGCTCCCCGGAATTCGAGAGACAGGTCAAACACGTCATCGGGTTCCTCCTTGAGCATGATCAGGGGTGTGTGATTGGGTACTCGTCATCCCTGGACGCTAATCTCTAATCTAGCCACCGGACACTTTTTCAAAAATAGGGAAGCCAACGAAAGACAAAAGCTTCCGCATTCGTCAAATGCCGATCTATCATATCCAAACCAATACGGAAAATGCTCAAATCGCGGCGGTCTTTG
>Ga0334887_1001895_pt1 | contig 25245 bp, 26 predicted proteins | sample GraSluR1_MG_10_FD_207217 | JGI IMG/M metagenome (GOLD analysis project Ga0334887, IMG submission 207217) | Sludge microbial communities from methane-producing bioreactor in Wageningen University, Netherlands - Granular Sludge_18_07-R1 | ecosystem: Engineered > Bioreactor > Anaerobic >...
CCGCGGCGACCATAAGAAATTCATCAGATATTGGAATAATCGCAGGCCTAATGGAGCTATAGGGTATTTATATCCTGTGGAAGTATTTTATAGGGACAGAGGGTCCAATTAATTCGGGATAGGACAGTTACTATTATATATTTATAAACCCTGTATTACCGAGTAATACCCTCCCCCTAAAGTATTAATGGGTATTACTATCTCGCTTTAGGTAATACTTCAAGCTTCAATCCTCTCCTCGCTTCTTCCGTGGAAAACTCTGGAAATATCTTTTACCTCTTCAAGTCCTGAAATAAGCGCTTCTTCAGCTTTTCTGTTCTGCCCCGACCTGTTAAAAAGCCCGATAACTTCGACAAAATCAGGCCCCTTTTCCTGATATGTCTTGAAAATCTGGGCAAAATATGCGTTTATATGCCGCGAAATTATGTCGTAATGGCCCTCAGCTATCTGCGACTTATGAAGCCTTATCGCCTCAATTTTTTTATCCAGATGTTTGTCTATCCCGGAAAGCATAATTTTTTCGCAAACATCGGTCCTTTTTGCGTAGAAGTCAGGAAAAAACCATATTAAGTATTTGGCAACCAGAATATGGTCCGCTCTTTTCTCTAGGATTTCCCATGCAAGGTCGTGGGTTGCCCGATGGTCGGGGTGCATTTCCGAGCGGGTTGGAATAAATACCACCTCCGGCTTGTAATCGTCAAGTACCTTTGAAATCTTAAGCATCACCTTTTCCTTCTTGTCTTGGCTTATTTTTGAAAGTGTCCCGTCTTCAATCCCCATATCCCAGAATTTCCTGATTCCGAGAAACTTCCTTTCGGATTTTGCTTCTTTTGACCTGACTTCAAAGGTCTTTTCGGGCGTCATGATATTGCTTCCGTGCCTTCCGTCGGTCATGTAAATATAGCCTATTTCCCAGCCTTTTTCTATAAGGCCGATAAGCGTGCCCCCAAGGCTGATGATTGTGTCGTCATTATGCGGATTAAAAAATAGGGCTTTCATGATTTTACTTTTTGTCCGGGCGATTTTCGCAGAATTTCTCTATAAGGCCCTTTGTTTTTTTCAGCTCATCTTCGGGAGTTCTCTCTTCAAGGTCTATTTCAATTATTTCGCGGGCGTCAAAAATTGCGTTCATAATAAATGACAGGTCTTCGGTGTCAGGGGCAATTCCCCCTCTTGCCAGAAGGGCGGCATTTTCAAGCACCCTATAAAGCTGGTCGCGCTTTAGGTTAGGGATACTTATTTCCCTAAACACGCCTTCGCTCTCAGAAAAAAGCCTTTTTTCTTTGAGTTCCCCGTAGAGCTTGAGGTCTCCGCAGTCAAGGATAAACAGCCTCAAGTCCGAATAAGGGGTTGTTACGCACGAGATTTGCTTTTCTTTTAAAATTTCATATCCGGTTTTCTCCTTAATCATTTCCCCTAGTTTTTTGCCTTCTTTTGAGGCCCCTACCCAGCCTACCGAAATCGAAAAAGGTATTTTTTTCTTGTCTGTCTGTATTATTCCGCCAAAGCAGCTTTGCGCCGTTGCCGTCATCTTTGTGATTTTTTTTGAAGGGTGGCTGTAAATATCTATGAAGCTGTCTTTGTAGTAGGACTCAATCATAAGGTATTTTCCCTTGGCTTTTGTTATATTCACAGACGTTGCGTGCTCCCCTGTCGCTTTTATTAGAGCGAAGAGATATTTTTCGTGGCTTGCCTTGTCCAAGAGGCACCCTCCTGTAACTGCAGACCTCTTGCACCCCCCAAGGACCTTGTGTATCCCAAAAGAGGATTCGCGAAAAGCCCGAATGGATTTTATTTCAAGGTCGTTTGTTTTGAGGTATTTTCGCGCCGCAAGCACGACTTCATTTTCTTCCTCTATGGTGTTGCACAGCCAGCCTTTAGCTTTGGATATCCGCTCGAAATCCGGCTTTGTAAGGCAGGGGGGCTTTTCGGAGAGGTGCCAAAACCCGAAGTGGCATGATTTGAGGATATGGGAGGAGTGAAGCTCAGTTGGCCCGGAATCATAAATCAGCACTTTGTTTCTGGACTTTGAGGCTTTTTGGTAGAGCTCAAGCGTGTGGCTGAATATTTCTATGTCCATCCCCTCCCCCTTAGCCAATTTTGCGGCGTGGCTTCTCCTGTCGGGGTTAATCTCGGCAAGCCCCCTAAATTCCAGGAATTCATTTTCCTTTGCCAGCTCAATAATCTTCTCAAAGCCCTTTCTGCCAAAGGCGCCATATCCAATTTGGTAGATTTCGATTTTTTGGGAAAATTCCTGCATATACATATTTAGGGGGTTTAATTAAATAGGGTGTCTTGCGGCGATATTCTCGGTTTGGCTTATGGGTCTCTTGCCGGTCTGCGAATTTCGGGATAGCTTTAGCAGCAAAAAAATAACAGATATAAAAACAAAAATTATAATTTACTTTTTCTTGCTTGCGGATTTTTTGGCTGAAGATTTCTTCTTTGCAGGAGCCTTTTTTATGATTGTAGCCGGCTTTTTAGCAACTATCTTTATAGATACTTTTTTCTTTTCGCCGCTTTTTTCTTTTTTTGCAGGCTCAATTTTCTTTTTGAGAGACGCCTTTTTGCTCGATATCGCTTTTGCGGCCTTTTTGACTGCCGGAGCATTTTTAATCTTGTTTACGCTCTTTACGACCTTTTTGACCTTTTTGTGTTCCTTGAAGGTCCAGCCGCTTTTGCGATAGTTCTGGTACATCCTAAGCAGGAAGTTGAGCTTTGAATATTGCTCTTGGGCTAGCCCTATAGCTTCCTTTACCTCAAGATATGCCAGATAAAGCTTGAAGGTGTCCTTTTTTGAAAGGCTGTCGATGTAGTCTTCAATGAATCCTGACATGGTGTCAATAATGTTTAGCTTTGGCTCGTTGAGGCTATTGATTATGCTTATTGTTTCCGACTTCAGTTCGTCTTTCATTTCCTGTATGTCTGACCGGGACAGCCTCAGGTAGGTTATTCCGTATTTTATCTTGTCAATCGGTCCAAGTCCTTTTGCAAGCTTATCCAGGGGTATTGGCTTTATCTTATCCATAACATTAACCGCAACTATATTTAAGCTTCAGGCTTTGCCTTAAACAAGGGGCATTTTGTGACATAGGTTTCGTATTCCCCGCCTTCTCCGGAAATATTGCACCTTCCTTTTTTCAGGCTTTCTATAAAAGCATCAACATTTCCCCGGTTTATGATTTTTGACCGCCAATCATCGGCAGCCTCCGACCCGCTTTCCGCAATCATAAATTCAAAGCCGGCCTCTAAAACCATCTCCCTTAGAAGCATTTCTTCATTTTTTCGCCATAGCGGGGCATAGGAATTTATCCCGAGCTCTTCGCATATAAAGTCCACCCTTTGCTTTTGGTATTCGCTCCCCAGCGCCCCGCACACAAGGCCCTCAATCCTTTCTTCCCTGACAATCGGGGCAATTAGGCTTTTCATCTCCTCAACCTCAATTTCTTTTTCCCCAGACACCCCAAACACCTTGTGTCGGATGGGCTTATTTAATGCGGCAAACTGGCTTGAAACATTTTGGGACATTGCGCTTTGAAGCATGTAGCTTTCTTTGTTTTTTGGGATGAATGTTACTGCGCAGGCTATTTCATGGCCCATCTGCATCATGAGGTAAAGGGAATACCAGGAATCTTTTCCTCCGGAAACAAGCGCTATTAATTTCATATTAGCCTCTCAAAGGCCTCTAAAAATTCCTGCTTAACCTCCTCTTCTTTTAGGGACATTACTTTTCCCTCATTCATGAGGAACTCTCCGTTTACGATAAGGTCTGTTATTGCCTCCCTTGAGCAGGAATAAACGATGTGGGATACGAGGTTTTTTGGGGGAAGCATTGAGAAATGGTTTTTGTCAAGCATCAGAATATCGGCGTTTTTTCCGGATTCAAGGCTTCCCGAATTGAGCTTAAGAATGCTTGCCCCGCCGATTGTTGCAAGGTCAAGGGCTTGTTGGGCTGACATTTCCGAAGCATTCCACCTAAGCCATTTCTGCATGAGGCAGGCGGCCTTCATCTCCCCTAAAATATTCAGTGAATTATTTGATGCCGCACCGTCGGTTCCAAGCCCGATTTTTACCCCCGCTTCTTTCATCTCCCTATAGGGAAAAGCCCCGCCTGTTGCGAGCTTCATGTTTGAGGTTGGGCAGTGCGCGGCAGAAGACTTATATTTTGCAAGGGTTTCAATCTCCCCTTTTGTTAGCCATGATGAGTGAAAACCGATAAAATTGCTGTCCAGAACGCCGAGGCTTTCTAGGTATTCAGCAGGCCGCTTTTTGTGTTTGGCATAACACCCATAAACTTCTTTTCGGGTTTCTGAGAGGTGCATCCCGTAGAGCAGCTTGTTTTTTGCGGCAAATTTTTTTGACTCGACAATCAGCTCTTCTGAACAGGTATAGCAGGAGTGCGGGGTTACAATTGGGTTTAGCAAAGGGCTTTTTTGGCTTTGGCAGTATTTTGTCAGTTCGGTGAGTTTTGAAATAATCGGCCCCGCCTTCTTTGAGCCGCAATAGTCAATCAGCCCCTCTCCAAAGTATCCCCTTAGCTTTGCTTCTTTTGCAGCCTTAAGGGTATTTTTCTCCTCAAAGTACATATCAAGAAAGGCTGAAGTCCCGGAGCGTATCATCTCAAGGCAGGCGAATTTTGAGCCTGCGTAATATTCCTTTTGCGACATTTTTTCCTCAGCTTTCCATATTGAGCTAAGCCAGGGCTCAAGTTCGAGGTCGTCCTCGTGGCCCCTCAAAAGCCCCATGGCAAGGTGGGTGTGCAGGTTGATAAATGAGGGCAGGACAATCTTTTTTTTGCAGTCTATTTGCGCCTCTCCTGAGGAGTCAATATTCTTTGCTATTTTTGATATTTTGCCTCCGGAAATCCTCAGGTCATACCCTTCCAGAACCTGCCTTTGCTGGTCTTGGGTTATTAGGAATGCGCAGTTTTTGAGTATCATAAATAATAGCCTTACCTAATTTTACCAAAGCAAAGGCATTGCCCAAAAACCCCCTTAGAGAGAAAAGGATAGGCCTTAAGATTAGGTAAAGTCCTGCAAAAAAGTAATCAAGATGCCCTAAAGCCCCGCTTTGGAATTATCCCTGCGCATGTGAGCCGGAAGGAGATACCAAAAAATAAAGATACCTTTATACCTTTGTTTAAGTATTTATATATTAATACCTAAGCATATTATAGGAAAATGATTAGAAAATTTAGCTCTCTTTGGGAATCAAAAAAAGGCATGGAGGGCGAAATATCCCAAAAGCCGCTTATTGCAATGAGCCTGCCCTCGATAAAAAAGCTTCGCAAGGGGAGAGGCTACAAGGCATTTGTTGAAAACCTCCGAAAGGTGAGCCAAAACAGGTCCAAAAAATCCCACTGGAAGTATATTGATGCCCTTGACTTCAAAAAGATTTTTATTCTGTGGATTGCCTATATTTTTGCCTTCAGCGCGGTTTTCTTCTTTCTTGATGTTTATCATCCTGAACACGGCCTGAAAAATGTGGATATTGGTTATGATGCGGTATCGTTCCTTAATGCGGTTTATTTCAGTTTTGTATGCGCCACCTCAACAGGATTTGGGGATATAACCCCTATAGGCATTTCAAGGACAGTTGCAATAATAGAGGTTATCGGAGGAATGATTATATTTGGGCTTGTAATATCAAAGCTCATATCATTCAAGCAAGACCTGATTCTCAATGAAATCTATGAGATTTCCCTTGACGGAAAAATTTCGGGCCTCAGGTCAAGCCTGTACTTGTTCAAGGTTGACTTAAGCAAACTCATAGAGAGGGTTTCTGAAGGGCAGGGCTTCAAGAGGCGCGCAGACCAGCTTTACCTTCTCACAGACACACTAAAGGAAACTATAATGGATATCGAAAAAGTTGTGTGCTTCCCTAATGGTAGGAGGAGTGATTTTTTAAAATCTGTCGGGCCTATTCAGCTTGAGCTTTTAATTAACAGCATAACAACATCTTTGGATAGGCTCTCTGAGCTTTTAAGGCAGATTGACGAGAAGCAGTATTCATGGAGGGGCGAGAAAAATGTGAGAAGCATTGGCGCGGTCTGCGAAATAGTCGGGGAAATATGCGGATATTTGGGAAACAACGGAACTTCGGAGTCAATAAAGGGAAGGGTAGCAGAGCTTGAAAAATCAAAGAAAGAGCTTGAGAAGCAACTGGAGAAGAAAACAGAAAAACCAAATGAAGCATGATCCCTTATTTTGGGCGCTTAGCGGATTTTTTGCGCGGCTCTTTTTTTTCCGCTGCAGGAGCGTTTGCATTTTTGTTTCCCAAAGGGACAATTATCGCCGCAAGTATGTATATTATGACCCCCGGAATTATGCCTGAGAGGGCTGTGAACAAAACCCAGACCAGGCGAACGATTGTCGGGTCAATATCAAGGTATTCGGCAACTCCGCCGCACACTCCGGCAACCATCTTTTCAGACTCTGAACGGTACAATCGCTTATTTTTTGCCACCATATATAAAGACACTCTCAATATAATACTATACGCTAAAGGTATTTGCCATGATTGAGGGAGTCCTTGCTGGAGATATGTTTGCCCTTATTGTGGTTCCTATCCTCATATTTTTTGCAAGGGTGGTTGATGTCAGCCTCGGGACGCTTAGGGTAATCTATATTTCCAAGGGCTACAAATATATTGCCCCAATGCTTGGGTTTTTTGAGGTAATAGTGTGGCTTATTGCCATAAGCAAAATTATCGAGAACCTGACAAATGTTTATTGCTATCTTGCTTATGGGGCGGGCTTTGCCGCAGGCACTTATGTGGGGATGCTACTTGAGGAAAAAGTTTCCATCGGGAAGGTCAGCCTTCGGGTTGTAACAAGAAAGGAGGCGAGTGAGCTGATAGGGCACCTAAATGACACAAAATACAGGCCAGCAATTGTTGAGGCGGAAAGCGCAAGGGGGCCTTCAAAGGTATTGTTCATGACTCTCAGGCGCCACGAGGTACCTGAAGTAATTGGATTAATAAAGCAGTATGAGCCTAAGGCTTTCTATTCAGTCGAGGAGGTGCGTTTTGCGATTGATGAGGATGTGCCGCCCCCTGCCCCAAAGCAGAAAAGGAAATACCTGCCGCGGCTTGGGTTTTTCATAAAGGAGAAATAGGATTGCGTAACTGAATTAGATAATAAGATATTCTATCTTTTTCGGAACTGATTCGGCTAGAGGGTGTTTTTATAGAAAACCTATAATTGGATAATTTGGGATTAGATTATGCCAATCCGCTACAGGCCCGCCCCGGACATACAAAAAACTGCTGAAGAGGTGGCAAAAAGAATAGGTATGCCTCATCTTGATTTCAATCGGATCGGATTTCTGCGCTCCTACGGCTCAACTTCAAGGGCGATTGCGAGGTGTTATGGTCTATCTAAAGTATGGCAGAAGGCTTTTGGCTGGAAGGCGCATTATGTTGTGGAGGTTGTTTCAGAGAAATTTGACCGATTGGGGGAGAAGGACAAGATTCGGACAATAATACATGAGCTGATGCATATTCCCAAATGTTTTGGAGGGGGTTTTCGCCACCACAACTTTGTTAATGAGCAAAATATTGAGGTTTTATACAGGGCATACATAAACTCAAAGCAGGCGGGTGAAAGGCGTTAGTAAAGGCGCCCTTGATAATCTGCAAAAAATCAATTAGCGCCGGATGCTAAAATTTATTCTTTGAGCTTATTCAAAAGCTCTCCAATCTCAGCCAATTTCTGCTGTATTTGGGAAATAAGGGTTTCCTTATCTGAAGGTTCCTGCGGCTGGCCTATAACTTCACCGCTGAACGCAAAAGCCCTTATCTCTTCATCGCTTCGCAGTTCAATCACATCATTAGTCTGGGCGTCAATAAAGGCCTGGTAGGCGATTCCCGCAGCGCCGTAAGGTATGACTACAACCTTCCAGTATAGTCGGTCATCGCGCACCATCGGAAGAGGCTCTACAATTTTAAATCTCGTCCAGTCAACCTGCGGATTTTCCCTCCTTACAAATTCTGTGGCCTTTACGGGACCTGTAAGCGTGCTTTCAAGGGCAAGCTCTAAGAGCTCGATTTTTCCGGTGCGGGCGTCAATCATGAATATCTTGAATATGCCGTGGCTCTGGCCGTAAGGCTCAGCGGAAATAAACCACTTAAGCCCTTCTGAAGTGTCAATTAAGAATGGCTGGGGGCTTCCCGGGATGTCCTGGATTTCAATCTGGTCTTCGTGGATGAGAATATAATTTACAATTCCGTCTTTTAGCGCATAGGACTCAACATAAGAGCGGGCAAGATTTTCAGGGAATATCCGGTTGTTTTTGAAAAGTTCGCTTTCAAGGGCCTCATCCGGCTTTAAGAAATCAATTTTGCCTTTGGAATCAAGCACAAACAAGCCTTCAAATCTCGGAATAGTATATAAAAGGCCGTAATATAGCCTGAAGTCGTAGCCTATTGCAGGGATTACTGTGTATACTTCATCTTCTTTTAAAATGTAATAGGTGTCATCAAGGTCCACCCGGTATTTCTTTTTTAGGATATTCCACTTCAGGTTGTCGAATATTTGCATCCCTTCGCCAATTTCAAGGTATTTCTCAACTATTTCTGAATTTTTTTCCTGCACCGTGCCGTCGACATATACAATTCCCTTGTTTTTCAAAAGCAAAGAAAGCAGAGGTCCGTCAGGGACAAGAGGGAACTGCCATGAGAGGGTTCCGTCCATATTTGCTATATTTTCGTTGCCGAGCTTATATTGAGGCAACTGTAGGCTGTCTTTTGCATATCTGTATGCGACTTCCATGGGCATTAGCCTTAAGTTTTCCCTTGACTGGGGGAGCTTTTCAATATTCTCATACTCAAGGCTCCTTGTAAGCTGCATAGGGGCAATAAGGGATGATAATGCCTGAGACAGTATCAGGATTGCGAATAAAACTGGCACAAAGGAACTCATTACAAGGGACTTAAAGATGTATTCCTCATTAGGCTTTTTTGCCTTCTTTTTTTTCACCCTTATTGAGCCGTATGCCACAAAAATTGCGGCTATAACAATTGACTGGATAATCAGGGGGTTTTTATAGAAGTAGATGAAGGTTCCGTGAAACCACGGCCTAAAAAACAGGAGTAAGGCAAATACTGCCAAAACCAAGATGAGCCTAAAATTCTTCATAAATAATGCAGGTTACTCTTATATAAATGCTAGTGGCTTATAATAGTCTAATGCCTATTAGCTAATTTTCCCTTCAGCTAATATATTTTCCGTCGAGTATAGGCGCATATTATCCGAATTGAACTCATATTTTACGTCAACCAAGAGGTTTTCTAAGGTAAGAATTTTCCAGGACTTTACCTTGAATATATTCTTGCGGCTATTTTCTTTATAAATATAGGTCTCAAAAGAGATTATAAAATGATGAGCATTCTCAGTAATTTTAGAATTATTTGAAGGGGAGATATAAAATGATCTAAGGGATGTCGAAAAGTTCTTAAGGCTATAGGTTTTGCATTCCAGATAGTGTGTTTTTCCGGACTTATCTGTAAACTCAATGTCGGGGTATCCTGTTATTTTCTTTTGACCATTTGTAGTTTTTGGTACATCTGCGGAGTAACCCCTCTCATTTAATGCGCTCTTTACATGGGCCTCAATATAGTTTCCCACTTCATTTGGTCTTTTACTTACAATACCTTTATGGTTAATTGACCTGCCTGAATAAAGGGCCACTTTTTTTAAATCTCTTAGTAATTTTTTATCCTCTTTGCTGGAAGTGTCAAAGGGCAATATTTTTTGTTCGGAAATAGACTTAATCACTAAGTTAAAGGGTATATTTTTTAGGGGTACTAGCATTTGTTTAATGGTGTTTTCCAAGCGGGTTATATAGGGGTTATTCTTGACCATATTAGAAGTTTTCCTTATGAAAAATTACCATCCTATTTGTATTTGTCCCCATTATATTATTTTCAATACCCCATATATTTGCGGTTTTTGTAAATTTCTGGTCATTTATGACAACCCCAAACAATTTAAATCCTGATTGCAAACCCAAAGGAATGACTTCCTCTTCTAATTTAATCTCACCTTTCCTAACTTCACCTACTTCAAACACAACCCACCCCCCAGGCTTTGTAATTCTGAATAGTTCTTTAAATACCCCAAGCATTATCTTATTCCATTCATTTACCTTTCGAGTCATCGTTATTCTTTTAGAGATGTTCTTATCATCTATATTGTTGAACCAGCACCTTAGCCAATTATCGTTAGAGTAATGAACAATATCCAGAAATGGGGGTGAGGTGACTGTAAGCTGAATTTCATTCGATTTAATATCTGGGGTGTTTCTGGCATCACGGGTCAAAAATTTGGATTTTGAGTATACTTCTGATAAATTTTTTAATTGAATAGGTTCTAAATCTCTTTGCAATTGTTTTGTTTTTTTGATTATAATCGATTTTACATCTCTGTACTCAGGAACCTGGCCTCGCTTTTCATTAATTTTGATTTGGCTGTTCTGGGATGTTGCTTGGTTGGGTGGCAGGGTATATACTGAAAAGAAACCTTTAGAATGCCCAGTTAGCCTATTAGTGGCTACTAAACGTATCCATCTATCGATATAATCTTCCTTACCCGATATTTCACGTTCTTTTAGATAATCCCTTAAAGATATTAATTCCCCCAAAGTATTCTTATGATAGAACATTGATAAATCTATATCTGAGCATCTATCTTGCTCCCAGCTTATTTTACTTAATCTTAACTCAATCTCCCTGGCATCTGGAGGACGCATTCTTGGTTGAACAAGAATTTTACTCAGCGGATTGATGTCATTTGCATATCCAACACGACCCATCATGCCCGCTTCCAAAATTGTTGTGCCTCTACCGCTAAAAGGATCATAAACTATATCTCCCCTTTGTGTTAATCTGCTGATAAAGAAATTAGGCAATTGGGGTTTGAAGCAGGCTCGGTAGGAGATTTCATGCAAAGATGAGGCCTGCCTTTGTTTAGCGGTCCAAAATTCATTAATGTATACCGGATAGCTTAGACTTCCAATTTTGTTTTGTCTAATCAGAGTATTCTTTGGATTTTCATTAAACCTGAAATTTAATATATTTTGTCTTACTTCCTGAGCTTTTTGGGGACTGCCTATTTGAGGCTCAATCTCCAAATTACAGAAATCACTTAATCGTGTATATTGGGAACTCATGTATTAGTTAGGATTTCCTAATATAAAATATATTTTAGAGAAGGGTGTTTGATAGAACTAATTTTTGATTATGAATAAATTCCCTCTAGATGGTATGTTCATTATAAGCTATTGAAACACAGATTTTTTATCCTGAAAGTCAATAATTCAGTATAAATATAAATACCTAAAGTTGCTAATATAATTAGGTATGAAAAAAAGCAGTTGGGGAACTGCTTTTCAAATGAGTGTTAGTTACTGAAATTGGGGAATTTCAATAAATATATAGTGTGTTAAAACTATATATACTTTTCTGCAGAGGAAAGTATATCTCAGGCACTCTATATACAAGTAAACAAAACGAGGCAAAATGAGCATACAGGATTTGTTTGAATCGACGTTCGGAAACGAAAAAAAACAGGCAGAGGCTAAACCAGAGGAGGCTATAAACTACGGAAATGGAGTATACGACAAGGAGAAAGTGAATATGACCGACATTCAGGCTGAGATGAGAAATGAATTCGGCATTGAGAGCTACACCCCAAAGATTTTGGTAGTGGGGTGCGGAGGAATGGGCTCAAATGTCATTTCAGGCCTTTCAGAGATAGGGATAATGGGCGCAAGGACAGTTGCAATCAATACCGATGCGGCGCACCTTGTAATAACAAAGGCCGAAAAGAGAATCCTTGTCGGAAGGGACATAACAAAAGGTCTTGGAGCAGGAGGAGAGCCGAGTGTTGGCGCAAAAGCTGCTGAAGAGAGCAAAAACGAGCTGAGGGAACTTGTCAAGGGCGCGAATCTCGTGTTCCTTATAGTGGGCCTTGGAGGCGGAACCGGAACAGGTGTTGCTCCGGCTGTCGCAAAATTGGCCAAGGAACAGGGAGCTGTGGTCATTGCTGCAGCCACACTGCCCTTCCAGATAGAAGGGGCAAGAATGGCAAAAGCCGAGGACGGGCTCTACCAGCTAAGGCAGGCCTGCGACACAGTAATCGTGGTTGAAAACCAGAGGCTCTTGGACTATGCAGGAAACAGGCCTTTGAAGGAATCCTTCAAGCTGTGCGACCAGGTAATTTCGCAAATGATAAAAGGCGTGACCGAGACTATCTCGCAGCCTTCCCTTGTGAACCTGGACTACGCGGATGTGAGGACCATCATGAAGTCAGGAGGCGTTTCGACAATAGGGATTGGCATCGCAAGCTCTTCGGACAAGGCAAAGGAGGCGGTAAAGCAGGCATTAACCCACCCGCTTCTAAGCGTTGACTATTCGGGAGCAAACGGGGCATTAATCCAGATAATCGGAGGAAACGACTTAAGGCTTGATGAAGTTAATGAAATAGGGCAGGCCGTGACAAAGCAGCTTTCGCCTGAGGCGCAGACAATTTGGGGAGCAAGAATTTTGGACGAGTATGACGGCAAGATTCAGGTAATAACAATAGTTACCGGAGTAAAATCGCCTTACTTGCTTGGCCCGATGGAAGAGCCGAAAGCCGGAGAAGTGCAGACCGAACAATCGCATAACCTGGGGATAGAGGTCTTCAGGTAGAATTTTTTATTTTTGTATTTGTTTAAGCTACTATAGAGGCAATGCTATACTACCACCGACCAACCCCGACAATCTCAAACTTTTTGAGCTCCCTTGCGTAATCCTTTGAGCTGTCAACAATCCTTATTCTGCATCCTGCGGCCTGCGCGGATTTGAGGGCGGCTTCATACTTTGGGGCAAATTCGCTCAATACAATCAATTCTTTTGCCCTTTCGGGCTGATTATTTGCATCCAGCCCGTACATAGTTTTTTGAGGGTTTTTTCTGACCTCAGACAGCATTTCCTCAACCGCCTTTTTTTCTTCATCTTCCCTTTGCTTTTCAAGAATCTCTCTTACAATGCTTCTTTTGGCGATTTCTTCAAGCCCGCTTTTCCCTCCCGAGCTTACAGAATCTGAAAAAACCTTTCCGGGAAGCTCAATGCGCTGGCGGATTTTGTCGCGGATTTTGTCGGGGCCTGCAATAAGGAGATAATTAGGGCTTTTTCGCTTGAGATTAGTAGATACTTCTTTGAAATATTCCTCTTCCCTTCTTTTTGAAAGGATTTCCTCAATTTCATAAAACCTGCCGCCTTTTAGCAGGGCAATTAATGTTTTTGACTTATCGCAGACGCAAACAAGAATTTCCCTTTTGGCGCTTTTAGGCAGACCTTCAAGTTCCCCGATGATTTTCGCTTTTTTTTCAAGCTCGATATAGATGGAGTGGTGCTTGTTTCTCTCTTCGCCCTCAGTTATCAGGCCGGTAATTCTTATTTTATTGCCTTCAAAAGAGGCCTTCTGGGCCAGTATTCCCAAGTAAACCGGCTTTTTTTTGCCTTTTTGGATTTCCCCTCCCTTGCAGATAACTGAGGTCCTAAGCGTTTTTTGCCAGAATATTTTGCCTTTTGCCTGAGTGTAAATGCTCCAAAGGTCGTTTAGGGTTTCGGGCACGAGGGTTGTTTCATCCTTTTCCTGAGCGAGGATTCTCATAATATTCTTTTGGAATTATTGAAATGTTTGGGGGGTGTTTTTGGCAGAATTTCCCTTGGAATTTGGCCCGGAGGCTATATATTGGGAGATAGTCCAATTATGGCAGAAATGCGAAATTGGGCTTTTATTGGGGATGAATGCATTAGGCGGGCGATGGAAGCTCTAAAAAAGATAAAAAGCGTTAAATTGTTTGATGAAGGCATTAATCCGCATACGGATGCTGATTTGGCTTCCCATAATGCAATTGCTGATGCCTTGCGGAAGTCCGGAATTTCCTGCAATCTGATTTCAGAAGAGTCAAAAGAGATCTTGGAGATAAATGGAGGGGGTCCTGACAAAATATTTACAGACCCTCTGGACAACACAATCAATTTTATAAGGGGCGATTTCTCATTTTGCGCGGTCGGGCTTTTTGTAGTCAGGGGCGGCGAGCCTAGTTATTCTTTTGTGGGTGACCTTGCCACAGGAGATATATATCATTGCGACGAGAATTATGCTTATCTGAACGGCAAAAAATTGGCTATTCCCAAGAGCAGGGAAGGCCGCTACATTATTGCAGGATGGGCGGCCGGCGGCCCTCGCCTTAAGGCTTTTTCAGATAAAGCGCCAAATTTTCCCGATAAATACAGGATATTCAATTACGGGCAGATGCTTCAGTCAGCAAAAATAATTCTTGGCCAGTATGATGCATGTTTTGAGATTCTGCCGACTGAACTTTCAGAGTTTGCGGGAGCTATTATAGCCCAGAGGGCGGGAGCTGTTCTCTCAACTCTTGAAGGAAAGCCTATTATATGGAGAGAGAGCAATAATCAGACGATGCTTGTTTCGAGGAATAAAGAGCTTCACGAGGAGCTTTTATGTTACTTTAGCAAGTAAGGCAACAGGAGCATATTGCAGCTTTTAGGATGGTGTTGTATAACCGAGTAACAGTTGATTCCGTAGTTTGAACCAAAAATTTAAAAATGCGGACCCGGGCGGATTTTCATTTATATTTCTGCGAAGCAGGAATCTGCCTCTTTGGGGTTGTTAGACCTTTCTTGCGAGAAAGGGATGACTTTGAACCGCCGACCTTTTGCTGTCTCCGAAGCCTTTAGAAAAGGCTTCAGCCAAAAAACCCTATCTTCGCCTTCGGCTCGATAGGCTTACCGATTTGGCCTCTATATCAGTTGCGAAGCAACGAATCTCCCTTTATTTGGCGTTGAGGCTTTTTCTTTGCAAGAAAAAGTTTCATAGGAGGCAAACGCTCTATCCAACCTGAGCTACGGGTCCACAATAAGTTTACCCGAAAATTCATTTAACTTTGTTTTGGCAAAAACCTAATACAAAAACATATCCGGCTGGAGCCGGGGATTAAATTCTCCGGCGATGTTTTCGAGCATCATTTCTTTGGCTTCCCCAAGAGACTTTGCCTGCCCCAGAGACCACATCAGCTTAACATAAGCTGTATCTGTAAGCATATCTCTTAGATATAAGACGCCCTTCTCTGAAAGCCGCCTGAGGTTTGAATATACATAGGGGTTTACGCTTCCGTAGATTGTTTGGGTGGTCATGCACACTAAAATGCCCTTTTCAATTGCCTTTTTGATTGCAGGAACCAAAGACATTTTGTCAACATTTACATGCCCCAGCCCCGTTCCTTCAATTATGAGCCCTTTATAGCCCTTGTCAATATACCAATCGATAATTTCCGGATTTAAGCCCGGGTAGAACTTTACAATAGCAATCCTCTCTTCCAGTTTATCCGCCAGATAGGGCTTTTCCAAGACCTCGCCGGATTTTTTATATTCGCTTATAATCTCCACCTTGCCATCAGGCCATACTTTTCCAATAGGGTGGCAGTTTATCGGGCGGAAGGTATTTCTCTGGGAAGAATGCATTTTTCGCACTTTGTTTCCCCGGTTAATGAGGCAATAATCATCATTTACTGTTCCGTGGCCGACTGTGACAACCTCTGCAATATCTTTTGCGGCCGTGATTGTTGAGCATATCAGGTTCATTGCCGCATCCGTTGAGCCCCGGTCAGAGCTTTTTTGGGAATAGGTAAAAACAACGGGCTTATTGAGATTTCGGAGCATAAAAGACATCATGGCCGTTGAAAAGCTTAAGGTGTCTGTTCCATGTGTTACAACTATTCCCGAAATATTTTTATCCTGAACTTTTTTGAAAATCGCCCTTGCGATTATCTGCCAGTCCTTAGGGGTGAGATTTTCGCTCATTTCCTCAAATATCCGCTCGGCATCAATATTTGCGAACTCGGACACTTCGGGGACAGAAGACATAAGGTCGTCTGCCGAGTATGAGGCCGAAATCGCGCCTGTTGAGTAATCTATTGATGAGGCGATTGTGCCGCCCGCAGAAAGAACTGAGACTCGCGGCTTTTTTCGGTCATGCTTTAGGGCGAACTTTACGGGGCGATGCCTGATTGATTCCGCCTCGCCGAGCTTTTCTATTTTAGTGCCTTTATCTATATCAATTCCGACATTGTAGCCGGAATTCAGCTTAAGGTTGAGGCGGCTTCCTTTGCTTGGAAGGGCCCTGCCTGACCAAACCTCCCCGTTTTTTTCTATTTGGACAATGTCGCCGGGCTTTGGGACGAATTTAGTCATATATTTATATATCTTGCATTTAGTTATGAAGAAATTCAAAGGTATTGAATTACCAGTAAATTCAGTAATTGTCATAGCTCTCGCGATATTTGTTCTACTGATGCTGGCGATGTTTCTTGGAAAGGGCGCCGCCCAGCTTACCGCAATAGAAGCCCAAAATGCTTATCAGTCAGGATGCTCACAACTCTCAAGCATGTATAGCTGCGATCCAAAGAAGGTAGATCAGGTTAGTACCGGTCTTGTTATTGAGGGAGGGGCGGTTGATTTCTTAACGGCTTGCAGAACAAATTTCAATAATCCCCTTATGAGTGCCGATGCTTGCGTAAAGGGATGTCCAGGTTGCCAGGGGACAGGAATTACTGTAACTGCGGGAAAGACTTGCAGCGACAAAAGTGAATGCGATTCGGTATATACAAAGAACTGGGAATGTAATATTGGACATGATGTATCTGGGAAGTACTGTTGCCCTAGCGGCCAAAAATACTGTGCAGCTGAATATGCCTGTAAAGACGCTTCAGCTAGTTGCGGCAGTGCTAGTGCTGTTGCGGACGGAACTGAATGCACTACGGATGCTTCTGCTTGTGGGGCATCTTCAAACTGTGTAGCTGATTACGATACTGGCGATGCTAATAAATATTGCTGTAGAGACTCTACTAAGAAATGGAGTGTCACTGACTCAGTTTGCAAGTAACTTATTTTATATTTTATGGATTTTAAATTTGGGGAGGTTAACCCTCTAATACTCTTAAAACATACTCCTAAACACCAAAAAAACACAAATCTAAAAATCAAAAGCCCTGCCTTTTATTGCGTCCGCTTGGGAAAAAACCACTATAAATAGTTGCAATACGATAATATTATCATGTTGCAACAATTTATAAATCGGGAAGAGGAATTATCTATCCTAAAGAGAAGGTATGGCAGTGAAAATCCCGAGTTTTTGATAGTTTATGGCAGAAGGCGAATCGGAAAGACCGAACTGATAACGCACTCAATAAAAGGCCATTCGAATATCTATTTCCTTGCCGAAGAGCGCCCTGAGAGAGAAAACATAAAAGAGATGCAGGAGCTCATGGGAGACTTTCTCGGGGATGAAGAATTTAGGATGCTGGTTTTTGGCGACTGGACGGATCTTTTTAAAAGCTTCTCTAAACGGGCAAAGAAGGCGATTATTGTGATTGATGAATTTCCTTATCTGGTGAAGCAAAACAAGTCTGTCCCTTCAAAATTCCAAAAAATCTGGGACTTGTGGCTTAAAAAAACAGATGTGATCTTAATACTGGTCGGCTCCTCTGTGAGCATGATGGAAGGCCTTCTTGGGGCAAATTCTCCGCTTCACGGCAGAAGGACAGGGCAGCTGGAAGTAAAGCCGGTCAATATCCGGGAACTGAGCAAATTCCTTGTGAAATATTCACCGCAAGACCTGGTGGGCGCTTACGGCTGTCTGGATGGCATACCTCTGTACCTCAAGCAATTTGATTCCGGAAAGCCGCTGTTTGCAAATATTGAGCAGGAATTTCTAAAAAGGGACTCTTTAATGCACAAGGAAGCTGAAATCCTGCTAAAGCAAGAATTTAGGGATACTTCCAATTATTTTTCTATACTTCGGGCTCTCGCATTTGGAAATGTTCGCCAGCATGATATTGCGGCATATACCGGAATCGATAAGAGCATCGTGTCAAAATATCTCCAGAATCTGGAAACTATAAGGGTGGTCAGGAAAGAATATGTTATAACAGACCGAAAGGAAAAACAAAGAACATCTTCATACAATTTTAGGGATAACTATTTTCGGTTTTGGTTTCGCTTTGTTTACCCAAATAAAACCGCAATTGAGAAGGGCGAATCTGCGCAAGTCCTAAAGTCGGTTAAAGAGGGCTATTCTCATTATATGGGCGGAGTTTTTGAAGAATTTGCGAGGCAGTGGGTCTGGGAGCTAAAGCCCATCAAATTTACAAGAGCGGGCCGCTGGTGGGAGAAAGACAAGGAAATAGATATTGTGGCTTATGGCGAGAATTCAGGCGAAATTGCCTTTTTTGAATGCAAATGGAAGAGCCTGACTGAAAACCAAGCAAGGCGAGTATTGACCGACCTGCGGCAAAAATCCGAGTGCGTGAGGTGGAAATCAAGATGCCGCAAGGAGCATTTTGGAATTTTTGCAAAAATGTTGGAAAATAAGGAAAACCTTAGAAAGGAGGGCTATTTGGCGTATGATTTGGATGATTTTGCGCTATCAATCCCCCTAAACACCAAAAAAACACAAATCTAAAAATCAAAAGCCTATTTTTTCCTAGTAACCTTTTTTTTCACAGCCTTGCCTACGCTTGCGATTTTGTGGCCTATGCCTGCTTTTTTTGCCGGAGCCTTCTTTTTTAAAGGCGCTTTCTTTTTAACCGCCGCCGCTTTTTTCTTCACAACCTTCTTAACTGCCGCGGTTTTTTTAGCCACAACTTTTTTTGCTGCGGCGGCCTTTTTTACAACCTTTTTTTTCACAGGCGCTTTTTTTGCAATGGGCTTTGGCTTGTACTGAGCATATAGTTTTTGTATTTCAGCCAATGGCAGGGCAGCAGCAAGCTTTTCCTTGTTCCAGGATTTTGGGGCGTCTTTATTTTTAACTTTGAGCGCTGCGGCCAGCTTGTCTTTAGGAATTACCTTTAGCATGTCAGCTTTGCTAACCATAACTATATATATAGTTTATATATATCCGCTTGTTTATATCCGATTGATTATTATGGAGTTCTAATATTGCCAATAGATATTTACTGAGCTATTGGAAGGAAAATCTTGCCCTAAAACAATATTTTCTATTTTAGAGTTATCCTATATTAAAAGTATTATGGTAAATTTTGGGTATAGGTATTATGGAATACAAGGAAGCCATCCACGAGTTTATAAGGTCCAAATGCTATGATAATGCGGTTTTTGCCTCTACAAGGGGCCAGCCGCTTGTTATAGACTTTGCGGAGCTCGACAAGCACTCTCCCGAAATAGGAGAAAAGCTGCTTGATGATCCTGAGGAATATATTGGGCTGTTTGAGGAGGTCCTAAAAGATTTTGATCTTCCTAACGAGACTCCGGTTGAATTTCGGAACCTGCCAAAAAATGTGGGCACAAGAATCAGGAATCTGAGAGTCAGGCACCTTGAAAAGTTTATAATGATTGACGGGATAGTGAAAATTGCCTCCGATGTTAAGCCAAGAATTTATGTAACAATACATGAATGCCAGGAATGCGGGGAGGTTTTTGAGCAGGAGCAGAGAGGCTCGACTGTTGTAAAGCCTTATGTATGCCCAAACTGCGGCAGAAGGGACGGAATTAAAACCGCGGACAAGAAGATGTATGACTCGCGCTGGATTACCCTTGGCGAGCCTTTTGAGATTACGAGCGGCGAGAAGCCCGGAGAGCTTAGGGTTTTTTTAAAAAAGGAACTCACAACCCCTGAACTGCAGAGAAAGACCGACCCCGGCTATAGGATAATATCAAACGGAGTCCTAAAGGAGCTTCCAAGAAAGATGGGAAACCGGGATTCCACCCAAAGCGACATTTATCTTGAGGCAAACTTTGTCGAGCCCGCAGAAGAGGAGATTGAGGATATAGATATTGACAAGGAGGATGAGGCAAAAATACTTGAGCTTGCCAAAAACCCAAGAGTTGTTGATATGCTCGTAAATTCAATTGCCCCCTCAATTTACGGAAATGAAGATATTAAGGAGGCGATTTTGCTTCAACTTTTTGGGGGGGTTCCCGCAGAGCTACTTGACGGCACGAAAATCAGGGGGGACATCCATATTCTGCTTGTCGGAGACCCTGCAACCGCAAAGTCCCAGCTTTTGAAGCTCACCTCAAAAATCCTTCCAAGGTCAAAATATGTTTCGGGAAAGGGGGTTAGCGGGGCGGGTTTGATTTCCACTGTAAGGAAAGATGAGTTTACGGGGGGATGGGTGCTTGAGGCGGGAGCTCTGGTCTTGTGCAACCACGGGCTTCTTGCAATTGACGAGTTTGAGAAAATGGCCCCTGAGGACATGGTGTCTATGCACGAGGCCCTTGAGCAGGGGACAGTTTCCATTGCCAAGGCAAGCATTGTGGCTACACTCCCTGCCCAGACCTCAGTACTGGCGGGCGCAAACCCAAAGCTGGGCCGTTTTGACACCTATACCTCCATTGCAGAGCAGATAATTGTCCCTACAACAATCCTTTCGCGTTTTGACCTGAAATTTGTGCTAAGGGATATACCAAACCCCGAAACAGACGAAAAGCTCGTGGATTATGTCCTAAAAATGAGAAGCCGCCCGGATGAGATGTTTTTTGAAATTGAGCACAACCTGATAAGAAAATACATTATTTACGCCCGAAAAAATATCCAGACCGTGGAATTGTCTGATGAGACCCTTGGGGAATTCAAAAAATTCTTTGTTGAGCAGAGGGGCAAGTATTCTGAGGAGGACAAGATGGTCCCGATAACTTTCAGGCAGTTTGAGGGATTAATGAGGCTTGCGCAGGCTTCCGCAAAAGTGCACCTTAGAAAAAGGACTACTCCGGATGATGCAAGCAGGGCAATAAGGATTATGCAGACCTCACTTCGGCAGCTTGGGTTTGACCCCGAAAGCGGGCAAATGGATATAGACCGCGTTGAGACTTCGGTTTCGGGGGGGCAAAGGTCGAGAATGAGGGTGCTGATGGATGTTATTGATTCTATTGAGAACGAGCAGGGCAATGTGCCGCTTGAGGACCTTGAGGCAAGGGCAACAGACGAAGGGATAGCCCACTGGGAGGAATTGGTGCAGAAGCTGAAGCATGAGGGGGTTTTATATGAGCCTAAGCCGGGACATTTGAAGAAGGTTTGATTTTTGGGAAATAGGACCTTGCAGAGATCTTATTATATCTATTTCTTGGTTAGATCTAATATTATGGGAAAATAGGGGTAAAGTAAGGTAATAATATATATTTAAACCTATATAATCTATAACCGAAAAGTATATATATACCTCTATACTATTATATTTAGGTGATAAATATGATGAAACCAACTACATTTACTCCGGTAGACCCCACAGGAAGGAAAACCTCTGAAGATACAGTAACTGCGGATGATCTTGAAGCGGCAAAAAAATTATTTGGAGGCGATACCGCAGGATTTGTAAACAGTTTGTTGAAGGATAGATTTGGTGATGCAGATGCAGATCCTCTTTCTGAATTTGGGGGTAGTGTTTCTCCCTTTGATTATATAAGGCCCTTTTGGGCAGCTCTGGCTTATTTTGGAGTAAGATTTAACGAGTCTTTTGAGGATTTGAAAACATATGCAGCCATACTCCAGACGGCTGATACTAAAGAGCTTTACCGAAGAGTCACACGCCTGTCCGAAGAGAGTATAATTTCCGGTCTTTTGGGTGGTGGCGAGGAGAATCTTCAGGCTGATTTAGAGAAGCTCAAATCCGAACATGAGACTATGAAGAAAAACTACTCAACTATTGTATACCAAATACCTTACCTTATGCAATATTTGCCAGAAAGTGAGAGAAAAGAGCTTTGGCAGTACCTTCCCAACGATATTAAGGAAATCTATGCCTCCAATCTTTTTAGAGGCTACAATAGCAAAAATCAAAAAAGGGGGAGTTTTCCTCAAAAAAACAATACTTATCAGACTAAATTAAACTAACTGTATTTGGGTGCTACTTTTCAAGTTTTGATCCCAAACGTCTCCTTAGCTCATATAAGGTATTGCTGATGGATAGCGCATCTTGATATATCTCGCCCAACATTTCCATATACTCTGACTCCGAAAGTCTATTTTTCTTTCCCCTGAGTTCATCTAACCCTTTTTTTAATTTTTTAAGTTCGCTAAGATTTTGATCCAAAACCCTATCTTCAGTAAGTCTCAATTGTCGGCTAATATGCCTTGAGGCTTCTCTGCTTGATAGGTAGCGTTTAAGTTCATGGATTTCCTCATCAAGTAATTCCAGTTGACTTTTAACACTGCCAGCATCAAAGTATTCGGGCTGTTCTTGCACACGATCCCGAATTCTCATAAATATTCGGTCAATATACTCGAGCTTTCTATCCATATCTTCAGCTACTTTATCACTCCAGCCCAAAGATCCCCTAAAACTAGCCTTATCAAGCTGCTCTTTGATAATATCGTACTCTACCCGGGCTTCGTGTATAAAGGTCTTCACCGCATCCTTATTCCTTCTTGGAATGTCTACCTCTTTAACCCACTTTTCCAGGTAGTCTAGTTCCTTTTTTTTCATTTCAAGCCTTCCTTTCATAATACCCATATCATACTTCCTTTCGCCTAATTTTGCACTCATCCCTACACCCTTATGCAACCACTCGTGTTTGATTACACGAGTAAATATAAAATAGAAAAGACCGCCTATAAGCATAAGTTTAAACCACTGAGAAATGAATGCCGCGAATAATCCATAAAAGCCGTAGTAAACCATAGATATGAAAACAACAATACCTATGAGCGAGTTGGATTTTAGTGCAGTGTGCCCTCTCGTGAGGCTTGTTGACATAATATGCACGAATGCAATTAGGAATACCGAAGGGATTAAAATATACTCAATTAAAAGTTTATCAAGCGCCATCGTAGTGCAGGCAGGCCCTAGAGATAGGATGCCGCAAATCATAGCCTGAAGGGACATAATTATACAATACACCTTATAATAATAGGGCTGTGTTGAAAATAGCAATAAATCCCGCGGGTGAGAGTTGAATTTGCGGCGTTGTTCGAACGCAGTTAAGAACACACGCACTCACAACCTTCCGGTGTCTGAAAAACGCTGGCGTCTGAACTTGACAAATCAGCCAAGCACTACAGCCGGACGCTCTACCGTTGAGCCACCGCGGGATAAAATTATTTGGTTTTAAGCTTTTTAATCCGAATTCTCTTTCTCAAGAGCCGAGCGGATCTTCAGAGTTTCAGCCTCCATTATACCTTCCGGGGCCTCCTCCCTAAAAGGGGTATTCTCATACTTTTCAAAAAGGTGCCTTATCGCGCCTTTACTGGGCAGGACATGGAAATGTATGTGCCCCTCGCTTCTCCATTTAGCCGGATTTTGGATGACGATAGCATCTTTTCCGTACAATTTCGGCAGGGCTTTTTGGAGGGCGGATATGAGCCCAAATACAGCCTTTGCTTCCTGCCCGGTTAATTCGGAAACATCGGCAATATGCCTTATTGGCATTACAAGGCAGTGCCCACCTTTTATTGGCCACCTTGCGACAACCGAAAAAGCATGGCGGTTTTTCGAGATAATCCTGTTTTTTCTGCCAAATTCCGCGCAAAGCGCGCATTTTCCCATTTCGCCCATAACCCACTAATTAAAATTAACCTAAATTATGGAATACAAAGAGATGCTTGAGCAGGTATACTCGGTTGTAAAGAAAGGCGAGGTTGAGGAGAGAATCCAGATTATCCAGCCTTCAATAAGCACACTTGGAAACAAGACTATACTTTCAAACTTCGACAAATTCTGCGCTTCTATTAGGCGAGACCCCCTTCAGGCCGCTAAATTTCTTTACAAGGAGCTTGCGGCATCAGGCTCATATGACCGGGGAAGGCTCATTCTTGCGACAAAATCCCCTCTTGTCCGGGATAAAATCGAAAAATACATGAAAAACTATGTTTATTGCAGCGAGTGCAAAAGGCCCGACACCATAATTGAAAAGGAAGGCCGGTTTTTTGTGATAAAGTGCGAGGCTTGCGGGGCTAAAAGGACAATTAGCCTTTAGGAATGATATTGCTAAATAGCAGATATAGCTTATGAAACTCACTTTTCTTGGGACAGGCGGAGGCAGGCATGTTGTAATCAGCCAGCTTAGGGCAACAGGGGGCTTTCTGGTCGAAGAGAAGGATTTATTTCTCCATGTTGACCCCGGCCCGGGAGCTTTGGCAAGGGCCCGCCAGTTTAAAAAGGACTTAAGGAAGGTAAATGCCATTTTTGTGTCCCATGCCCACCCCGACCACTACACCGAGCTTGAAATGGTGATTGAAGCCATGACTCTTGGGGCTAAGGAAAAAAGGGGTGTTTTGATGGCAAATGAATATATTTTCAGGGGTGAGGGAAAATTCAGAAGGGTTGTTTCAGATTACCATAAAGAGATTATAGGCAATTATTTTGAGCTTGAGCCGCAAAAAAAGGCTGAATTTGATGGAACAATACTTACGGCAACCCGATGCAGCCATGCTGAGGATAAATGCATTGGGTTTGTTTTGGAGAAGGGGGCTGTCCGCTTGGGATATACTGCTGACGGGGCATATTTTGAAGGTCAGGAAAGCCAATTTCAGAACTGCGATTGCCTCATCCTAAACTGCCTTAGACCAAGAAATGCGCCCCATTACGGCCATATGAATGCGGATGATGCCAGAATCCTTATAGAGAGGTCCGCCCCAAAGCTTGCAATTCTCCAGCATTTGGGCATGAAAATGCTTTTTGGCGCGGCTGAAAGGGAGGCGGCATGGATTGCAAAAGAAACCGGCGTAAGGACAATTGCCGCAAAAGACGGCCAGAGTGTGGATATTGGTGGAGAGAATTTTTTGGGGCAGAGAACTTTGAGATAATTTCCGCTCTGGAGAGATATATCTAAAATTTATCAAAAGGTAAATTTACAAGATTTCCTTCTCAGAGACGATTACGAAGTCGCCGACGCTTTTGACTGTTGAGAACGGGATTATGAAGCAACCCCTGTCATCTGTCTCAAGGCTCATCTGCTCAACCACTTTTGTTGGGGCCTCGATTTTGATGTTTAGGAGCTCTCCGCTTTCAATTATGAAGTTTATGTCGCCGATAAGCCCGAATTTTCGGCCTGTCTCCTCAGAAACGATTATTTTTCCGATAATGTCTTTACACATTGCGTCCATAATTATCCAACAGATATATAAATAAGCTGAATAAGCCCGGGACCGCTTTTTTAGCAGAACGGCGCGCCAAATAGGATTTTTTAGGCAGAAATTTTACAAAAAACTTTACAAAAAAC
>Ga0334887_1001897_pt1 | contig 25222 bp, 28 predicted proteins | sample GraSluR1_MG_10_FD_207217 | JGI IMG/M metagenome (GOLD analysis project Ga0334887, IMG submission 207217) | Sludge microbial communities from methane-producing bioreactor in Wageningen University, Netherlands - Granular Sludge_18_07-R1 | ecosystem: Engineered > Bioreactor > Anaerobic >...
GTAATACCCCAGGCCCCCGATTATGTGGAAGGGGTAACCAATCTCAGGGGGAATATTTTACCGGTTCTGGATACACGCATAAAATTTGGTATGGAAAAAGCTGAAAGGGACGTTTCCAGCCGGGTGGTAGTGGTTGTTTCCAAAGGAAAGGCAGTGGGCCTGAGTGTTGATGGGGTGTCTGAAGTATTGCGCATCGAGGGTCAAAATATTGAACCGGCACCGGCTATGGTGTCAGGCTCAGATGCTACTGCCATTGCAGGAATGGTTAAAATCAAAGATGGCAAAAAGGTGGTTATGATACTCGATGCGGCTCAATTGTCCAGTATTGGTGAATCTTCGCTTAGCTCGACATCCAATGTGAAGGCGGCAAGAGAACTCAATAGCAGAGGGCAGGAAAACAAAATTGAAGAAGTACAGCTGGTATCATTCTTCCTGGGTAAGGAAGAATTTGCCCTGGAAATAGAACGTGTGTGTGAAATTATTCGCTATCCCGAAATAGTGAAGGTGCCAAATGTTCCTGATTATGTAAAAGGGGTTATTTCACTGCGGGAGCGGCTTATCCCTATTATTGACATGCGTATCAAATTGGCTACAGGTGTGGCAGAAAACAATGATAATACCAGGGTAGTGGTGATCGATGTGGATAATATACAGCTTGGTCTGGTAGTTGATAAGGTTAATGAAGTAGCTCGTATTCCCAAGGACTCAGTTTTCCCCCCGCCCCAGGGCATAGCGGGCGAACAAAATGAATTGCAGGGTATTGTGCGCCTTGATGAGGGGAAAAGGATTATAATGCTGCTTGATGCTCACACTGTGATGAGTTTTGAGGAATTTGATGAAATCTCGCAGATTGAAGGCGATGAGTTCTCCGCTTCACAGGGACAGGATGACGGACAGGATGAGGTTGATGAAGAAAAAATGGTAGTATTCAAGCTGGCCGAAGAAGAATATGGGGTACGTATCAGCCAGGTACAGGAGATTGACCGTTTGTCCAATATTACCAAAGTTCCCCGGGCCCCCCGATATGTAGAGGGAGTTGTCAACCGGCGGGGAGATGTCATACCAGTAATAGACCTGAGAAAACGCTTTGAAATGGATAGCAAGGAATACACGGAATTCACCAGGATTATTGTCAGTGATATCAATAAAAAGAAAATTGGCCTTATTGTAGACGAAGTACTGGAAGTACTCAGGGTTCCCAGCGCTTTGCTGGAGGAGGCTCCGGATATTTTGCAGGGTGATAAGATGCAGAATTTTATGGATGGGATTGCTAACCTGGAAGAACGAATGATAATGATGGTTAACCTGGAGAATATTTTGCTCGAAAAAGAATGGGATAAAATCGCCGGTATTCAAAAAAGCCAGAGCGAAAAGAAACAAGCCCTGGCTAAAGCAAAGCCAAAAGCAAAACTAAAAAAGCAGGGACGGAGCAGGCCTGATGATAAGAGTACTGATAGCTGATGATTCTGCATTAATGCGGAAAATATTAAAAAAAATATTGGAATCTGATCCCGAGATTCAGGTAGTTAGTACTGCTCGTGACGGAGTAGATGTTGTGGACAAAGCCAGAGAGTACCAACCAGACGTTATCACCATGGATGTAAATATGCCAGGGCAGGATGGGATTACTGCCCTGCAGTATATTATTTATGAAAAAATATGCCCGGTGATTATGGTTTCGTCACTTACTCAGGAGGGAGCCTTGACCACCTTTGAGGCTCTGGAACTGGGGGCCTTTGACTTTGTGGCCAAACCAGGGGGAACAGTATCCGGTGAAATGGAAAAAGTTGCCGGAGAACTCCTGGAGAAAATCAAGCTGGCTGCACAATCAGGCAAATGTGGCCTGATCAAGGAAAAGCCTGTCCGGGGTTCTGAAAGAAAATTCAGCAGGAAAAACCCCGGAAGGGTGGTCAGGCAGGTTTTAAAAGCCGTAGCTATGGGGATATCTACCGGCGGCCCCAAAATGATTTATGAGGTTCTGCCCTTAATACCCCCGGATATTAATGCTGCATTTTTTTTGGTACAGCATATGCCGTCCAATTTCACATCTGCCTATGTTAATAGATTGAATGAGGCCTGTCAGGTCTCAGTAGTAGAAGCCCAGGCTGGTACCAAAGTAGAGGCAGGTGTGGTTTATGTTGGCAGCGGAGGACGCCATCTCAACCTGGTCAGGAATTCAGCAGGTGATGCGGTTATAAGGCTATCTTCCAAACCGGATCACCTCTTTGTTCCCTCGGTAAGTGTAATGATGCACTCTGTTCTGGCTGTATATGGTAAACAAACAATTGGTGTAATAATGACCGGAATGGGCAGTGATGGAGCAGACAGCATGGTGGAAATACGCCAGGCTGGAGGGCTTACCATTGCTGAGTCAGAGGAAAGCGCAATTGTATTCGGGATGCCGGGCGAAGCGATTAAACGGGGGGGAGCCGAAATCATTGTACCGATATGGGATATAGCTTCTGAGATCGTCAAAGCTGTAGATGGATAAGTCAACCTGTGTTAAAACCCAAAAACACAAATAACTGGAGGAGGAGAGATATGAAAGGTTTAAGAGCTGATGGAACAGCAATAAGGATTATGGCAGTAGATGATTCGCCAATCTCGCGAAAAATGATAAAAAAAGCCCTTGAACCCGAAGGCTTTGTGATCGTAGGAGAAGCTGCCAATGGGAAAGAAGCTGTGGAACTTTACCCCACAATTCAGGCTGATGTTGTTACCATGGATGTGACCATGCCGGTAATGGATGGCCTGGATGCCGCTTCAGCCATTAAGAATATAAATTCCAAGCAAAAGATTATAATGCTGAGTGCTATGGGGGATGACGATATTATTAAAGATGCAAAGTCCCGGGGAATTGATGATGTCTGTGCAAAACCCTTTAAACCCGATGAGATAATAGGAAAAATTATCAGGATTCTGGAGAATTGAGGTGAAGCAGTTTGTCAAAAGACTCATATTTATCCCCATTTTCTCTGGCAACCAGCGATGTCTTGAAAGAAATGCTGGATATAAATATCGATGGTAGTGAAACTGCGAGCGAAGGGGATCTGTTTGTTTCCCAGGGATTTATTGTGGTAGTTGGATTTACCGGAGGTTGGAAAGGACGGTTTTTTCTCGATATGTCTTCAGAGACAGCCATACAAATGGCTTCACTCCTGACAGGAGATGATTATGATTCGGTAGGCGATGAAGATGTAATTATGTCCGGGGCCGAATTGGCTAATATTATCAGTGGGAATGCGATCACTGATATCAATAATAGCCAGCCAGGTTTAAATATTCGCCTGACACCACCGAGTGTTTTTGCCGGTGATGGTATCAGTATGTTCAATGTCAGACTGTCTTCTTCTTCAGCCTTGATGCAGACAAATATCGGAACAATAAAAATTAATGTTGCGGTAGAAGGAGGTAAGTAGACATGGATGTAAAACACATAAATGCCTTTGTATCTGGTCTGCTTAATGTGTCCAATATGCTGGGGATAAATGACATTAAAAGAACCGGGCTGGCGAAAAATGAAAGCCTTAAAACCGATAATGATGTCAATATAATTATTGGCCTGGTTGGGGATCTCAGAGGAAATGTGGTACTCTCATTACAGGAGGCTACTGCCTGCAATATTGCATCAAAAATGATGGGAGGCGTGCCTGTAGAACAGTTTGATCTAATGCCCAAAAGTGCCCTGTGTGAAATGGCTAATATGATTGCCGGTAATAGTGTCAGCAATCTGGAGCAAGCTGGAAGCCTGGTGGATATTACTCCCCCAACCCTTGTAAATGGAAGGAATATGATTTCTATGATTAGCCAGGTGGAGACTATTATTGTACAGTTTGCTGCGAGTGAAGGAACGATTGCGATAAATATTTCCCTGGAGTAAACTATATATAGAATATAATTTATGCTACCGGAGGCATCTGCTTCCGGTTTTATTTTCCCGCGAATTACAAACAAACCTTGATTATTTTTTAGATACGAATATCATAGAAGGTACTGATATATTCCAACAGGTGATTATTAGGATAGGGGGGAGTTAATTGATTTGTCCCAACTGCGGTGAAGAAATTTCTTCAGACAGCATTTTTTGTAATTATTGTGGAAATAAAATAGAAAAAGAGGAAGGTATACAGGAGGGTGAGCTGGAACCCATACTTGCGAAGGGGCTGGAGACAGAAAAAAGAAGCGCCAAAGGCAACAAAGTGATAAAAGTAGTATTAATAGTAGTGTTTTTAGGAATTATGGGATTTTTAACTATATCAATGCAAAAGAATATAAGCAATGAAACCATTATGAGTGAGTTCAAGGGGTTTTTCCAGGAAGGCGAATATGAAAAGGCTTATGACTTATACCAGAGCGAGATGCAAGAGGATAAGGTTCTGCTGGAAAAGACCAGCGAATATCTATTAAGTCAAATAAATTCTATAGAAAAGAATTATGGAGAAAAAATCTTAAGCTATGAAGCTGCTGTAGAAGAACTGGATCAGGTTGCAGCATACGGAATGCTTGAAAAACAAGTCATGGAAAGCAGGAATAATTTGATTGCTCTAAACAAAGAGGAAATAAATGCCGGTGGAAAGCAGGTCAACTCTGGAACTAAACAGCCTGCAGAAGATGAGTTCAAAGGTGAATTGGAAAAACCTGTGCTGGAAGTGATAAGTGTAAAAGTTAAGTCATCCCTGGTATTCAACGATTGTTATGTACAGGTCAAAAATGTTTCCGAGCAATCAATAGAAAAATATGAACTGATAATGCTCTATTTTGATAAAGATGGTAAGGTAGCCAACGATGCCAGTACTGGTTCAAATATCGGAAAAGGCAAATCAGATGCCAAGCTTTATCCTGAGCAGACTTCAAATACTAATCGCTATCATTGTATTCCGGGAAATGCAGAGAAAGTCAAGGCCATAGTAAGCAGGGCAGAGTTTTTCGATGGCAGTGTATGGTGTCTGGAAGACTTGGATGAATGGATTGCCAGGGAAAAAGATAGATTTTAGATATCCTTAAATTATGTGTTATAAGATGAGACAGCAAGGAAATGTACCCAAGCAATTATATTAAAAAGTAAATTATGCAAAATCCTCAAATGAAAGCTCTTTAAAGGAAAACGGCACTAAGATATTGAAGTATCATCAGTAGAAGCAAGAAAGGGAGTTTTGTTGTGCGACTCGTAGCTATAGAAAACTTCAGACTGGTAGACCGCAATAAGGCCGGGGCTGATGTTGTTTTTGAAAAAGACAGCAATAAATATACGGCTAAGTTCTTTTTCTATTTGCAGGGAAACAGCTGTCTCAGTATAAGGACAGGCAGACATGAAGAGGGTATAAGAACCTGCGAATTGGAGGATTATATAAAAGAAAACAGAAATGAACTCAAAAAAATAGTCAAGCCGGAGGTTGAACGGGTTAGAAAAGAGCAGAGAATTCGTGTATATGGGCTCAAGGAGTAAAATTTATGGGCTTATATATACGCTAAAACAAAGCCGGCTACAAGCCCCAGAGATATACTGATTATCATTAATTTCTTATTTAGCAGGGCTGTTTTCAATAGCTCCTGGTAATATTTCTTATCGGTAATAGCTCTGGCAAAGCCTTTAAAGCCTGAAGGACTGAACGTGTCCTTTATTTTTTTATATAATAAGCGGATATTCAAAATACCTTTGATTTTCAGGAAAAGGTGCTTATGGTTAGGCATGGTCAAATCTGTTGCAATACCCTTAATTCTATTGTTTTGATCAACAAGAATAAGGTTTTGTTTCTCTGAATAGAGTTCTTCCTCAGGCTGCGAGTTTTCTTCCGGCTCCAGAGCGATTTCTTTGAATATAGCATCAAGTTCTTCAATTTCTTGTTCAGGTATTTTCTCTGACATTGTCTGAACTCACCTCAATTCAAATTGATTTTTCCTTGAATTTTTTTAGAATAGTTATTAATAACAGATCCAGAAGCAATGTGAATATGTAAGCGATCCAGAAGGAATAAGTCTGCAACAGGCCTTTAATTATACCCCAAAATACCATATTCATAAGAATAATTGTCAGAATTATGGCAAAAAGTTTTATGAATTTTTCCATGGTTTTCCTCCAGTATCTGTTGCTTGGTTCTTATTAAGTTTTTCTTCTTAACTATTTCTTCTAGTATGAATTAAAGAAGATTAAAATACAATATGATGACCTGGATTTTCCAATATCTATTGCAAAAAAGTATATTTCATGATATTTTAAAATCTGTGTTTGGTTAAACTTTGATGATAATGGGAATTTATGCATTAGATACACAGTTTTTACCGTTTATAGTGCATTGTTTTTTCGTACTGATTTCACATATAATCATAAGAAGAAGAGTACAATTTACTGTGGACATTTGAGAGGCTATGTTTTATTGTATAGTCCAGAGTGAAAACAGGTCTGTCTTCTTGCAAATAGGTGCGGAGGTGATACTATTGAAGAAGCGATGGGGAAAGGGAGAACCAGTAAATCTGTCAGATTTGTTGAAAATCACACCGGTAGCCAACGAAATAGTGCAATTGAGCGAAGAATTGGAAATGAGTAGCACCGACGTAATGTGGATAGTGGCTCAGATCATTGATAATAATGATGTAAGCAATGGACAGGAATTTGCCCGGCTTTTTGAGGAAGAGGAAGATAACCTGGAAGATGATTGGGATGAAGTGGATATTGAAGGCCTGGAAGCTGAAATGGATCAGGCAAAGTATTCAGTGAATATCAAGATACACAGCAGCGGTAAATTTCCGGAAATGGGTTTTAAGGCAGGTATCAATGAAAAAGAAGATATCCATTATTTCTTCGATATGGTAATGGAAATGCTCGATAAACTGGAATAGAGAAATATAATTACCGGCAAAAAACACCTGGGTTTGTCCCGGGTTTTTTTGTATGTCCAATCTTGGAAAGTCAGGATCTTGTTCCCCGTGCTTGAAGAATGAGCCATATGTGGCTTATTATTAAAGGTAGGAGGAGTGAGAGAATGATAATAGAATTAACGAAAGAGATAAAAGTAATAAGGCCGGAAGCCAAAGCGATGTTTCCCTATAGCAATTCAGTCTTCATTGATGATGCATTAAAGGGGATTATAGACTGTGGTTCAGGGGGGCGGGCATACAGAGAAATACCTGTAAAAGAGGTTGAATTGGCCCTGCTCAGTCATTACCATTTTGACCATGTAAATGGAGTTAGCTTTTTTGAAAATGCCAGAGTATTGGCAGGGCAGGAGGAAGAAATTGTTTACCGGGATCCGAAAGCCTATGTGAGCTATGCTGGTTTTGATGAATGGGAGAAGATCATGGGAAAAGTTGAGCGAGAAAGTTTTCCCAACAGCATACCTTTGCCGGATGATGTCCCGGTTAAAAGGGGCTTTCAGTATATTGAACTGGATGGACTTATAAAAGATGGAGACATTTTTGATTTTGGCCAGGTGAAATTAAGAGCTATTCATACCCCTGGGCACTCACCAGGACACTATGGTTTCTTTTTTGAAAAAGAAGGGATAATTTTTTCGGCAGATATAGATCTGGCAAAGCGGGGACCATGGTTTGGCTTTGAGTGTTCTGATTTTGGACAGTTTGTAGACTCGGTTCAACGGCTTATTGAACTGGAACCCCGTGTTTTAGTCACCTCACATCGGAGAATATTCGATAAAGAAAATGATAATATAATAAAATTGCTGAAGGAATACCTGGATATTGCCTTGAGAAGACAGGAAAAACTTATCAACTATTTATCAGAGCCCAGGAGTTTCGAAGATTTGAGCCGACAGGATTTTCTTTATGAAGCCGGAGACAATACTCCTTTTGCTGTTTTTTTCTCCAGGATAATGATAAAGAAATTCCTGAAACACCTGGAGGAGAATAATTGCCTGCTGAAATTGGAAGATGGATATTATCAAAGGATTTAGGGGAGCTGCTATGAATGGTCGGCGGACACTTTATCTGTTAATACTTATTATTCTGGCCCTGCTTTTTTTCGGGGCTTTTGGCGATAATTCTCAAAATCATACAGAAATGCCGTTGAGGATCAGCAAGGAACAAATAATAAAGGACTTCCAGGTATTAAGTAATGAACAGAATGAAACAGAGAATTCACAGCAGTCAGTAGCGGTATTGATTTGCTTTCCCCATTCTTTTACTGGAGAAAGGGGAGACGTTTTTTACATAATCAATGAGAGCGTTAATAACAGAGAAATCGCCTATACGGACAAGTATCTGATATATGAAAAAGATGAGCAAGCCAAGGTTAAGCAAATCATGTATAAGCTCGATGAAACGTTCCACAACCTTAGAATTCCTGAAGATAATTTTGAAAATTTTTCTTTGCGGGACTAGCTGCTCCTTGCCATCCCTGGAACCGCTGCCCTGGCAGCCTGTGCTTATTCAAACGCCGCTCAATCAACGTACCCTGTGTACGCCTCAATCGCGGCGTTTACTAATTTATTGTGCTTCATCTTTTATGCTTGACTGAATTCTTGTATTCAGGATTTGCAGAAATACTTGGTTTTAAGGATTCGATGATTTCATTTATTTCGTATAAAGGTGAATACCTGAGCAAGGCAGTGGCCAGTTCAACACACCCTAAAACCCCGCTCAAGGTGGCCAGGCCTCCTGTAATTATCTCTGACCCGGAAAGAAAGAAAAAACAAAAGGCAAATATATAACGCGCAATGACTCCATCTTTTGATAACATAAATAAGCCTTCTCTCTAATTTATTGATATTATTATTGAACTGTGTTGCTTTTCTTATACAGGAGGTTTATGCCAAAGAACATGAGTACTTGATATATCTATACCATGGAGATGAGATAAAAAAACCTCATCTTAATACGGGAATCTGAATAAGTAGAAATACGCAAGGAGGTTAAGATCTTGTCAAATGTGAATATATATTTCTTTGCCGGAGGAATAGTCTCAGGACTGATTATTTCCTGGGTCTGCTTGCGCTATAATCTGCAAAAGGCCCGTTGGAAACATCAAAATGAGACAAGTCTGCTTTTGGAGAGAGCAGGGAATAAAGAACAGCAGTTGGAAGAGTTGAAATTACAGATTGCAAGCAAGGACTCCGAGCTGGAAAAACTAAGAAAGGAGTTTTTGCATGAATCCCAGGAACGAAGAGCTGCCGAAGAAAAGAATTCCCTTATTCCTCATATGGAAAATGAACTTGCAGATAGAGAAAAAAGAATAAATAATTTACTGGAGGAAAATTCGGGTCTCAGACAAAAGACAAGTGAACTGATGGCAAAAGTTCAGGAAGCGGAGAAATCGGCAGAAGAAAAACTACAGCTTTTGAACGAATCCCGGGAAAAGCTCTCTGACGCATTCAAGGCCCTTTCCGCAGATGCTCTGAAAAACAACAGCCAATCCTTTCTGGAACTGGCCAGGACTAGTTTGGAAAAATATCAGGAAAATGCCAGAGGGGATTTGCAGATGCGGCAGCAGGCTATTGACAAGATAGTCGAGCCTCTGAGAGAGTCTCTCAAGAATGTTGACAAGAAACTGGAAGCTGTTGAAAGGGAACGCAACCAGGCTTATATTGGCCTGAACGAACAGATTAAAGCAATGGCCAGTACCCAGGTGCAATTACAGACTGAAACATCCAATTTGGTTAGAGCCCTCAGAACTCCTAATGTAAGGGGAAGATGGGGAGAAATACAGCTCAAGAGAGTTGTGGAAATTGCCGGGATGCTTGAATACTGTGATTTTTTTCAGCAGGAATCAATTGATACGGAAAACGGTGTCTTGCGTCCTGACATGCTCGTAAGGCTGCCTAATGGAAGAATGATCGTAATTGATTCCAAGACACCGTTGCAGGCTTATCTGGAGGCTCTGGAGACAAAGGATGAAGAAAGCAAGGAAGCCAAGCTGAAAGAACATGCGCGCCAGCTTCGCACCCATATCAGCCAGCTCTCGGCTAAAAAGTACTGGGAACAATTCCAGTCAGCACCAGAATTTGCAGTTCTATTTCTGCCGGGAGAGTCTTTTTTCAGCGCGGCTCTGGAACAGGATCCGGCTTTAATTGAATTTGCTTCGCGCCACCGGGTTATTTTAGCTACCCCAACTACCCTGATTGCTCTTTTACGTACTGTGGCGTATGGATGGAAACAGGAAACAATAGCTGAAAATGCCCAGGCTATCAGCGAACTGGGAAGGAATCTGTATGAAAGAATCAGGGTGCTGGCCGAGCATTTTAACGATATGCGCAGAGGCCTTGAACGCACCCTGGAATCTTACAACAAAGCGGTAGGTTCTCTGGAAACCCGGGTACTGGTTACCGCCCGGAAATTTAAAGAGTTTGGTGCCGGCAGTCCCGATGAGATACCAGGTCTGGATTCAGTTGACAGAATACCCCGCAGTCTGCGAAGCAGTGAACTGGGAGGATTTGAACAGGTAAAGCAAAACAGCATTGCTGCAGTAATTGATGATGAAAATTCGGAAGGAATTTAACATATTGTTTACCGGGAATTAACCTCTTAAGACTGCCAAAATTAATTTTGCAGTAATATAATTATGCAGGGAAGCATATAATCTAAATGTTTGAAAGGAGGGAGATAAGTGTGGATCAAAAATTAATAGATGAAATTCTGAATGATATTGGATTAGAACATATCGAATATCTTGACGAAGAACATGAGGAAAAAGAATAATGAAGAAGCCATTTAAGCGATCCCCTTAGATGGCTTCTTTATTTATGGGTATTTTATTCTTTGCTTTCTTCTTTTAGCAGCTCGGATACCGTGACAAATTGGTAGCCCTGTTCTTTAAGATTATCTATGACAACGGGGAGGGCTTCTGTAGTTTGCTTACAGGTATCACTGGCGTGCATTAGAATAATATCTCCGGGATGAACACGCTTGCTGACCCTATCGATAATGGTTTTTATACCGGGATTCATCCAGTCAAGAGAATCAGTTCCCCATTGTATGACTTCGTAATTACATTCATGAATTGCTTCAACGACCTGATTGTTGTAGTCTCCATTGGGGGTTCGTATTAGGTCGGCATCCACTCCGCTAACTTCCTTTATGTTCTTGTGGGCCTTCATGACTTCTTCTTTTATCTCCGTTTTGCTCAGATTACTAAGGTTAATGTGACGGTATCCATGACTCCCTATTTCATGACCGTCTTCCTTGATCCTTTTTACTATCTCCGGGTATTGTTTAACCCAGGGGCCGGAAAGGAAAAAAGTACTTTTCACTTTCTTATCTTTAAGAATTTCTATTACCGGCATAGGTGTATTAGTTCCCCAGCTGATGTCAAATGTCAAGGCTACTATTTTCTTGTCTGTTTTTACCTCATATATGGGTTTGAGTTTGGAATTGGCCTGCACAAAGACCACACTGCTTACAACGATTAAGAGAGCAATAATAGCAATCAGTGTAATTTTAGCTCGACTCTGCATCCGGTAAAAGCCGAAAATTCTGGGCATTGTTTTCACCTTCTTCCAATTAGATTTTTCATTAATTATTATGGTAAATCTGCTCATATTATTCCTTTTCTTCCAGCTTTATTAACTCACTCACAGTAAGAAAATTGTAACCCTTTTCTTTTAATTTGGAGAGCAGCATATCTGTTGCTTTTGCTGTTTGATGACCGTTCGGGCAACCATCATGAAGAATGATAATCTGACCGGGTTCTATATGCTTAATGATGTGATCGGCAATTCTGTCGGCAGACATTCCATTTTGCCAGTCCTTGCTGTCCTGCTGATAGGTCCAGTAAGCAATAATCAGGTTTTCCTTTTTGCACAGCTTAACCAGATCATAGGATAGATAACCACCGGGAGGACGAAATAACCCAGGCTCTATACCGGTAGTTTTCTCTATTATTTCACTGGTTTTCTTGATTTCCTCTAAAATGAATTCTTTGCTTTTATTATTAAAATCAGGATGAGAAAAACTGTGATTTCCAATTTCATGTCCTTCAAGCGACATCCTCTTGAGCAGCTCAGGATAATCTTGTGCTCGTTTTCCCATTAAAAAGAAAGTGGCATGGGCACCGTGTTTTTTCAGAGCGTTAAGAACCAGCGGGGTATAATTGGGGTCCGGGCCATCATCGAAAGTCAAAGCCACGGCTTTTTGCTGGGTATTCACTTGACTGACAACTATTCCTTCTTTAATCCAGTTTTTCATGTTGGGATGTAGAGCAAAGCTATAAAAGCCCAAAGATAAACCCAGGAAAAGAATAGTGGAAAAAAAGACTCCGATATTTTTCTTTTTTGCTATTATTAACACAATAAACACCTCTCCTTTTTGCTTGCTAAACCCGGATTTGGCTTGTTGGCATTTATACATTAATCACTATTGAAATAAGCCTTATTAAATATATTACTCATCTGAATCGACTATGAATTATTTGAAGAAAGGGAATACTATGATTATTATTGATTTTGCCACGAGATGAGGGTATAATTGTTTAATATAATGGGCCGTTAACTCAGAGGGAGAGTGCTTCCTTGACGCGGAAGAAGCCACAAGTTCGAATCTTGTACGGCCCACCATAAGAACATCGTAAAAGCCCAGGTACAGCGGGCTTTTTTCTATGTGGGAAAATCCGGAAGGGCAAGTAAGTATCTATCGGTGAAACAGGAGACAGTACTTTGTTTGACGAGCGTGACAAACAAAGAACCTTCTCCTGTTTTCGTGTAATATAATAAAATTAATGTCATAAATTGTTAGGAAGCTTGATAGACTGTTTCTAGAAGGAACAGTTTTTTTTACGGTATTATTAAGAAAGGAGATATCTTTTTATGGCACATTGGTTGTTTTGCCAATCTTGTCAGCAGTGGAGCAAATTTGCAACACCCCTGTCTGATGACAAGTACTGTCCCTTGTGCAGCAAAATGTATATTACTGTAAAAACGCGTATTGCTTCGCTTCCTGATGAAAAAACGGTTGAAGAATTAACGGTGCAGGAAAAACCTATAAAATCTGAAACTCAAATATTAACAAATGTTGAAATCACAGAATCTGAAAGTTGCGAGATATCAGAGACCCAGGACAAGGCTGAAATGTTTGCAGGCGAAAATTTTCCGGAAACTCCCATACAACTTCAAAAATCTGAAGGGGCTGAAGAAGGAGCGCAAGAATCAGGAGAGCAGGAGGAGCAGGAAGTAGAAAATGACCAGGAAGAGCAGAAGGAGCAGGAAGTAGAAAATGACCAGGAAGAGCAGAAGGAGCAGGAGGAGCAAGAAGTACAAGATGACCAGGAAGAACAGGAAGAGACCCGGGACGCAGAGACATTTATTGATTCCGATATAATGGAAACAAATGAAACACCGGATCTGCCGGGCAAACCCAAAATGACCAGAACACCTGAAACATACCTGGAAAGAAAGAGACGGAAAAAAAATTTGCGTTAGGAATGAACGTATTGCAGATTCCTATAAGAAAGTAATGAGCTGGGTTTTGAAAGTATGATGATAAGCTGTACCCTCCGTTTTCAGGAGGGTTTTCCTTTTTTCAAGAAAATCCAATTATCAAATCTTTCTGAAATTTTGTTTTTTCCGCTTCAGTTTTTTTTCAACAGCAAAGAAGATATCTTGAAAGGTAAATAGAGCCTGTGTTTACCAGGAACAAATAATGTAATATGATTGAATATAGCAGGTTGGGATTTTTAGAAATTGAGCTACAGCAGGAGGTTGTTGTTATAAAAGAGGATATCTTGGAGAAAATTATACTGGTATTTATGAATACGGGCTCATCAGATAAAGCTGGTTTTGAATACTATATGGACGAACTTAAGGCTTTGACTGAAGCAGCAGGCGGACAAGTAGCAGGAAGCCTGGTTCAGAATAAACAAAGACCGGAAAATGCTACCTATATAGGAAGTGGGAAAATCGAGGAACTCAAGCACTTGATAATACAAAGCGAAGCAGATACAGTAATCTTTGACAGGGAATTGTCACCTGTACAATTGCGCAATTTAGAGGAAAGACTGGAAATCAAAGTACTCGATAGAACTATGCTCATCCTGGATATCTTTAAGCAGCGGGCCAAATCCAGAGAAGGCAAATTGCAGGTTGAACTGGCTACATTACAGTACCGTTTGCCGCGTTTGCGGGGAAAGGGGCAGGACTTGAGCCGTTTGGGTGCCGGTATTGGAACCCGCGGGGCTGGTGAGCAAAAGCTTGAATTGGACAGGCGTTATATTCGCAAACGTATAAAGGATATTGAAAAGCAGATCGGGAAAATAGAGAAAACCCGGGGACTACACCGCAAGCAAAGGAATAGGGCAGGCCTAAAAACCATTTCGCTGGTGGGCTATACCAATGCAGGTAAATCCACACTTTTTAATGCTTTATGTAAAATAGCCCATAAAAGCGGACATGAACAGGTTGAAGCGGATAAACGCCTGTTTCAGACCCTGGATACTACTACACGCCGCATAGAACTCTGTAAAGGGGAAAATGTGCTGCTGGTAGATACCGTTGGCTTCATTCGGGAACTTCCCCATAATCTGGTGGCTGCTTTTCGTTCAACTCTTGAGGAAGCAGTATTTGCTGATCTTATATTGCATGTTGTTGATATTGCTGATGAGGAATATTTGGAAAAAATAGAGCTTGTTGAAGAGGTGCTGTCAGATCTGGGTGCAGATCAGGAAAGGATACTGACAGTTTTCAATAAAATCGACCTTTTGGAGGATAAGCCTGATATCAATGGGGTTCCTGGTATATCTGCGGCCAGTGCCTGGGGGCTCAATGATTTACTGGAAACAATAAGAACCAGACTCAATAATGAGGAGTTTTCCATCCCTAAGTGAAAGCCGTCTGTTCTTGCGCTGTTCCTTCCTGACGAAATATAAATCAGATAAAACCAATCTAATAAAAATATGATAAATACTAGGAGGCTTGGGTTGTGCTGGAATTTTTAAGAAAACGTAGAAGCATTCGTAAATACAAAGAAAGGGCCATCGAGCAGGAAAAGGTAGAACAATTGATCAAAGCAGTACTTTTGTCACCTTCTTCCAGGAGTTTACGGCCCTGGGAGTTTATCTTTGTGGATGATAGGGAGATTTTAATAAAACTATCGAAGAGCAAGGAACATGGTGCTGCGTTTTTAAAAAACGCAGCCCTTGGGGTGGTAATAATAGCTGATCCGGAAAAATGTGATGTCTGGGTAGAAGATAGTTCTATTGCCTCGATTATTCTGCAATTGATGGCAGAAAGCCTGAATCTGGGTTCTTGTTGGATACAGATTAGGAAAAGATGGCATGGTTCTTTCACTACTGCAGAAGATTATGTAAAGGGATTATTAGATATACCGGAAAAGTATAGAGTACAATCCATTATTGCTATCGGTTATCCGAATGAAAATAAAGCACCCTATGAGTATGCTGAACTTCAATATGGAAAGATTTACCAAAACTCTTTTGGATATCCCTATAATAAATAGAACTGCCAGAGTAGCTTTAAAAAGCCAGGAAATTAGCAAAAGCTGCCTTTGTGATACGCTTTGAACAGTGTTTATCATGAGCTTTGGGATTTCTAATCTTAGATGGTTTCAAACAGGATAAGACCTGTTTTTTTGTTTTTTTAGACATAAAAAGGTATTGAATAATAGAAAAGCAGTATACATATACTAGAACAACTCTTAATAGGGAGGCCGCATAATGAAATTTGAATTTCAGATAAGCACGGCCAGCGATAATAACAGTATTTTGCAGGAATGCGAGCGGAGATTTCAATGGATTAAAGAAAAAGGCTATTCTCTGGATCTTAACCTGATTTCAAATAAGGTGAATAACAGAGACATGGTCAAGATAGTATTATATGGGAGGAAGTCTCCTGGCCTTTTTCGGGATGCAGATATAATTCATATTTTCAAACATCAAATGTCGGAAATACTGGCGGAACACATATTGAGTGAATGGGAAGAAAAATTAATAAGGAAAGAAATAAATCGAAATTGTAAACCTTTATCAGTTGACGAGAAGGAAGGGGTTTTTTCCAGGGCCAGGGAATTTATAAGAAATTGTCACAATAGTGAGAGTTTGAATTTACTCATGAACTATGGCCGCAAAAACCGTATAGCACACAGAATCTTTGATCATATAGAAAACTGCCAGCATCTGGCCATAGAAGGTTTTATTAATTTCTGTATGCAGGACTATTTGACAGAGCTGCGATTTGCCGTGGAACTGGCGAGAGAAGAGTTGAAAAATGAAAAAGAATACAATGAATTTATTAAACTACTGCGTCATTTTGTTGAAACTCAGAGCCCCAAGGTCTATGAAGTCAATTTAACGATGGGGCATAGTGGAGTCTTTTCTCTCTGGGATGAAAACGGTACCAATATAGAAAAAAACTATATTAATTATTATTTGAGCGATATGATATATGATGATATTAATCTCGATGATTTATTGATCAGTATTCTCATTACTATAGCCCCCAGGAGAATTGTGTTGCACCAAACCAATGGTCTGAGTTTCAGTGAACCGGTAAAAATCATAAAAAAAGTCTTTAAAGATAGAATTATCATATGTCCCGGTTGCGAGCGATGTTATGATTATGCTTCAAACACTGACCACAAAAGGCATACCTAGTATTCTCCCTGTTTCAAAACACCATTCTTATGCTATTGCGATGCCAGACAAAATCTGATATATTTTGTAAGAAATATTCTCTAGGGTGGTTGTATTGTATTATCAACTGGCAGCTATTCCGTTAATAAGTGCTTTTATTGGCTATCTAACCAATGTCGTCGCGATTAAATTACTATTTTGGCCACAAAAACCGATAAATTGTGTGTTTTTTGAATTATTTGGTTTACTACCCAAAAGACAGGCTGAAATAGCGGTTAAGGTTGGTGAGCTGGTTGAGGAACAATTACTGTCACCGGATGATTTAATAGATAAGATAAATACTCCGGAAACACAGGAAATAATAACAGAAAAGCTTTGCGAGATAGTAAGGGACAGGCTTTATACAGTTTTACCCAGGATTCTTCCACAGAAACTGGTTCAGCTTATTGGCGATAATCTGGAAAAGATTTTGTATCAGGAGGCTCCGGGATTAATTGAGCAGCTTATTGAATCCGGACAGGATCACATCAATAATGAAATCAAAATCAAAACTATGGTTGAAGACAAGATAAACAGCCTTGATTTGGATGAACTTGAAAAACTGGTAAGAGGGGTTTCTTCAACAGAACTCAAATTTATTGAAATACTTGGAGGTGTTCTGGGCTTTATTATAGGTTTGGTTCAGATAGCCATCCTGTTGCTTTTTCCTTTATAATCGATAGTACTGTCATCCTGAGGCAAAGCCGAAGGATCTTAAGATTCACCCTCCGGGCACCACTGATGTTCGCTTCGCTAATGTTCAGAATGACAAGTTGGATTTTATTATGCAAAAAACTCTCAATTATTGATTACTAATTACTAATTACCAATTATAAAAGACGGAGGATTGTAATATGCCGAAGATTAAGTTGATAGACGGAACTCAGCGTGAATATCCTGAAGGTATCAGCCTTTTACAGGTGGTGGAAAGCATTAGTCCCAAGCTTGCCAGGAACGGTCTTCTGGCTGTTTTCAATGGTGAACTCAGGGATTTGAACGCAGAACCCAGTGAAGAAGGTACTCTGGAAATACTCGGTTTTGAAGATGAAAGGGCGAGGGATGTATATCGTCATTCATCAGCTCATGTTATGGCCCAGGCAGTAAAGAGAATTTGGCCGGATACTCAACTGGCGATTGGACCGGCAATAGAAAAGGGATTTTATTATGATTTTGATAGTACACATGTATTTACCCCCGATGATTTTCAGGCTATTGAAGATGAAATGAACCGAATCATTAAAGCTGACTATCCAATTATAAGAAAAGAACTCGATAGAGATGCAGCAATAAAGCTTTTTGCCGATATGGGAGAGAACTACAAAGTAGAATTAATAGAGGATTTACCTGAAGATGCAGTTATCAGCACTTATCAGCAGGGAGAGTTTATAGATCTTTGTGCAGGTCCCCATCTTCCGTCTACGGGCAGGTTGAAGACCATAAAACTGATGAGCCTGGCCGGGGCTTACTGGAGAGGCAGTGAAGCCAATGCCATGCTGCAAAGAATATATGCCACTTCTTTCCCCAAGAAATCAATGCTGGATGAATATCTACATAAACTTGAAGAAGCTAAAAAAAGAGATCATCGTCGCCTGGGACGGGAATTAGGTCTTTTTGTTGTCCTGGAAGAGGGGCCGGGTTTTCCATTTTTCTTGCCCAAAGGGATGGTCTTGAGAAACGAACTGGAAAAATTCTGGAGAGAAGAACACGAGAAAGCAGCTTACCAGGAGATCCGTACTCCTATAATTTTAAACAGGGAATTATGGGAGAGGTCGGGGCATTGGGATCACTACAAGGAAAATATGTACTTTACTACTATAGATGAAGGAGATTATGCCATAAAACCGATGAACTGCCCTGGTGGTATGCTGGTTTATAAACAGAATCTGCACAGCTATAAGGAACTGCCATTAAGAGTGGGCGAAATAGGTCTGGTTCACCGTCATGAAATGTCCGGGGTATTACACGGGCTTATGAGGGTAAGAGCATTTACCCAGGATGATGCCCATATCTTTATGCTGCCGGAACAGATCATTGATGAGATTAAAGGGGTAATTGACCTGGTAGATCGCTTTTATAGTTTGTTCGGTTTCCCCTATCATGTGGAGTTATCAACCAAACCAGAAAAAGCCATGGGTTCGGATGAAATCTGGGAAGTGGCTACGCAGTCATTGATTCAAGCCCTGGATGAGAGGGGCATGGAGTATAAGATTAACGAAGGAGATGGAGCATTCTACGGGCCCAAGATTGATTTTCACCTGCAGGATTCCCTGGATAGAACCTGGCAGTGTGGAACCATTCAACTGGATTTTCAGATGCCCGAAAAATTTGACCTGACATATGTGGGAGAAGATGGGGAAAAACACAGGCCGGCAATGATTCACCGGGTTATTTATGGAAGTATTGAGAGATTTATTGGAATATTGACTGAACACTTCGGCGGTGCTTTTCCCGCATGGCTGGCACCTGTCCAGGTAAAGATCCTGGCGATTACCGAAAGACAACATGACTATGCGCGGAATCTTGCAGAAATCTTTAAGGCAGAGGGGATAAGGACTGAGGTCGATCTGCGCAGTGAAAAAATAGGTTATAAAATCAGGGAAGGACAGTTGCAAAAGATTCCCTATCTGCTCATTGTTGGCGACCGGGAAGCTGAAGCAGGTACGGTAGCTGTCAGACATCGTAAAGATGGTGATCTGGGAAGCAGTACGGTAGATGAATTCAAATCTCAAATACAAAAAGAGATCAGGGAAAAACTTTTGTAATCCAAAAGGATTGCAGCTATTCTCGTGCTGTGTTATAATTTTTTAGTGTATTAAGCAGGAGCTTTGCTTCTCACCTTGCAACTAACGTTCGTAAGGTATTCAGTAACTGAACACAGGCTAGATATAGGAGCTGTTATTGAGACTGTAAGTTATTGAAGAAGCGAGTTCGTGCAACTCGCTTATTTATTTTTGGAGGTGAATTTCTTATCAGTAAGGATTGGAGAGTTAACGAAGAAATCCGGGTAAAGGAAGTTAGACTGGTTAGTGCAGACGGTGAGCAGCTTGGAATTGTCCCGATTCGCGAAGCGCTCGAGTTAAGCCAGGAACAAGAACTGGACCTGGTGGAAGTAGCTCCTTCTGCAAAGCCGCCTGTTTGCCGCTTGATGGATTATGGGAAATTTAAATTTGAGCAGAGCAAAAGAGAAAAGGAAGCTCGCAAAAAGCAAAAAATTATTTCCGTAAAAGAAGTCAAAATGAGGCCCAACATAGATGAACATGATTTTCAGGTGAAAGCTAAAAATGCCAGGAAATTTCTTGATGCTGGTGACAAAGTTAAATTTACTATTATGTTCAGAGGACGCCAGATTACTCACCCGGAACTGGGAGAAAAATTATCTCTCAAGCTTGCGGAGCAACTGTCTGATATATCCACAGTCGAAAAACAGCCGAAAATTGAAGGTAGAAATATGATTACAATATTTGTTCCCAGGACAGATGATAAAAAGGAGGAAGCTTAATGCCCAAGATGAAGACCCACAGGGGTGCTGCCAAGAGGTTTAAAAAGACCGGAAGCGGGAAAGTGAAAAGATCCAAAGCTTATGCCAGTCATCTTTTGGGTGGGAAAAGCCCCAAGAGAAAGAGGAACCTCAGAAAAGCCGGTCTGGTTAGTGAAGAAGAAAACAGAAGAATTTCCAGATTAATTCCCTACAATTAATGGAGGAGATGTTTTAAATGCCAAGAGTTAAGCGCGGAGTAAATACTCGTAAAAGACATAAAAAGATATTGAAAATGGCCAAAGGATACCGGGGCAGCAAATCCAAGCTTTTTAAGGTAGCCAACCAGCAGGTCATGAAATCAGGAAACTATGCCTATATTCACCGTAGATTAAAGAAAAGGGATTTTCGCAAATTATGGATTGCCCGGATAAATGCTGCTGCCAGGAATAATGGTACTACTTACAGTAGAATGGTACATGGCCTGAAGGTGGCCGGAGTAGACATAAACCGCAAAGTTCTTGCTGAACTGGCTATAAGTGACCCCCCGGGCTTTAGCAAACTGGCTGAATTAGCCAAACAAAACGTATAATTACAAATTTTTAGAAGAAAAGTGTGGCAAAAAGCCATGCTTTTTTTCTGGTCAAGCACATCAAACAGTTGATAATTGCATAAATAAAGGAGGTCTTATGCGCTATATTAAATCCAGGGAAAACAAATATCTGAAACAAGCCTCCAAACTTAAAAGCAAAAAATATCGGGCTAAAGAAGAAAGCTTTATTATCGAAGGCCCCAAAATGGTTGAAGAAGCTATCAAGCACCGCAGTTTATTGGTAAGAGGGTTTGTGGATAAGGAATATGTAGAAGAATATGATTATCTCTTTCAAGAACTCTGTGAAATAGAATGGTTTCTTCTGGATTCCAAGCTGATGGATAGTATATGCGATACCAGAACTCCCCAGGGAATAGCCGCTGTTGTTAAAATACCGCGCTGGGATTTGCAAAGCATTATCAGTAATTCAGGTTTTTTTGTTTTACTGGATCATCTCGCCGATCCCGGCAACATGGGGACCATTATCCGTACAGCCTGGGCCCTGGGGGTTGATGGAGTCCTCTTAACTGAAGGATGTGCTGATCCTTTCAGTTCCAAAGTAGTAAGGTCCACTATGGGGGGGATTTTAAATGTACCGATTTTTCCTGATTTTGCCATTGATGATATTAAATCCTTGAAAAGCGATGGCTACAGCTTACTCTGCAGTTCCCTGGAATCTAAAAGAAGCCTGTTTTCCGTTGACTTTACGAAGAGTAAAATCTTAATAATAGGCAATGAATCTCAGGGGGTAAGTGAGGAAATACAGCAGCTTTGTGATGTTTTTTTTAAGATTCCGATAAACACTCAGGTGGACTCTTTAAATGCAGCCATAGCCTGTGCTATAATTGTAGCGGAAGCATCAAAACAGAGACATGGCTATTTCTTGTCTTAGATTTTTTTTTATGATATAATATATCTAGTACGGTCCCAATTTATCTGGGAGGGTGGACCTGTTGTGATAAATCAAACAGATAATCTATGGAATCTCTTTGAGAGATCCGGTTGTATAGTATATTATCTATTATATAAAATGCTTAATACTCAATAATTATAAAGGCTATGAACAGGAAAAGTAGCTTGCAGTTAAGCATTCAGGGAGGCCGTACCGGGGACTGAAAGTATGGCTATGTGGATAGTAAGTGAAGTTCACCTGGGAGCTGTGAATTGAAATGACAGTAGGTTTTACCGGAGGTCACCGTTAAAGACAATTAAAGAGAACCGGGCACTGATGGTGCTCTGGTTAATTAGGGTGGTACCGCGGATCTTCCGTCCCTTGGGGGAATGGAAGCTTTTTTATTTTCTGGAGGAAAGGATGCTGAAATGATGTTGGAAAAACTCAAAGAAATCAAGAATAATGCCCAGGAAAAACTTTCACGGATTAGCACTATTGATGAGCTTAATGAGTTTAAGGTTAAAACCCTGGGGCGCAAGGGAGAAATTACGCTTTTGTTAAGAAGCCTTAAAAACTTGAGTGCTGATGAAAGGGCAGAACTGGGCAAAGCCGCTAACGAACTGAAAGCCAAACTTGAAACCATTATTAATAATAAGGTTGAAGAAATAAAAGCTATTGAACTTGATGCCAAATTGGCTCAGGAGAAAATTGATGTCAGTCTTCCTGGTTTTCCTATACAAATGGGCTCCAGGCATCCTCTGACTCAAGTTGCTGAAGAAATACAGGACATATTTATTGGAATGGGATTCAGCGTAGCTGAAGGGCCTGAAGTTGAATCAGATTATTATAACTTTCAAGCGCTCAATGTATCCAGGGATCATCCGGCCAGAGATATGCACGATACTTTTTACATTACCGAGGAAACGGTTTTGAGGACCCATACCTCACCGGTTCAGGTCAGAACAATGGAAAAACTTTGTCCTCAGCTGCCCGTTAAAATTATTGTTCCCGGAAAGGTATATCGCAGAGATGATGATGCCACGCATTCTCCAATGTTCAGTCAGGTGGAGGGTTTGTTAATAGACAAAGGAATAACTTTTGCCCATCTGAAAGGAACCCTGATGACTTTTGCCCGGAGTATTTTCGGTGAAGACCTTAAGGTCCGTTATCGTCCCAGTTTTTTCCCGTTTACCGAACCCAGTGCTGAAATGGACATATCATGTGTGATATGCAAAGGCAAAGGCTGCAGAGTCTGCTCACACACTGGCTGGCTGGAAATATTGGGCGCAGGGATGGTTCATCCACGTGTTTTACAATATGGAGGCTATGATCCTGAAGAGGTAAGCGGATTTGCCTTTGGGATGGGGATAGAGAGAATAGCTATGCTGAAATACGGCATAAATGATTTGCGTATGTTCTTTGACAATGATAAAAGATTTCTTACACAGTTTTAGGAGGTGAAAAGATGGGTGTTTCAATAAATTGGCTAAAAAAGTATGTAGATATAGATTGGGAAGCTGAGCTTCTGGCTCATAAATTAACCATGGCAGGTGTTGCTATCGAGGGAATAGAAAAAGATGGAGAAGATTCGATACTGGAACTGGACCTGACTCCTAATCGGGGTGATTGTCTGGGCATGATAAACCTGGCCCGAGAGGTATCGGCATTGAATGGAAACGAAATCAGAATTCCCGAGACTTCGATTAAGGAAAATGGTGAAGATATCAATGATTACCTGAGTATTGATATTGATTCTCCTGAACTATGTCCCAGATATGCTGCCCGGCTAATAAAGAATGTAAAGATAGAGAGTTCACCCCAATGGATGCAGGAGGCACTTATAAGATCAGGTGTTCGTCCAATCAACAATATTGTAGATGTGACCAACTATGTAATGCTGGAAAGCAACCAGCCTTTACACGCGTTTGATTATGATTTGCTGGGGGCAGAGAAGCAAATAGTGGTAAGAACAGCCATGGATGGGGAAAAGTTCACTACCCTGGATGAGGTTGAAAGGACATTGGATGATGAAATGTTGATGATTACTGATGGTGAACGGGCTATTGCCCTGGCAGGAGTAATGGGCGGCTTGAATACTGAGATAAATGATAATACAGTTAATATATTACTGGAATCTGCCAATTTTCTGGCTGCCAACATCAGAAAAACTTCACGAAAATTAGGCCTGAGAAGCGATGCATCTGTTCGCTTTGAAAAAGGTGCTGATATTGACGGGGTTATCTATGCTGTTAACCGTGCCAGCAGCCTAATACAGGATTTGACCGGTGCTGAAGTAGTAAGTGGTATATGTGATGCTTATCCCCAGCCACAGAAGCTGCGAAGGATTCAAGTGAGGCCTGGACGGGTGAACTATTTGCTGGGTACAGACCTGAGCGCTGCTGAGATAAGAAAACACCTGGCACAGCTTAAGTTTAATATCGAAGAAAATGAGGGGGGATTTCTGCTCGATATTCCCAATTATCGGCCTGATATTGAAATAGAAGCAGACCTTATTGAAGAAGTAGCTCGTTATTATGGCTATGATAATATTCCGGCTGCTTTACCCTGTGGTGATACGAGCAGGGGAGGATTGGATACTTATCAAAAGTTCAGAAACCTGCTTACCAATAATATGGCCCGAACTTTAAATGAAGTTATTAATTATAGTTTTATAAATCCGCAGTTTCTTGATATGCTGCTTCTTCCAGAAGATAGTCAGATAAGGAAGGTGGTCAAGGTTGCCAATCCCTTATCACAGGAACAGGGTGTAATGCGTACCATACTTTTACCCGGCTTGCTGGAAAACATCAGCCGGAATTTGGCCCGGAAAAACAAGAATCTGGCTTTCTTTGAGCTGGGCAGTGTTTTCTGTCCCCGCGATGAAGGCCTGCCGGAAGAAAGATTGAAACTGGGAGCAGTGGTATGTGGCAGCAGTGAAGAAAACTGGCTGAAAAAGAAAATGGATATGGATTTTTTCTTTCTGAAGGGTATCCTGGAAAAAATGCTAAAGGAACTGGAAATTCAGGATTGCAGGTTCCAGGCAGGGCAGAATGCTCCTTTCCATCCTGGAAGAACTGCATTACTCTTATGTGATGGGATAGAAATAGGTATATTAGGGGAAATTCATCCGCTGGTTTTACAGAATTTTGACATAAAAGAGCGGACCTGCGCTTTTGAACTGGATGTGGAATCACTGTTCAAACTGGCCGGGAGTAAAAATATGAAGAAGGAAATTGCCAAATATCCAGCGGTAGAAAGGGATATTGCTATTCTGCTGGAAGAAGGTATTAGCTCTGCCCAGGCCCTGAGTGTTATCGAAGAAACAGAAACAGACCTCTTGCAGGATATAATAGTATTTGATATATATTCAGGTAAGCAGGTTCCTGCAGGATACAAAAGCATAGCTTTCAGGTTAATTTTGCAGTCCAGGGAAAGAACGCTCACAGAAAATGATGTAAACACTGTTGTCCAGGAAATACTGGAGAGATTGGAAAATAAACTGGGGGCGAGTCTTCGCTGAGTAAAAAATATAGATCAGCAAGAAGGATATTAATATCAGCATATGATAAGCCGGGGTCAGGATTTATATCCTGGCTCTTTTTAATTAGTTCCCCCTGAAAAACTCCAATATTGAGTTAATCGGGAAAAAATAGTTCTTTGATAATAAACAAGATTTATTACTTACCTGTAATGATCGAT
>Ga0334887_1001901_pt1 | contig 25207 bp, 27 predicted proteins | sample GraSluR1_MG_10_FD_207217 | JGI IMG/M metagenome (GOLD analysis project Ga0334887, IMG submission 207217) | Sludge microbial communities from methane-producing bioreactor in Wageningen University, Netherlands - Granular Sludge_18_07-R1 | ecosystem: Engineered > Bioreactor > Anaerobic >...
GATTTTCGGTGGTCACAGCGGAGGTGTCATACCCGGTTCCATGCCGAACCCGGCAGTCAAGCCCTCCAGCGCCGATGGTACTGCGGAGGCTATCCGTGGGAGAGCAGGTCGCCGCCGGAAATCCTTTGTAATACGAACGCAAGCCGCTCGGGAATCCATCCCTGGGCGGCTTGCCGCGTTTTCGAACACTGCTTTTCTCGTCTTAGCGCACTTTCCCCCTTCTCTTTTTCCCCTTCTCTTTTTCTGGATTTTTGTTCCCCCCTATGTTATCATCCCCGCGAAGAGCGCTTTTATTAAACATTTTATACCATACAACAGGGGGACGGCATGACGAAAACACCACGACTCGGAGACCTGCTCGTTCTTTCCGGAGCGATTACGGAAGAGCAACTGCAAGAAGCCCTCGCCGACCAGAGGACATCCGGCCTCAAGCTCGGCGAGCTGCTGATTAAAAGAAAGATCATCACCGAGGGAAAGCTGCTGGACGCCCTCGCCTCCCAGCTCAAGCTGCAAATATACTCCCTCTCGAGATATCGTCCCATGCCGGAAGCCCTCCGCATGCTTCCCCAGAGCGTGGCCAAGCGTCTTCAGGCTATTCCTCTCGCCCTCGAGGACGGAAACACCCTTCTCGTCGCCATGGCGGATCCGTTGGATGTCCTCGCGCAGGACGAACTGCGCATGGTCGTCGGCATGGAGCTGAAAATAGGCCTTGCCGCCCCTTCCGAAATAGCACTCAACCTCGAACGCCTCTACAATATCCACGAATCCGTCGAAAGCGCGGGTCTCGAATTCGTCGAAACGACGCCCGACGTCGATCTCGCGCAGAGCATGGGCCCCACCTCTCCCGACGACGCCCCCGTCATCCAGCTCGTCAACAGCCTCGTCGAACAGGCCATCCGCGAGCGCGCCTCCGACATCCACATCGAGCCGTTCGAAAGAAACACCCGCGTCCGCTACCGCATCGACGGTCAGCTCTTCAACGCCGTCGACTTCCAGAAGAACCTCCACCCCGCCGTCTCCTCGCGCCTCAAGATCATGTCCGGCATGGACATCTCCGAAAAGCGGAAGCCGCAGGACGGCCGCATCCTCCTCAAGATACTCGGCCGCAGAGTGGACCTACGCGTCTCCTCCCTCCCCACCCTCTACGGCGAAAAGATGGTCATCCGAATACTCGACCAGGAGAACGCCATGGTCGGCCTCAAAAAGCTCGGCCTCGAAGACGACGACAGAAACAAGCTCGACTACATCTGCGAAGCCCCCTATGGCATCGTCCTCGTCACCGGCCCCACGGGGAGCGGAAAATCCACCACCCTCTACTCCCTGCTCGAACAGATCAACAAGCCCGAGGTCAACATCGTTACCGTCGAGGATCCGGTCGAATACACCCTCTTCGGCATAGGGCAGGTGCAGGTCAACGAGCGAGCCGGACTCACATTCGCCTCAACGCTCCGTTCCATCCTCCGGCAGGATCCCGACAAGATCATGGTCGGCGAAATCCGGGACGGCGAAACAGCCCAGCTCGCCATCCGCGCCGCCCTCACAGGACACCTCGTCCTCTCGACGCTGCACACCAACGACGCCCCCAGCGCCTCCATCCGCCTTGTGGACATGGAGATCGCCCCCTTCCTCGTCGCCTCCTCCCTCCTCGGCGTCATCGCCCAGCGACTGGTCCGCACCCTCTGCTCCTCCTGCAAGGAGGCCTACACGGTTCCCCCGCCGGTCTGCGAATTGATCGGCGTCCCCTCCGGAACCGTCGCCTACAAGCCCTACGGCTGCAACGAATGCCGAGGCACCGGCTACAAGGGGCGCACCGCCATCTTCGAGATCATGGTCCTTTCCGAATCGATCCGCGAACTCATCATCTCCGGAGCCAGCGCCGACGTCATTCGAAAAGAAGCGATGCGCATGGGCATGAAGACCCTCAGACAGGCCGGCATTCAAAAGATACTCTCAGGCGTCGCCAGCGTCGAGGACGTCCTCAGTTCCACCTTCTAAACGATGAAAGGAGGCGTCTTATGACAGCGCAGATCGACATGCTTCTCGCGGAAGTCTCCGCACGCAACGCCAGCGACCTTCATGTCGGCGTCGGCCTTCCGCCGTGCCTTCGAATCGACGGAGAGCTCCGCCCCGTCGACGGTGTTCCTCCACTCACCGCGGACGACATGGACAAGGCGCTGATCCACCTCCTCGACGCCGAACAGATGGAAAGCTTTCGCAAGCACAAGGAATACGACTTCAGCTTCAGCTTCCGCTCCCCGTCGGGAGAGCAAGCCAGATTCCGAGGCAACGCCTACTACGAGTCGGGCAAGACGGCGCTCGCCCTCAGGCTCATCCCCATGAAGATACGGACTATGGCGGAGCTGAAGCTTCCCGAAACCCTCAAGCAGATCGCCGCCCAGCGAAGAGGGCTCTTCATCGTCACCGGCCCCACCGGCCACGGAAAGAGCACCACGCTCGCCTCCATACTGCAGGAGATCAACATGACCCGCAGAGAACACATCATCACCATAGAAGACCCGGTCGAATACCTCTACGTCTCCGACAAGTGCATCGTCCACCAGCGGCAGATCGGCGTCGACACGGGCAGCTTCTCCGAGGCCCTCAGACGCGCCCTCCGGCAGGATCCCGACGTCATCCTCATCGGCGAAATGCGCGACCTCGAAACCATCGGAGCAGCCGTCACCGCCGCCGAAACAGGCCACCTCGTCTTCGGCACGCTCCACACGCAGGACGCCGCTCAATCCGTCGACCGCATCATCGACGTCTTTCCCCCGCACCAGCAGCAGCAGATACGCGTCCAGCTCGCGTCCGTCCTCGTCGGCATCTGCTCTCAGCAGCTCATTCCCTGCGCCGGAGGAGGAAGAACGGCCGTCACCGAAATACTTCTGGCCAATCCCGCAGTGCGCAACTGCATCAAAGAGGGGAAGACCAATCAGATAAAGACCCTTATCCAGACCGGCTCCAGCGTCGGCATGCGCACCATGGAGCAGTCGCTGGCCGAAAAGGTCAACGAAGGCATTCTCTCGCTGGAAACCGCCCTCGCCTACGCATACGATCCCAAGGATCTGCAAAGGATACTCTACGGGTAAACTTTAAGCCTTGAGACCTATATCGCCGAATCTCTCCGTCTGCTACTATATGAGCCTATAATACCTTCAATACAAACGAGAACAACAATGAATTGCATGCAATAAAGGAGATGGAACATGAACTTCAAGTACAAGGCCCGATCATCCGACGGAAAGATAGTGGAGGGGACGCTCCCGGGAGAGAGCCAGGAGGCCGTCGCCGTTATCATGCGGCAGCGCGGACTCTTTCCCATACGGATCGAGAAGACCTCCTCGCGCTCCGGCAACGAAGAGCCGTTGCTCAAGCGGCTGCGGAAGGTCAGCACAATTCCCCTCAAGGACAAGGTCGTCTTCTTTCGCCAGCTCTCCGCCATGATCAACGCCGGAGTCACCCTCGGCAACGCCCTCGACATCCTCGGCGGCCAGATACCAAACGCACGCTTCGCAGACTCCGTCCAGCGCGTCAAGGGGGGAGTGGACGGAGGCTTCTCCTTCAGCGCGGCCATGAAAGCCCGCAAGGAGTTCAGCCCCCTCATGGTCGCCATGATCTCCGCCGGAGAGGAGGGGGGCGTCCTCGACCAGAGCGTCGACCGCCTCGCCACCTTCCTCGAAAAGCAGGACGACCTGCGAAAGAAGGTCGTCTCGGCCATTACCTATCCGGCAGTCGTCATCCTCTTCTCCTTCATCATCCTCTACATCCTGGTCACCGTCGTCATGCCCCGCTTCGCCCAGGTCTTCGCAGGGCTCAACGTCGAGCTGCCCGTCATCACAGTGCGCATATTCAACTTCTCCAACTGGATGGCGAGCTACTGGTACGTCCCCGTCGGCGGCTTCTTCCTCTTTCTGCTGATGCTCTCCGTCATGAACCGCAACAAGACCACCCGCCCCTACCTCGACCGGATCAAGCTCCGCCTTCCCATGGTGGGCGACATCCTCTTCAAGAGCGCCATGACCCGCTCGAACCGCACGCTGGCCTCGCTGGTCCAGTCGGGTGTCCCCATCCTCCGCGCCCTCGAGATGACCGCCGAAGTCTCGGACAATGACGTCATCTCCAGAGGCTACCTCGCCCTCCGCGACGCCGCCCGAAGAGGCGCCTCCCTCGGCGAGACCGCCCGAAACCTCAAGGTCTTCCCCGTTATGATCGCCCACATGATACGAGTGGGGGAGGAGACGGGACGGCTGGAGGAGATGCTCTCCAAGGTCGCCGACTGGTTCGAGAGCGAACTGGAGGAGAAGATAAAGAGGCTGACCTCCATCTTGGAGCCGCTGCTGATTATCTTCGTCGGCGGCATCGTCGCCCTCGTCGCCCTCGCCATATTCACCCCCATCGTCACCGCGATTCAGACGATGATGTAGCCAGTTTTCTTGAAGTGCGATATAATAGATGTGGTAGATTAAACAGTAAAAAAATTAAGCCGATATAAAAACAGAGGAGAGGAGCGTGAGGCCCGGAAGAAGCGGCGACGAAAGCGCAAAAAATACAGGCTGTACGCGCACCTGGGACAAGAGAACGAACACACAATCATAAGGAGGGAACATAAATGAAAAAGATACGGAACATGAGAAAGCGCACCGGATTCACCCTCGTCGAGCTGCTGATCGTCATCATCATCATCGGCATCCTCGCTGGCTCCATGATGCTTGTGGCGGGAAGCGGCACCGACAGGGCGGAAGCGACGAAGATCATCAGCGATCTGCGGAGCTTGAAGGGCGCGGCACTTATGCATTATGCCGACAGTGCTACTGGTGGCTGGCCAACAGCCATAGGTGATCTTGTAGATTACATGGACAGGACCGTGAGCAGCGATAAGTTTTATATAAAGAGTAAAGATAGTACAGGGGTATTTGTTGGATATGGTGAAATTACCGCTCAAGGTGTTATTGATGCACTGAGCAAATCAGCGGCACAGGCTGGGCTGTGGGGGACAACAGGTGAAAGTGCTCCAGACTCGGGCGATGTTGACAAGGCTGGTAAGTATGTCTGGATGATTCTGACGAGGGGTAAGTAATTCTGACTAGATCTACGTAGCGTAGTAAGTCAAAACACTTTTCTGATGCTTTATGCGTTTAAAGTCTCAGATTTAAAATTTAAAGTGTGATTTGTGTACTGCAAGTGTATTTGGGATTGTGTTGCTTTGTTTTACTTCTCTCTGATAAGTTGTACAAGTCTATCTTATCAGAGAGAATATCCTCAATAACTGACAGCACAGCCCACAAAGCTTTCCCCCGGCTCCCGTTCCGGGAAGAATACCGCCCGCCCCAACGGCGGAGCGAAACGAAAAAGGAGGCGCATTTTGTGCGCGCGATTCGCGAAAAAATGAAGAAGCGTTCCGGTTTCACCTTGGTCGAGCTGCTGATCGTCATCATCATCATCGGCATCCTCGCGGGCTCCATGATGCTCGTCGCCGGCAGCGGCACCGACACGGCGGAGGCGACCAAGATCGTCAGCAACCTCCGCTCCCTCAAGGCCGCCGCCCTCATGTGGTACGCGGACAACCTCGGAATGTCTTTTGCTGATATGGAGACTGCAATAGAAAATGCTGCTGATGATGGGTTATCGCTCCTTCAACCCTATATGGACAGGAAAATCGCCTTCCGCGACGAAGAAGGCATCGCCCCCGCACCCCTCCTCGCCGGACTGCTCTTCGCCACCCCTGCGGAGGCGGTGGTGGGTGGTCCAGCACCGAAGGGATATCATTTCCATATCAGAGGCTCCGGTGCCGACCGTGCATGGGCTGTTTCCTTTTTCACGGAGGGCATAGGATCCGGGGTTGTTGAAAAACTGAACGGAATGAAAGATTCAAGTGGAATGGGCGAAGAATCAGGCGAGTTTTTTATGATTATACGAAAATCACCTGAGTGAGATTTTTAGTCAATAATTAGGACGTGCCGGGGGCTCCCCATCCCGGCGCATACGGGACAAGAGAGGAGGGAGAGACGATGAACAACCCGCGCACACGCCGAAGGGGCTTCACGCTGATCGAACTGGCCGGCGTGCTCGTCGTCGTCTCCTTCCTCGCCGTTCAGTACCTTCGTGTCGCGACCGACGCCCGGGCGAAGGCCGAAGCCGCCGTCATCGTCGCCAACCTCCAGACAATGAAATCCGCCGCCGCCGTCCACTTCCAGTTGGCAGGCGGCGTCGTCCCCGGAGAGGACGGACACTCCGTCCTCAGCATCGAAGCCCTCCAGCCCTACATCGGCGTCCTCCTCGGCCAATACGGACTCACCGAGGAGGAACACTTCAAGGTTATCGAAGACGAAATCTCCGAAGAGCGCTTCCTCCTCGGCAAGGAGTACTTCCTGTACGTCATCGGCCCCGCCGTCAACCCGGCCATGCCCTACCACACACACAAGCTCGCCCTCTTCGTCGTCCGCAACGTCGGCGACCAATACACCACCTACCCCGTCCGCAGACGCCTCGAAGAGATCGCCGAAAGCGCCGGACTCTACAACGGCAACTATATCCGCCACACCGGAGGAATCGCCCTCGACACCGGCGTCCCCTCCTACGCAGAGAGCCTCTTCGAAGCCAGAAGATCGCTCCCCGAAAACGACAACACGCAAGAGCCCAACCGCTACCTGGTGATGCGCGCTCTCTGACCGGAACAGAACCGGAAGATAAAAACAACGCAAGGAAGGAGCCCGAGATGAACCGAACGACCGAACACCGCAAGCCGACAGAAACGAAACACATCCGACCGGGAAGAAAACGCCCGGCCTTCACCCTGGTCGAGCTGCTGATAGTCATCATAATCATCGGCATCCTCGCAGGCTCCATGATGCTCGTCGCGGGCAGCGGCACCGACCGAGCCGAGGCGACCAAGATCGTCAGCAATCTGCGGACGCTCAAAGCGGCCATTCTGATGCACTACGCCGATACGTTCGATAGCGACGCGCCGGGAACGGGCGATCTTCTCCCCTACTTGGACAGAGATCTCGGCGACAGCAGCAACTATGCGACAGATAACGGTCCCGATGGTGTTTATGTCGGATACACGAAGATCCCGCAGAACCTCAGACAACGACTTGCGGATGTGGCGGAGCAGACTGGATTGTATCAAGGTGACGGGAATGGCCCTCCACCTGAAGCCAAGGCGATTTACAGCGGAGGTGAGAGCGCATGGATAAGGGCGCGCTGAAGTCGATCCGCTTTTTTCCTCGTTCGCCTGCTTCTCAAGACGATGCGCTTGCGCCTTCAAGACGAAGGAAAGCCTTCACCCTGGTCGAGCTGCTGATCGTCATCATCATAATCGGCATCCTCGCAGGCTCCATGATGCTCGTCGCGGGCTCGTCGGGCGACAGGGCGACCGCCGTAAAGATCGTGCAGGATATGAAGACTCTCGCGAAGGCATCCCTCGTCCACTACGCCGACACGAGGGAGTGGCCCGCCGCGAGCGCCGACGTTCGCCCCTTCATCGACAGAGAGATCGCCTCCTTCCGATACGACCTCGAACGCTTGGACCCTGAAGGCTGGCTCTACGTCAAAGTGGGACTGAACGGCGACGTACCCTCCGGCGTCAAGGAACACCTTCGCACGATGGCCAGCTCCACCGGACTGCTCCGCGATACCGGTTTCTACAACAGGCCTTACGCTGGCGGCAACGTGGCCTACATACCGGTAAACGCCCCCGCCGGAACGACGGCCTATGTGCCCGCCAGTCTCATTGGAACTGTTTTCGCCGGTCTCGATCCTGATCGTTGGAAATACTCCGACGGCACCATCGAAGCAGAGGGGGCCGGGCGAGCCCTCTTAGGAGATCGCGTGTGGGAGGACTTCGAACTGACGACCAAGGTAGAAGTTAAAAACGGCGCCGGCTTCGCGATTTACTACAGATCGCAGGACGGGGCGGAAGGATATGTCCCCCCCTCCGGCTACGCGGTATCATTCGAACCCGGCACCAACAGGCTTCTTCTGTATAGGTACAATAGCGCTGAATCGGTTGCGTCAGGTGAACGTCCAAGTAGAGAGCAGCAACTGATTAGCCGCACTTTATCCGGAATAGAGGGCCTTGGGCCCGGCCCGTACAGCATGACAATACGAGCGACGGGCAACACCCATGAAGTTCTGATAGACGGCAGAAGTGTTTTAACGTACACTGACGACGACAATCCGTACGCCTCCGGCCAAACCGGTCTGAGGTTGTGGGGGAGCGACCCAAGGACGGAGTTGCGAGACATCGTCATAAGGCGGCGCTGAAGCGAGAAGTGGCTGTCTTTTGTGATTCACACGGCGATCTCTTCTTTCGCGAGCTGTTCACAGAAGAAGGAGAAACGAGGAGGAAGAAAAATGATTCATCCGGCAACACTCTTTCTTCGCATATTTTCCGGCCATCGCTGCCAGTGTTTTTTAGCAGAGCCGCAGATTGAAATGAAGAGAACCTCTTGATAGGACAAACGCCTCCACGGACCTGCGAGCATGAGCCGGAACGCTCGCCGAGTCCAGCGGCATCGAGGTGCGGAAGCGGTGAAAAGTCCCGCAGGAGCAGCAAACAGCATCGCACGCTCCGCGAACCGCGAGCACGCCACGAAGGAGAGTGAAAGCAAGATGAACGGAAAACGTACCGGATTCACCCTGGTCGAGCTGATAGTAGTTATGATGATCGTCGGCATCCTCTCGGGCTCCGTCATGCTGCTCGTCGGCAACACCGACGACCGCGACGAGGCGACGCGAACCATCGCCAACCTCCGCCAGCTCAAAAGCGCCGCGCTGATGTATTACGCCGACAACCACATGCATACAGGCGACACGACGCTGCCGGCGGGGAATCAGATAGCCAACCTCGACCTGTACATGACCAGAACGCTCGACGGTTCCTACTGGTTCGGAGTCATCTCCGACGACTGGTACGTTTACCGAGACCTCGCCGGTCTCGGAAGCGGCGTCAGGACGCGACTTGCCGATCTCTCCGCCAGAGATGAGGAAAAGGAGTTGGAGGGAGGCAACGATTCCGGCGTCGTTTTAAGGGTACCCTTCAATACGGGGCATTCCCAGTTGCGCCTCTTCGTGCTGGAGGGTGGTACCGGAAGCATCGGCGGTGGTGGCGGTAGTGATGATGACGAAGAGAACGATGCTCTTTCCGGTGCCGTTCAGTGGAGAGAAGGTGTTGGTTACCACAGAGGGGCGCTTGTATGGCGTGATGTGGAAATAAACGGGGAAATTGAAAGGCGCTATTATGTTCATGTTGTTCCGAGCAATCCAGGGCAAGATTCAAACCATACCCCGAATAAGGAAGCATTTCCGGAAGACAACTCTGACCATTGGGTACAATGGAGCACCCCGATAGAATGGACGTCGGGTAATTCACCTGCAAAAACTATTGTTACTTACAAGGGACAGATTTATGTTGCCTTTCATCAGGGGAATCAAGCCCCTGATGTAAGCTCTGGCACTAAGACGTGGAAAAAGATTACTAACAATTGGGAAAGTGATGGGGTTTATCATAAAACCGTTCAGTTGTTCCATGAAGGCTCTCTTTTTGAAGCTCGAGAGCATATTCCTGCCGGTCAAGGGGCCCCAGGAACTATTGGTGTGGCGTGGCAAGAATTAACGAACGAATGGAGACCTCATAATGTATATAAAACGGGAGAGCAGGTTTTTTTTGAAGGAAAGCTCTATCAAGCGATAAGCGACTCCGGCCCAGGCGCAACGGATCCCTCAAGTGCGTCTATTTTCTGGGTACTCAAGTGATCTCTTCCGCGAACCTGAGATTGGCAGCAGAAAGGCGGTGCCACCGAAGTGAAAAGACGACGAGCCTCCATCCTCTCCATAACGATCATCGTGATGCTCCTTCTGGGAGTGCTCAGCGGAGCCGTCTTCGGCCTGGCATACATCAACCGCCGAAGCGCCGAACAGCAGTTGGGCTTGTACAGAGCAAGAACCGCAGCCCGCTCGATTCTTTACTCCGTAGCCTCCGTCATATCCGACGATCTTGAAAAGCCAGATGAGGACAGGAGAATCAAATCGGAGCATCTTCAGGAGGGAAGAACAGGAACGCTGAACGACGGCGACGCATCCGCGACCGTCGGAATAGGGCGGTCAGGCAGAACTGTTACCATTTCCGGCGATGTGCGGTACGGCGAATGGAGGAGTGGGCAAATGAGGCTGGAGTTGCGTTTGAATATGGCCGGGGATGTCGTGGAGAAGCTCACATGGCACTGATATCGAGAAGACGAAAAGGATTCTCGCTTGTCGAAGCGGTGGTCGCGATGCTCGTGCTCTCGATCGCGATCTTCGCCGTCATTGAGGTCTTCATCTCCGCACTGCGAATTACCACTGCAAGTTCGGTCGATTCAATGGAGGTTGTTTCCGAGTATTCGACGTTTCAACGAACCTTGACGGGGTCGAATCCGGGTGATCTTGTCGGTGACGTGCAGCTCGTCTTCAAAAATGCATCCGGAGAGGATTCCCCTGCGCTGACGTTGAAACGCTACACTCTGGGCGACAGGGTTCGTTTGCCGATATACGCTCCGTAAAGCAAGGGAGGTGTCGCAATGCGTCGAGGTGTCGGGCTGGTCGAGCTCTTGGTCGCCATGCTTGTGACGATGATCATAGGGGGAGCGGCTACTACACTGCTGCGCTCGGGAATGGATATCGACGTGAGGACGGTTTCCGGCGTTCTCACGCAGCGAAGCATGGGGCTGCCCTATCTGGAGCTTCTTTCGGTGGTCGAGCACGCCGAAGCGCTAGAAATACTGCCGACCCCGCCCGAGCGGAGTTCGCTCGGTTCGGACAACAAAGTGCTCTTTCTCTCCGCTCCCGGGGACGACGATCTGGGAAGAAGCTTCCTCACGCTCCGCACGCGAGACGGCGACAGGCGGCTGCCCGGCTTTTACAATCTCTCCGGCATTCACTTCGAGAAGAGAACCGACGCAGGAAGAGAGTTCGTCCGCCTCACCCTCTCCGCCGACCACAACGACAGAGAAGCAGTGCAGACCTCCGACCTCTACTCCTTGAACATTCGAACCGCCATTGGCGGAAACGAGAACGGCCCCGTCCTCAGAATAGGAGGCGGGGCTCCGGTGTACGCTCTTGATTGGGTGGCTGTAAAAGATGAAGATTCCAAGATCATCACGTCGCCGACGATTACAGTGGGGAAAAGTGTAATCGGTGACTATCTTCTTTCAGACGGTGCCGGGAGCGAGATCTCTGCTAGTATTCTTTACGAATGGAGGCTGTATCCTCCGGGAAGTGCAACACCGGATATTTTGCGTACAGGAACAATGGATGCTCCCCCGGCGGCGGAACTTCAGATCAGTCATTTTTTTAAAGACCATTATCTTGAATTCGCGGCTCGCTCCATACCGGGGGAATGGGTTAGCAGTAACCGGTATTTGATTGTTGATACTCATGTTGCCAAAGAACCCTATTTTAGCACTTTGATCAAAAGAATTAGAAGAGATTTTGAAAATAATTCCAATCTAACGATAACCGATGGCTATAGTGGTGATATTGCCATCAGGGTGGATGATGACGGTGAGGCGTACCTTGAGCTTCGATCCACGGGCAGAGCTTCATCTACGGCTTTTTTTACCGACGAGCTTACAGAAGAATATTTCGGCGAACTTGACAGCGATGGAAAACGGAACCAAGCTTTCTGCATAGAGAACTTCAGTGTCTGGATAGATGCGAATGTGACCGGGGACACCAATGGATGGGGAGCATTGTTGAACGGTAACGTGAACGCTCCGGATGACCCGGAAGCCAAACGCATTCGCAACTACGGCTATATGTTTCAATTCGATCCGGGACTGGGTGGAGATGATGCCTTCGTTGTTCGTAACATGACAGGTGTGAACCATAGTGGAAGTATTAGTTTCGGTGTTAGCCCTCATTATCAGTGGGGGGATATTCGAAGCAATCTCGTTGGTGATGGATTGTATAGCCCAAGTGCGACAAACAAGCGAAGGGAAATGAGAGATAGGAGATATACGACTCGCATTACAGTGCTCACAAAAACAAAACATGGCTCTGTTGATGGAACTCGAGAGGCGGAAAAAGTTTTTTTCAGAGTGGATGTCTACGACAAACCGCCGGTAGCAGATCTGGAAACCGGGAAGCTGACGCCGCCCAGTGACGCGAAAAAATCGAAGACTATCTGGTATGGAGTTGACGGAGATGGCGTTTTCCATTGCCCCCTCGAAAAAGTGCCGACAAAATACGCGTTGTCTCAGATGGAGAATGTAAGAGTGGACCCTTCAAGGGACAATGTTTTTCGCATAGGGCGTTTTTTCGGAATGCGCTCGTGGACTACTGTATCCGGTCAGCCTTTCGATTTGAAGCTCTACAATATCCTTATTTCCGAGGGTTTCGAGGATCTCGACGAACTTCTGCCGTGGGGGGCGACTGTCGGGGATGCGATGGGGGAGTGGGATCCCAAAAACCCCTTCATCAACAAGTAGGGCTAACAGAGACGTACGAGTTTTGTCTGTCGCGCTAAAACTGCGGGGTCGCCGAGGGAATCTTCTCCTCGGGCTCCCCGCCCTCGAGCATCTCGGCAGCCTGCGAGAGGAGCGTCCGCTCAAGCTCCAGACGAGCTTGCTCGGCCGAAAGCGTCGATCCGGCTCACTTCTAGTCGCGGCGCTCATCCCGGCGTTCGGTCGCCCCTCGCCCGTCACAACGAGGACGAGACGAAGACGAGGGAGTCGCCTTGAACCTCCCTCCGCCGTTCGTGTATAATCCAATCCAAGAACGCTGGCATCGAAGGAGGAATCGCCCGTGTGCAAACTGAACCCGCGAATCGACTTCGTCTTCAAGAAGCTCTTCGGAACCGAAGAGAGCAAGGATATATTGATCGACCTCATCAACTCGGTCGTCTCCGAGGCCGACCGCGTCTCCGACATCGACATCCGAAACCCCTACAACGAAAAGCAGTTCCTCAAGGACAAGATGAGCGTCCTCGACATCAAGGCGTACAGCGTCGAGGGCAAGTGGTACAACATCGAAATGCAGGTGCTCCCCGAGGACAGCTTCGCCAAGCGCTCCCTCTACTACTGGGGCAGAGTCTACACCGAGCAACTGGAGGAGGGCGCCCCGTACTCGCTTCTCACCAAGACCGTCTGCATCAACATCCTCAACTTCGAGCAGCTCAAGGAAGAGCCCGACTACCACAACGTCTACAAGGTACAGAACGTGAAGAGCAACAGCGAGCTGCTCGACGAGTTGGAAATTCACTTCATCGAGCTGCGCAAGTACGACGAGAATCTCGCCGACTCGCTGAACACCGCGCTCGGCAGATGGGTCCACTTCCTCAAGCTCGCCGGAATGTACGACGACGACAGCATGCCGGAGCAGTTGAAGGAGATCCCCTCGTTCCGGAAGGCGATGCACCTCCTCGAACGTCTCTCCGCGTCGAAGGAGGAGCGCGTACTCTACGACGACCGCATGAAATGGCTGCGCGACGTCACCAGCTCGCTGGAGACGATGGAACGAAGAGGCCTCGCGGAAGGCCTCGCGAAAGGTTTGGAAATGGGCAAGGAGCAAACCAAGCGGGACAACGCGCTTCGCATGCTGCGCAAAGGCATGTCCGTCCCCGACGTCGCCGACTATGTCGATCTCCCCGAAGACGAAGTAGCCCGCCTCGCCGAAGAGCTGCGCTGATCCGACCGCAGGGGCGACCGTCCGGTCGCCCCTGCGCATGCGTGTGCAAAGGGTAATTTTTCTCGCACCCCTTTTCGTCGCCTCGGAAACATGTTAGAATGAATTCGATATATTCCCCCAGTGGTGTCCCGGCGTCGAATAATCATATGGCTGAAAGGGAGTTTGTCGTGCGTAGACCGTTCTTACTCCGTCGCATTTTTCCTCCGTTCACTTGCTTTTTCCTTTCTGCGCGAAGGCCCGCCCTTTCACTTCCAGAAGCGCTGATCGCGCTCTTGATTCTCTCCGTGGCGCTCGTGGCGCTGGCCGCTGTTCCGCTGATGGCGACGAAGCTGGCGTTGAGCAGCGTGGAACGCCGTCAGGCCGTTTCTTTGGCTGTTCGCGGTCTTGACTGGCTCGAGTCTTTAGGGGCGGAGCAGTTGCTCGTCAGCGAGGATGTGGCGCACGGGCGGTTTCGGGTGGACTACTTCAAGCCCTCGGCGGAAGTTGCGGATGGCGAGGCGGTGGTGACTGTTCGTTGGAGCGGCCCGGCGCGGCTCTCCACTCTGGTTCTGACTCGTCCTCTAACCCCTCTGCCCGATATTCCTCGTCCGCGTCCCTTCGGGGGTGCGCCGCCGTGAGGCGCGGGTTCACGGTCGCGGAGCTGCTTGCGGCGATGCTGATCTCGGGAGCGGCGGCGGGCGCGGTTCTGGGGATCCTCTTCACCTGCTTCAAGAGCCTGGAGTTGCACCGGGATCTTGCGCAGGCGACGATGCGTGCCGAGCTTGTTCTCGCGATGATTCAGCCCTTCGTGCTGAACGCGGGGCTGGGGGTGCCGAACGCACGACCGGGCGAGTTTCTAAAGGGAGACAACGGCGTGTCGCTCCCCCTCGTTCGAGATTTCGAGCGCCCGGTGCAGCTTGCCTTGTCTGCTGCGGCGGTCTCTTCTTTTTCTGCGGCTCCGGCTCTCTGGACGGTCTATTCGGTACCCGGCGGAAGAGGAACTCGGAACGAGGCGCTGCTGACGCGGGGGGAAGAATGTCATCTTCCGCTCGATGGAGGCGTTTTGAATCCGGTTCTTGTTGTCGCGGGAACGTACGATATGAAATCGTGGGTAACGTTTCCTTCGGCGGGCTATCCGCTGCGGGTGACGCGCAGAAGCGACTATTCGCTGAACGTGATGCCGCAGGAGGACTGCGCCGTCGCTGCTTTCGACGAACTCCACTTCGTCCGTGCGGCGAAGATCTTCCTGAGCGCGGGCACGCTGACGATAGACCGTATGGACGGCTCCGGGGCGCAGCCGGGGGTGAGCGGAGTGGTGGGAACGTGGTTCGAGTTCGACCAGGAAGGGCGCACGCTTACGGCGCGGGTCTTGGCGCGTTCGGAGGAAAAACGCTCCGGACCTGCGCGAGGGAGCCTGGAAGAATGGCCGGAAGATGCCGTGCCGAAAGTTGCGGATCTGACGCCGGGGTATCGCTACGTTGTCGCCATGCGGAGCTGGAGAGTGCGCAACTGATGCGCAGGAGAAGGGGAGCCGCCTTGGCGCTTTCGCTCGTGCTGCTTGCTCTCGCCGGAGGATTGGTGGCGATCTCCTTGGACTTTGTCGAAAGAATCACGGAAACCTTGGGGCTGCGGATCGACGACGAACTGACGTTGAACGCCGCCGTTTCGGGGGTCGAGCGGGGAAAGGCGTTGTTGGAGGCGAGGCGCCGTTCCGACGGAAGACTTCCACGGCGGAACGAGCCCGAGTCCGTTCTGTCGGCCGGGGAGATGCTTCCCCCTTTCGATGCGCTGAAAGTCGCGGGGTGCGAGGAGTGTTTCGTCGCGCTGAACGGTGTGGAAGTGCATGTGACGGTCTACGACCTCTCTTACGAGGCGGCTTCGGGAGTTTTCTTCCTCCAGGGTACTCCTCCTCGTATTACTCCTGAACGGGCGTCGGCGCTCGCCTCTCTTGCGGAGGAGGCGCTGCAGAGGCAGGGGTACGCCTCCGCGAATCTGGCAGGGGCCTCGTCCGCTTCCCCTTCGGAGGCGGAACGGTCTGCCCGGGCTTATCTGGTACGAGCCGTCGCCGCTTCGGGCTTTCTTTCGAAAACGGCCGAACAGGCTCTGGTGCTTTGGGAGTGAGGCATGGAGCGAATATCGGCCGCATGGATACGATCCGCTCTTTGTGCACCGTTCATCGCTCTCTTTTTCTTTTTCTCGGCGACCGCCGCTTTCCCCTCCGAGTCTTTTCTCCGTCCCTATCCCGCCGACCCGGCGCTCAAGAAGTTCGATGCCTTCGACGAAACGCATGCGGCCAACGCTCCTCTTTTCGCCTGTGACGCGGACGGGGCGCAGGTCTACTATCAGTCGCTCTTCACTCCGCGCAGTGCAACCCGCTGGGAGGGGGACGTTCGAAAATTCGCCTTCGACGGCATCGAGGGACGCTTTCGGTGCGTCTGGTCGGCGAGCGAATCCTTGAACTCTGGGAAGGTACGGCGGATTTTGACGCCTCGCGTTCGCGACGAGGAGGCGGGGCTGGACTTGACGCTTCTTCCGCCGACAGTGCCGAATATGGTGGATTTGACAGCGGATGGAGCGGAGATTCTGTCGCGGAGAATTGGATTTCCGGATACGACTGCGGGAGAGCTCTTTCTTCGGTGGTTTCTGGAGCCTCCCCTTTTCGACATGGTGCGCGGCGGAGTGGCGCTGGTCGGGCCGCCGCGCAGGGAGGCGCGGAGCGACGAGGCGCATGCGCTTTTCGCGGAGAAGGAGACGAACGTCTCTCGGCGAAGGGTGCTCTATGCGCAGTCGAACGGAGGAGCGCTACACGCTCTTGACGAGACTACGGGAGATGAGCTGTGGGCCTTCGTGCCGCCGAACGTCCTTGAGGGGCGCCTTCGCGGGCTGAAGCTGCATAATGTTCGGCAGGGGAATCGCTACCTTCACGACGTATACGAGGAGATCCCGCCGGAGTCGACTGCGACCGCCTCGCGTTTCATTCTGGACGGGCCGATCGTGGCGGAGGATGCGTTTGTGGACGGAGGGTACATCACGCTGCTGCTGGCTTTTTTGGGGCGGGGGGGCGAGGGGATGTTCGCGCTGGACGTGACTGCGCCGGAGCAGCCTCGTTTTTTGTGGGCGCTGGAGAACGCGCACTACAGGGGAGAAGGGGGGACGACGATATTCTGGCGAGGCGACGGAGAGAGCGTCGTCCGCACGACGGAGATCGGAGCGGGGGGAAGCTGGCGTGCGCTGGGGCTGACGACGGGGACGCCTTTCATCGGTTTTCATTCCTCTGCGGGGTGGCTCTTCGTGACGGGGAACGGCTCTTCGGGAGGGTATACGGGGAGGGATGAGGGAGCGGTCTACGTGGGGCGGGCGCGGGACGGCTCCATGGTACGCGAGATGAAGGCCCCGGCGAATTCCGGCGCTTTCGTCGGGCCGGTGGCGATGTTGCGCGGAGAGGGGGGAGCCCGGCGGCGGATTACGACTTTTTTTGTCGCTGGATCGGGCGGGCGGATTTACGAGGGGGATCTCTCGTCCCTTGATCCCCTGAAATGGCGTTTGCGCGAGGCGGCGCGACTTCAAGGGAACGTTGGACCGTCGTACGCGATGGAGGCGGCCCGTCTGCGAGGAGAGAGATGGCTCTTCGCGGGGACGGGCGATTCCGAGGGGACGGGGGGTGTTTCCACTTTCGCCTTTCTGGAAGCGATCAATCTGGACAATGCCTCCAAAAGCTGGCGATTTCGTCTGGACGGAAACGTCGAAGCCGGGCGGATACAGCTTTTCGCTTCCCCTCCGGTTCTTTCGAACGGCGTGCTCTTTTTTACGACGGTGGTGCGAGGAAACGACGGCGTGGTGGAGGAGTCGAGAGTGTACGCTCTGCGAGGTGTGGACGGCTCGCCGGCACTCTCTTCCGGAAGGGGGTACGTCGCCTTTCGGAACGTTCTCCTGAGCGGGCTTTCCATATCGGGGGGACGCTTGTCCGTATCGCTGTCGGGCGGGGTCGTGCCGGGTGAGGTCTTTCTTGTGGAGGGGCTGATCTTTTCGAACGCAGGCGGCAATCTGCTCTCCATCGGCCTTTCGGAGCTGCTTCCCGCGCTTGAGGAGGGGGCGCGAAGGGGCGGGCTCTCTCTCTATTGGAGATTTCCGTGAATCTGCGCAAAAGAAAACGGGTATTCAGCGAATCCACGCCTTCTCTTTTGCCGGAAATAGATTACAATGAAAAGGTATGCAGATATCAGCAGGGAGCTGAAGAACGTCATGGTTGCTATCTCCTTTTTGAAGAAACAGCAGAACAGGGCGGGGCTTGCTCTTCACGACGAATCGTTGATGTATTTGGAGCTGTCCGGCTCTCTTCCCGCTTTGAAGGTGGTGCATTGCGTCGCCGTCCCCTCCGGAGGAAAGGGAGTGAAGAAGGACTCCCTGGTCGATGCGGGGGAGCTGCTGAACTCGCTGACAGCGCTGGAGAAGAAGATCGGGGGGTTTCGCACTCCCGTCGCTCTGGGGCTGCCGGGGCGGGATGTTCTGATTCGCGTTCTGGAGATGCCGGAGCTTGAGATCGAGGATGCTCGCGAGGCGTTGCGATGGGATTTCGAGAAGTACTTCCCCTATTCGTTCGCCGATGCGGGGGTCGATATTTCCCGCGTCGAGAATCCGCTGGAGGGAGAGCCCGGCTCCATGTCGCTTCTTGTGGCTGCCTGCAGGCTTCGTACGATGGAATCGCTGCTTCGGTTGGCCGCTTCGTCCGGTATTCCTCTTGCGGCGGTGGAGCCGCAGAACGTGGCGATGTTCCGGGCGGGTCTCGGGCCGGCGACCTCCTTCGCGGGCGGCTATCTCGCGGTCTTCGCGGAGAGGGGAACGACGCAGCTTGTTCTCGGGCATAAGGATAACGGAATTCTGTACAGGACGTCGCTGGTCGAGATCGCCGAATCCGGGGAAGGGCTGGACTTCTCTCCTCTTGTTCGCGAGGTCTCGAACACGTTGACGTTCATTCGCAATCAGTACAGGGAACTCGAGATGGAGCATGTGATGCTGGGCGGCTCTCTGGCGTCGGATGATGCGCTTCTCTCTCTCTTGCAGGAGACGACGGGGCTGAACGCGGTTCGAACCGATCCATGGGAGGCGTGGGGGCTTCCAGCTCCCGCCGAGGGCGCCGCCGGCTGGGATGCCGCCGTCGGATTGGCGGTGAGGAACCTCGCATGAAGGTCGCGCTTGATCTTCGCCCCCGCGCGCTCATAGAGTCGCAGAAACGCCGGATCGATCTTCCGAGGATTCTGCTCTTGGTTTCGTGCGCTCTCTTCTTGGCGTCGGGGGCGATTTCGCTTGGATTGTCGTTCGTAAGCTACAGGTCTCTTCTGACGGATGTCGCCCGCCTCGAAGGGTCGCTCGAGCTGCAAACGATTCAGAATGCGCGCATGGCGAACGAGCTTCAAAGGCTGGTTCAGGTGGAGAAGCTGTACACCGATGCGCTGAAGCTTCTTCAGGAGGAGCTGCCCGCTCTTGAGTTCATGGAGGCTCTGGAGAGGACGCTGCCTTCCGGCGTATGGATGCGGAGCGTCTCGATCTCGCCCGGAAGAGTCTCTCTTCAGGGGAGCGCCGTCAACGAGAACGATGTCGTGGAGTTCGCCAAGGGGCTGCTGGACGCGCCCGTGGTGGCGACGGTCGATTTTCCTGTGACGACCCGGGTGTCGCGGGAGGGCCGCTCTCTTGTGGATTTCACGCTCTCCTGCAGGATTCGGGATTTCGCGTCCGCGGCCCTTTCGAACGGCGCGGTGGAGGTGGTGGCGCCGTGACTCGCAGAGAGATAGTTCTTTTGCTGCTCTTCGCGTTTCTCTTCGGCGGGATGCTTTTCGGAGTTTTCTTTCTTGTGTCGCGCATAGAGGCTTTGAGAGGCGCCGAGCGTGAGTTGAGTCTTCGCGCCGCGCGCTTCGAGCAGCAGTCGGCGGAGCGTCTTCGTCAGATAGAGGTGTTCAAGAGGGCGATCGCCGGTTTGGAGCGCTACCAGCTCGAGATTCCTGAGAACGAGGTGGATTTCTACGCCTGGGTACAGCGGGAGCTGACGCGGAACGGAGTGCGGAGCAACGTGATGCGCCCGGCGTCTTCCCCTCCGGGGCGAAGCGCGGTGCAGGTTGACTTCGAGGGGCCGTACTACGCCTTCGCCCGGACGATCTCGGACTGGCGGACGCAGAGGGTCGCTCTTCGGCTCTCTTCGGTGACGATGAACGCCGTGGATGGAGACACTGTTCGCGGCGTGGCGATCGTCGAGTCTGTTCTAAAGTAGGTGGGGCGAATGGCGAACGGTATGCTGGACGAGATTGCACCGGAAAGTTTCGTCTCCAAACTATTGAAGGGCGAGGGGCGCATGCGATTGGTGCGAGCCGCGCTTTTCGCGGGATTGATCGGCGGTGCGCTCTTTTTCGGCTGGAGTTTCAAGCGGGTTACGGATTTGTCGCGTGTCGAGCCTCTCTCCGTACCGCCTCTTCCGAGGCAGTCGCAGGAGGATGCGCGGAGGCTGGACGAGCTGATAGAGAGCTATCGCAGTTCGATGGAGGCTCGCCGAGGCAGCCGGGGCGTCGTGGTGGCGCTGACCGACAGAGATCGGCGTCCGTTCGCTGCGAGTGCGCGGAGGACCGCTCCGGGGACCGCCTCTGTTGTCGCCTCCCTGCCGACGGAGACGTTCGAGACGGAGGCGCTGCCCCCGGTTATGTTCGTCCGCGCGATCATGGTGGCGGGGAAGGATGCTATCGCGATCATGGATATCGCCGGCCTGGGGAACGGTATAATAGTGAAGACGGGCTTTTCCTTCTCCGAGGGGAAGGGACGGATAGTGAAGATCGCTCCCGAGAAGGTGACCGTCCGGTGGGGCGGAAGAAATATGGATATAACCCCGGGCTTTTGAACGAGGAGGTTTTTTGATGAAGGACACTTGCAAGGACTCGCGTTTCAGGCTGCTGCTCTTGCTGCTGCTTGTTTCGACGCTCTTCGTTCCGCCCCTTCCGGCGAGGGCGCAGTCCGGCCTTCCTCCGATAGGCGGACTGACCGTGCGGCAACTTGCGGGGCACTCCGTGACGATGGAGCTGCTGGGCACATCCCTCCCTCTTCCGAGGATTGTCTCCAATTCGCCCGATTCCCTGGTCTTTTCGGTGAAGCCTGCCTGGCTTGCCGCCGGGAAGTGGGAGAGGAAGTTCGACCTGCCTCTTGTGGAGGGCGTCTTCGCGGAGCAGACCGGGGACGAGGTCGTCTTCACCGTCAGGGTGAACGGTCCGCTGGTCTTGAAGGGGATCGAAGGCGTCGCGCCGGCGAACCGTTACTTTCTGCGATTCGACGCGGCGGGGCACGCCGCGCGCGAGCGGGAGCAGCCGAGCCTGACCGCCCCTCGTCCCGCCCCGCCGACGAACCAGAACGATCCATTCACGCGCACGACGCCGGTAACGTTCGATCTGCGCGACGTCGAGCTGCGGGACGTACTGCGGATGCTGGGGGCGTACGCGAATATGAACATCGTGGCGGACCCTTCCGTGCCGAACACGCTGGTGACCATGTCGCTGAAGAGCGTTCCCCTGAACGAGGCGCTCGGGTATATTCTCCGCATGTACGACATGGGGTACGCCATCATGGGGAAGACGATCATCGTCGGCGCGCCCGACAATATTGCCAAGACCACCGGAAAACAGTCGACGAGGGCGTTCAAGATCGCCTACGCGGATATGAAGACGGTCGGGGGGCTTGTGCAAAGCCTTGCGGGAGTCTCCAATATCGTGTTGGACGAGCGTCTTCGAACGCTCTACGTGACGAGCAGGCCGGAGCAGTTCCCCCATGTGGAGCGCGTGCTCCAACAAGTGGACCATCCGGGGCGTCAGGTGATGCTGCAAGCGCGTATTATCGAAGTGACCGATGCGGGACGAGATCAGCTGGAAACGATTATCGACGCGGTGTACAACCAGTGGTGGCTCAATTTCAGTTCCGGCGGGATGAATCTCGGGTATCTCTACGCCGATAAGCCGGGCGCGTACAAACCGGGTGATGAACGTCCCGCGCCGGGGATCGACGATGGACTGGAGAGCATCGCGAAAGGCGACTTGACGAAGATGCTCGACTTCGGACTGAACAGCATCGTGACGGCCAACAAGGGGAAGGTGCTTGCCGACCCGTCGATTATCACGCTCGACGGAAAGAAAGCCGTCATCAAGCTTGTGGAGAACTACCCCTACATCTCCGAGCGCGATCAGGCGGGCAACCCGACGTGGAGCGAGAAGGAAGTAGGCCCCATCCTTGAATTCACCCCCACAGTTGGGCGCGACCAGATGGTGACGGTCGAGCTCAAGATTCAAACAGGCGAAATCATCGGCACTTACAGAGGACAGGCCGGAGAAGAGTTTCCGCAGACGTCCAACCGGGAAGTGACCACGATGATACGGGTCCGCGACGGCGAGCCGTTCGTCGTCGGCGGCCTTCATAAGGACGTGAAGCGGACGGAGCGCGGGCGGGTGCCGATATTGAGCAATATCCCCCTTCTGGGAGAGCTTTTCAAGTACCGCAAGGATACCCGCGACAAGTCGGAGGTGGCGATGATTGTGATTCCGTACATTCTGAGCACGCCCGACGCTCCTGTGGAGCAATTCACTTTAAAATAGCGCGTTGTTTTTTGCAGCGTTTTTTTGAGAAGGACTTCCGGATGTGATAATATACCTGCGTTGCAGTGGATGCAGCTTTTGGACTGTGGTGAACCGATATTGGGAGGTAGAGTGTTATGGCGCAGGTTGTGGATACGTCGGACTTTTATTCGGGGATAAAAATCCGCTGGCAGGAAGGTATATGGGAAGTCATCGACTTCCAGCATCACAAGATGGGGCGGGGCGGAGCGACGGTCCGGACGAAGATGAAGAACCTGGACACGGGGACGATCATCGAGAACTCTTTCCGCTCCGGCGAGCGCTTCGAGCGAATCATCTTCGACGAGAAGCCTGCGCAGTTCAGTTACAAAGAGGGCGACAGCTATATTTTCATGGATCTCTCGACCTATGATCAGCTCTCTATTCCTGCGGATATTCTGGGCAACGTCGTGAACTTCCTCATGGACGATATGGAAGTCCAGATCGAGTTTTTCGAGGGGCGCATCATGGGCATCGAGATGCCGAAGAGCGTTGAACTCAAGGTCGTCGACACGCCTCCAAGCTTCAAGGGCGATACGGTGTCCGGCGGAGGCAAACCGGCGAAGCTCGAAACAGGGATTACCATATCGGTTCCTATTTTTGTCAATGTAGATGATACAATAGTCGTCGACACCCGCTCGGGTCAGTACCTTGAACGGGCGAAAAAATAAAACGCAGGGAGGTTGACGAGATGAGCGCACGGGAAAAGATAGCCTATCTCAAGGGGTTGCTCGACGGTCTTGGTCCGGTCGAGAACGAAGGACAGGGAAAGATTTTCAGGGCTGTTGTGGATGCGCTCGACGCGCTCTCTCTGGAGGTGGCGGAGCACGAGGATCTGATTCAGGAGCAGCGTGAGCTGTACGAGGACTTGGCGGACGACTGCGCGCTTCTTGACGAAGATCTTGATTCGCTGGAAAAGGCGTTCTCCGATTTCTCCGGCGAAGGCGACATGGACGACGAGGATGACGAAGACGAGGACGACGAGTTCGACCGGAATTACGTCTCCGTAACGTGCCCTCATTGCAGCTACGTCTTCTACTATCAGCCCGAGGAGTACGAACCGGACGAGGCTCTTGAATGCCCTGGCTGCGGGAAGGATTTCGAGCAGCCCAAAGAATAGACAAAAGCATTCGGCCGGGAGCTTTAATTCGCTGCCGGCCGGGCGTGTAAAACTGGAAGGGAGGTCTCGAAATGGATGAAATGAACAAAAAGCTGGAATCTGAAGTTCTTGAAGAAGAATCTGCGTATGAAGGCGTTTTGGGCGAGACTGGGGAGAGCGAGGCTGTTCCGGAGGGTATGGTTGCCGGCGTAGTGCATATCAGCGAAGAGGTGCTCTCCGAACTTGCGAAGAAGACGCTTTCCTCCATTGACGGTGTGCAGCCCGCCAGCCCCGGTATCGCCTCCAAGCTCGGCATCGGAAGAAAAGCGAGCGAAGGCGTTCGGGTTGTGCTTGAGGATAACGGGCTCCATCCTATGGCGAGCGTGGATGTGTATATACTTGTGAAGTTCGGTCTTCGCATTCCCGATCTTGCATGGGATGTTCAGGAGATGATCAAGAAGAACATCGAAGAGTACACCGGCTACAAGGTGAAAGCGGTGAACGTGAACGTCCAGGGGATCTACTTTAAAAACAAGGTTCCCGCCGAAGCAGTTGCCGAAGAGGCGAAGGGCGAGGTGAAACAGCCCGAGGATTCCGTTCCGGAGCTTGATAAATCGGTCCAGCCGGAAGTGGAGCAGCTCTGACATTCGCTTCGATGCGGTTTTTTTCAGTTCATAGTTCATCAACGAACCTTGAAGGGGGCTCCTTCAGTTTCAGAGCCCCCTTCGAACAGGGGTGATGCGAATGTATCTTTTCTGGAAACGAACTTCCCTCGGCAGTATCCTGGTTTCGCAGGATGGAATGTGCGACTTTGTCAATTCTTTGTGCGAAAAGCCGTTCAAATGCGCGCAGGTCTCTCTTTCCTCTGCCGACAACGCTCTTTTTCTTGTCATCACCATGCCGAAGGATTACGATTCATCCGCTATGGTTTCTCTGGAGACAAAACTGCGGGATACTTTCGAGAAGACCGGCCTTTCTGTGCGGGTGTCATGGGTGGAGCTTGCGAAGACGTCGTTCGTGGATAATGAGGCGCTTGCCTCGCTTGCGAAAAAACCTGTCGTCTGGGCGATTGCCGTCGCCCTTTTTGCCCTCTTGCTCAAGGAGGGCGTGGCCACGCTTCTATGGAGTCTTTTCTGGGGCGGCGCATTTTACGCGGGAGTTCTTTTCTTCCAGTCGGAGATGGGCGCTGAACTTGTGCGAAAGCTGAGGGGCATGGCGGGGAGGTAATGGAGTGAATCGTGGTTTTTTGCCGCAGAAGCGTCATCGTGCACGTGAGATGGCGCTTCAATTATTGTATGCGCTTGATCTCCGGAGAAGCCAAACCCCGGAACAGGCGTTCGAGCTGTTCCCCGGCGACGAGGATCCGGAGATTTTGGAGTACGCGCGCGTTTTGACTTCCGGCGCATGGGAGCGCCGTATGGATATAGACAATCTGATCCGTGAATACGTCGTTGGATGGCGTCCCGAACGCATGGTCGCGGTGGACAGGGCGGCTCTGAGAATGTGCATTTATGAAAGCCTGTTCGCAAAATGCACTCCCGTCGCGGTCGCAATTTCGGAGGCCGTCGAACTGGCGAAGACCTTCGGTACCGAGGAATCCGGCAAGTTCGTCAACGGCGTTCTGGGGCGTATTGTCCGGAATCTTCCTCCTGATGCGGCTGCGCAGGATGCGTCCGCATTTGACGCTGGTGATGAAACGCATGCCGACGACGCTGACAGTTGACGAGATTTCCCTCCGTATCGCCTCGCTTTTTCTGAAGGACCCCGTTATGCAGGCCGTTGGCGTTCGCGGCGAGTTGAGCGAACTGAAGAAGCATTCCAGCGGTCATGT
>Ga0334887_1001917_pt1 | contig 24994 bp, 22 predicted proteins | sample GraSluR1_MG_10_FD_207217 | JGI IMG/M metagenome (GOLD analysis project Ga0334887, IMG submission 207217) | Sludge microbial communities from methane-producing bioreactor in Wageningen University, Netherlands - Granular Sludge_18_07-R1 | ecosystem: Engineered > Bioreactor > Anaerobic >...
TTTATTCCGGAAAAACTTTAAAAACGGCAGGTTTCAACCGGAATGGGTGGCAGCTTTACGCCGGAACAGGTGGCAGGCATGTTCCGGAATGAGTGGCAGGTTTGGACCGGAATATGCAGTTATATCCTTCCGTGATTCATTTGCTGGTTTGGCTATATAAACGGGTGTTTTAATACCTTGATTTGCATACTTACTTCTGTGTTCCTTTATACGTGCCCCCTTTGGGGGACAGGGGGCCAATACACCGGGTAAAGGCACTCACTAAATGATTGTTCGCGAAATATCTTTTATCATTTTGATGGATCTTGACTTGTGGGTAGTAGTGAGCCTTTGGGGGACAGGGGGATGAGTATAGCAGATGTGGATTAATCTGTGATTATCGTAATTCATAAAAATACTGGGAGGTGAAAATCTTTCTAAAAAAAATATTTATTAATTTCTGTTTTCTTATGGAAAAATCAGAGCTTGAAGTTTAATAATGTCCCATGGAAAAAAGAGCAGTCTTTGATGTTACAGTAACACCTAAATCATCAAGAAGCCTTGTAGCAGCTGATGAGCATGGTAATATCAAAGTATATCTCAATTCCCCGCCCGTTGAAGGGAAAGCTAATAAAGAATGTATTGCTCTTATTTCAAAGAAATTGGGCATTCCGAAATCAAAGATTACAATCGAAAAAGGTGAAAAGGGGCGGAGTAAAAGGATTGCAGTTGAAGGAATTGATGCGGATGATGTTCTGGAATTATTAAAGGGATAATCATCTTAAATTTTTAATATGTATTTTAGTGTATAATACTTGATTATATTTCCCCGCCCCCATCGGCAGCGGGTAAGCCGGAGCATTTTTTATTATCAGCAAATTCAGCTATTATCAAAAAAAGGACTGTAAATTATTATGAATAGAATAAGAAAAACCGGTTTTCATCTCTCCATATCAGGGGGTGTATACAAAGCTGTAATTGAAGCAAACAAAGAGGGCTATGACGCCCTGCAGGTATTTCTTAAAAATTCCAACAGGTGGGAAGGCCCCCCTTTAAAAGATAAGGATATTGAGATTTTTAAAGCAGAGTGGGGGAAAAATCCCGGCCTTGAAATATACGCACACACAGGCTACCTCATAAACATCGGTGGGGAAGGGGAGAACCTGGTAAAGTCAATGAACCTTCTCAATGACGAGATGCAGAGGAGCTCACTTCTCGGTATAAAGTATCTTGTGCTTCACCCGGGGAACCATCTTGGCGCCGGCGATGAGGAGGGGATAAAGCGTATTGCTGCTAATCTGGACCGCACATTTGAAGAGAGCGCTGCTTCAACTGAAATACTCCTGGAAACAACTGCAGGGCAGGGTACATCAGTGGGGCACAGGTTTGAACATATACGGGATATTATGGCTTTATCATCATACAGAAGCAGGCTTACAGTATGCCTTGACACCTGTCATATTTTTGCAGCAGGGTATGACATTACCACGCCCCGGGGGTATGATGAAATGATTACCGCCTTTGACTCGATTATCGGTATTGAGAAACTGCGCCTTATTCATCTCAATGATTCAAAAAAGGATATGGGCTCTCATGTGGACAGGCATGACCATATTGGCAAAGGGATTATCGGTGAAAAGGGTTTTGAGCTTCTCCTCACAGATGAGCGTATCAAACATGTTGATATTGTTCTTGAAACACCTGTAGATGATGAATCATCCAACAGTATTAATCTGGAAACTGTTAAGAGGCTCAGCGGTAAATAGTAATGAAAAAACAGCTATGGGCAGATGGCGCCCTCCTTGCAGTTGTGATAATGTGGGGCTACACCTTTGTGGCAATAAAAAACGCCCTTCATGAGATTGAGCCCTTTAATTTTATAATGATACGCTTTGTAATCGCCTTTCTTATTCTTGCTCTGATTTTTTATAAACGCCTTTTATCAGCAGGGAGAGAAACATATATGGCGGGATTCAAAGTGGGATTTTTTCTTTTCCTTGCCTATGCTTTCCAGACTGTGGGGCTTAAATATACCACAGCGTCTAATGCAGGTTTCATTACAGGATTCAGCGTTGTGCTGGTTCCGGTTTTCTCTGCTCTGGTATTGAAGTCTTTCCCTTCGCGGGAGAGCACTATCGGTGTTATCCTTGCAATGACCGGGCTCTTCCTTTTATCATGGAATGACACTGCGCCGTTTAATCCGGGTGATATACTTGTAATCTTCTGCGCTGTATCTGTGGCATTTCATATTCTTTCGGTGGGGTACTATACCAGGCGTACAGATTCAATTGCACTCACAGTTATTCAGATCGGGGTAGTTGCTCTCTTTTCAATTGCCGGAGCTTTTATTTTTGAGAAACCGGAAATACCATCATCACCCCTTGTGTGGCAGGCAATAATTGTAACTGCACTCTTTGCCACAGTAGGTGCATACCTGGTGCAGAATATTATGCAGAGATTTACATCTGCAACGCATACTGCTTTAATATTTACAGGGGAGCCTGTTTTTGCGGGGATCTTCGGGTATATGCTTCTTGGTGAGACTCTCGGGAGAATGGCGGGCCTGGGCTGTATTCTCATTTTATGCGGCATGGTAGTAAGTGAGCTTAAACTATTCAGGGGGGAGCCTGTCCGGGAAACGGTTTGAAACTAGGGGGAACCTGCCGATTTTTTAAATAACTCAGGTTTATTATACTGCTACTTTTTCATAGCTCCCTGCCAGGAGACTTTGCACATGGATGTCTTCATCAAGGTCATCCCAGTGGATCCCATATCCACCCCCGCTTAATTCATAATTTTCCCGCTCATCTTTTGATGCTTTGTGCAGGCTGGGGAAATATGTCAGGGGTACTGAAAGCTGTCTGCCGTCAGTAAATAAAACCCACATGTTATATTCATCAAACCATATTCTGCTTGCCCTGGCATCATTTGCTAAAGAACTCATTCCATTCCTCCTGAATAAGGTTTTGATTCTCTATTATTTTTTTTTGAAGTAAGTTCAACTCTTTTGACGACATTCCCCATGATGAGTCAAGAGTAACTTCGGGTAATAACCAGTATTTTGCAATACTCTTATTTTTTCTTACATGAACGTGGCACGGCTCAGTAGGATTCCCTTCATTGGAAAAAAAGAAAAATTTATATCCTTCCCATTCAAAAATCTTCGGCATATCTTTTACGCTACCATGCTCCCGGTTCAATCAAATAAATAGCTTTCTATAATATCATACTAATAATAATTAATAAAATCAATCATATTTTATGCGGCATGGTGGTAAGTGAGCTTAAACTATTCAGGGGGAGAGCTGATTCAGAAACAGTGTGAATCTTCATTAAATCGTATTTTTATTAAAGAACCCGGGAGAGTGAAGGTTTCACTTCCCAGGCATTGAGTCTGAATTTTTAAATATTTTCAGGTAAATTCCATTATAATAGACCGCATAAAATAATATCATTTAATATTGTATGCTGATCTGATGAAAGGTAATCGCAGAATAATCTGTTTTATACTATTCTGACAATAACTATTACAAGGATTACTACAACTAATAAACCAACTATACCGATATACATGGCAACCTCCTTAAAAAATTTGTTCTATAAAGTCCTTTAAACTCTGAATCGAATCCGGATTCTACTGTTAATGAACCCGGTATTCGAAATCATAAAATATTATCCCACCCGGATACTGGAGAGCGATCCGATAACTCCAAAAACATTTAGAAGCCAGAGAACAACTACTATAATAACAACAACATTTAAAATTGTTTTTATAGTCTTTTCCATGGGGATATAACGATTAATTAGCCAGAGGGCAACACCCGCGACTATGAGAACCAGTACTACATTAATTAGTGGCATTTTAACACACTCCATCTTTATTTAACATCTGTATAGTTATAATATAAGTGCAAAAAAAGAAAAAACAACTATTATATAGAATATTTATTTGTTTAAAAGTAAAATTATGTATTATTAACCTCATTAAAAAAGAATTAAACGCATAAATACAGTAAGAAAGAGTAAAAATAAATAAAATTACAATATAAAGTAGTTATGTTAATATAGAGTAATGTTTCTAAACAAAAAGGAGATTCATAATGAGAAAAATTTTTATTTCAATAGCCTTACTTTTTATGGCTGCAACATCAGTTACGGCTCAGCCTTTCATGACAGATACGCTGGCCGGGATTAATTTAAGCTATGGGGTTCCATGGTATGTTCAGGAGAAGGGGAGCAGTAAACTTACAGAATCGCAGCCCATGCTTTCTGCAGGGGTATTTTTTGACGCAACTATTCTAAGGTTAAGCGCAGATTATTCCAGGTCTTTTGGAGACTATAAAGTCAAAGGTGAGAGCACAATATTTGGACAAACTGATATGTCCTCTAATAAATATGAGAAATCCTCTCTCGATTTGACTGCTATTGGAAAATTCCCCATTGATCTTGGTTTAGTGAAATTATGGGGCGGGGGCGGTATTATGTACTCCCTTAATCTGACAGAAAAATATGACGGGGATGATATAAGCAAAAACAGTAAGCTTAACGACTTTTATTTAGTTGTTGCCGGCGGTGTAGATATTACTCTTAATGATGAAGTTTATCTCTGCCCTGCTTTAACTGTCGGGTATAATTTAACCCCGAATCCATGGGATTATAAAGTTTCCGGTGCTGATTATTCAGGCTATATGGTGAAGCTTTCTCTTGGCGTAGCAATGAGAATATAGGTATATCATAATAGCGGTAAATGGGAGCAAGAGCTCCCGTTTGCTGCCATTATTATAAAAAGGGTGAAAGAAAACTCACTTTATTGAAGATTTAATTAAAAATTAAAGTAGTGGTTGACTTTTGTGGTATAATGGAGTCTGGTATAATTATCAGTAACCAATTTTTGAAAGAAAGTAATATACTATATGATCCCATTTAACGGAGTCAGCCCCCTTTGGGGGACAGGGGGAAAAGCGAAGATGTACTCCTAGGGTAGACAGGGGGAAAGGATTGAATCTTATCTATTTTTTCTAAATGAGCTATAATCATCAGTAACCAATTTTTAAAAGAAATAAAAGTGAAATGAATTATGATAGATAAAAACGTAAATAAAAAAGAAAATAAATCAAAGACAGATCGCAACATTAAAAAACCGGAGAAAAAGAAATCTGCTTCTGCCGGTTTTCCTATTGTGGGGATAGGAGCTTCTGCGGGCGGCCTTGAAGCCCTGGAACAGTTTTTTTCTAAAATGCCTGAAGATTGCGGCATGGCCTTTGTTGTGATACAGCATCTTGATCCGACTCATAAAGGGATTATGCCTGAACTGCTTCAGCGGATAACTCCGATGAAGGTATTGCAGGCAGATGACGGACTTGCAGTAAAACCAGGCAGTGTCTATGTGATTCCGCCGAATAAAAGTCTTTCTATGCTCAATCACAGGCTCCATCTTTTTGACCCTGTTGAATCCAGGGGTCTGCGTCTTCCGGTCGATTTTTTTCTCCGCTCTCTTGCTCTTGATCAGCTTGATAAGAGTATAGGGATTATCCTTTCAGGAATGGGGAGTGACGGCTCCCTGGGTGTAAAAGCTGTTAAAGAAAAAAACGGGCTTGTTCTGGTTCAGACTCCTGGTGATGCCAAATTTGACAGCATGCCCCGCAGTGCTGTAGAATCAGTAATAGCAGATGCAGTTGCACCGGCTGCAGAATTACCAGCTATGCTGATTGATCTCCTGAAATTTATCCCGCCTGCTGAAGCAGAATCAGACCTGGAATTAGATGGAAAAGTTGCGGGTAATCTTGAAAAAATAATAATACTGCTTCGTGAGCACACAGGGCATGATTTTTCCCAATATAAAAGGAGCACTCTGCTAAGAAGAATAGAAAGGCGTAAAGGGGTTCACCAGATAGATAAAATCAGCAATTATGTGCGGTTCCTTCAGGAAAATCCCTTTGAAATAGATATTCTCTTCAAGGAGCTTCTTATCGGCGTAACAGCTTTTTTCCGTGATCCAAAAGTCTGGGAAAAAGTTGGAAAGAGTGTTCTTACTGAACTGATGAATGAACTTCCATCCGGATATATACTCCGGACATGGGTTGCCGGCTGCTCAACAGGTGAAGAGGCCTATTCCCTTGCTATGATTTTTCATGAAGCCCTTGATGATTTGAAGAAGCATAAAAAACTGACCATGCAGATATTTGCCACAGATATTGATGTTGACGCAATTGAAAAAGCACGGGGGGGGTTTTTCCCCTCCAATATTGTTGCCGATGTTTCACCCGAAAGATTGGCCCGTTTTTTTATTCCTGAGGGGGAGGGATTCCGGGTTAAACCTGCAATCCGCGAGATGATTGTTTTTGCGAATCAGAATGCGATAAAAGACCCCCCTTTTACAAAACTCGATATTCTTACATGCCGCAATATGCTTATTTATATGGAGCCGGAACTTCAGAAAAAACTGATGACACTTTTCCGTTACAGCCTTAATCCCGGAGGGATAATGATATTAGGATCTGCAGAAACAATCGGCCCCAATAACGAAGAATTTGACGAGATAGATTCCAGACTGAAAATATTCAGGCGATCATTGTCAGCGGCTCCATCCATGCTGTCAGATTTTCCCAGCTCCTTTTCCCGGAAAAACAGCCGCTTACCTGAGAGAAGATCTGTTCAGAAAACTGATGTAAATATTCAGTCAGTGGCTGATCAGGTTTTACTCCAGCGTTTTGCCCCGGCAAGCGTTATGGTTAACAGCAAAGGTGATATACTTTATATTACCGGGCGTACAGGTAAATACCTGGAACCATCAGCAGGTAAGGCTAACATGAATATTCATGCCATGGCTCGTGAAGGTCTCAGGGAAGCGCTTCCCGGGGCATTACGCAAAGCAATGCAGATTCTGAAACCGGTTAAGCTGTCCGGGGTGAGGATCGGATCAAACGGGGGTACACAATTAGTTGATGTCACACTGCAGCGGCTCGATTCCCCTGAAGCAGTCAGCGGGATGATTATTGTTATCTTTGCAGATGTTGCGTCTCCAGTTAAACACGATACAGAAAATCTGAAAACAGGTCCAAATAAAAGCACATTAAAGCTGAAGGAACTGGAGATTGAGCTGAAGCGCAGCTATGAAGATCTGCAGAGCGCTCATGAAGAGATGCAGACATCCCAGGAGGAGCTTAAATCGACCAATGAGGAACTTCAGTCGTCCAATGAAGAACTTCAGTCTTCCAATGAGGAACTTACAACATCTAAAGAGGAGATGCAGAGCCTTAATGAAGAGCTTCAGACGGTCAACATTGAGCTTCAGAACAAGATTTCTGATTATGTCCAGGCAAACAATGACATGAAAAATCTTCTGAATAGTACAGAAATTGCCACACTCTTTCTGGATAAGGGGCTGAATATACGCAGATTCACAGACAACCTTACTGATATAATTAAAATAAGAAATTCTGATATAAACAGACCCTTTACAGATCTGGTAACAGATCTGCAGTATCCGGAAATAGAAAGTCATGCCAGGCAGGTGCTTAAAACCCTTATATCCATTGAGACCTCTATCTCAACTAATGACGGAAGATGGTATAGAATACGGGTAATGCCTTACCGTACATATGATGACCGTATAGACGGAATTGTGATGACTTTTAGTGATATAACCGCGGCAAAACATGTGGAAGCAGAACTTGCTATTGCTGAAAGCCGTTTACTTTATATCACCGGATCTGTAAAGTACGGGATTCTTCTTGTTGATGGTAATAGCGGTGAAATTATTGAAGCAAATCCGTTTTTCCTTGAACTGTTCGGTTATCCCCTGCTGTCATTCATGGGGAAGCATTTCTGGGAAATGAAGATGTTTAAAGATATTGCAGCAGATAAGGATAGTTTTTTTAAGCTCTGGCAGAATCAAAAAGTCTGCTATGAGAATCTGCCTCTTGAAAAATCAGGGGGCGGGACTATTATTGTTGAATTTACCGGCAATGTTTATTCTGCAGATAAGCATAAGCTGATCCAGTGTATGATCCGTGAAAAAGATACAGCTTAGTATTTGAGAATTAATCATGGACATGCTGTTAACCCCTGCAGCCTCATAAATAGGAAGGAAAATATGGCTGGTCCAATAAAAAATGACTCAGCTTTAAAACTACGGCAGAGAGCGGAGGCGCTGATAAAAAAGAAGCCTTCGAAAATCTCCCCGCACGATTCAGATTCTGAATTAATCAAACTGGCTCACGAACTTGAAGTATACCAGGTAGAACTGGAAATGCAGAATGAGGAGCTTCTTAGAGCCGCAAATGCTGCAGAGACTGCAGCTGAAAGATACACTGAATTATATGATTTCGCGCCTGCCGGTTATTTTACAATATCACGCGAAGGGGTAATCACCGAACTGAACCTGGCTGGGGCACAGATGCTTGGTAAAGACCGGTTAATGCTGATCGAAGGGCAGTTCGGTTTTTTTGTAACTGATGATACCAGGCCTCTTTTTAATAATTTTCTGGAAAGGGTTTTTATAAGTAAAGTTAAGGAATACTGTGAAGTTACCATCTCAGGATACGGCGGACTCCCCATATTTGTACAGCTCACAGGAATTGTTAAAGGCAGCGGAACATTATGCTTTCTGATAGTAAATAATATTACCAGGCAAAAGATGGCAGAGGCTGAAAAACTCGAGTTTCAGAAACAGCTGCTGCAGTTTGCAAATCTCCAGAGCCTGGGAATTTTAACCGGCGGCATTGCTCATGATTTCAACAATCTTATGTCAGTTGTACTGGGGAATCTGGAATACATGGATTTTCTCATAGCAGACAATTCCGCTGTTACAGAGCGGATTGTTACAGCGAAAGATGCGGTAATGAAAACAGCCGCTCTGATCAAGCAGCTCAGGGCTTATGCGGGGAATGCCAGATATGAACGGCAGGAACTGGAAATAGGTTCTCTTCTCAGTACTCATCTGGAACTTTTCAGAAAAATTCTGGGGGAGAAGAGTATTCTTGAGACAGATTTTTCAGACAGAATTCTGACTATTAAAGGTGACAGAAATGAACTGCTCAAGGTGATTATAAACATCATCTATAATGCATCGGAAGCTATCGGGGAAAAGAGCGGAGTAGTTCGAATTTCCACCGGTCTCAGATACTATGATAAAAAAGATCTGGTGAAGAACCGGCTCCCGGGAAAGTCGGAACCTGGATATTATGTTTATATTGAAGTGTCCGATAACGGCTGCGGAATGGATGAGGTTACTGTGAGCAAAGTATTTGAACCATTTTTTACAACCAAGCTTGTTGGCCGCGGCTTGAGCATGTCTGCTGTTCAGGGTGTTTTAACGGCTCATCTGGGCGGTATATTAATTGAGTCAGAAGTGAATCAGGGGAGTTTGATAACTGTTCTGATACCGGCGCTTTATTCTGCCATCCCGGAAAAAATTCCTGCTGCCGGAAAGGAAATTCCAAAAACTGATAATATTAAATTTAAGGGAAGAGTGATAGTTGCTGATGATGAATTATTAGTACTCGATATAACTTCTTCAATGATAGAATTGCTTGGATTTGAAGTTATTAAGGCAGGTAACGGGTTAGAGGCGCTTGAAATTTACAGAGAGAACAGGGGAGAGATTGACGGTTTTATACTCGACATTTTAATGCCTGGAATGGGGGGTGTTGCCGCAGCACAGGAGATACGTAAGATAGATAAAGATATAAGGATTATTTTCGCCAGCGGCTATGATCAGGCTGATAAGTCTTTACATCTTGATGAGGTAAGTTATAACGCTTTTCTGCAGAAACCCTATGAGTTTTTTAATTTAAAAGAGATACTGGTTACTGTTTTTAAGGATTTAATAATAGATGGAAAACTTACTGAGCGCGGAGCAGATTATGAAGCCTGAAATGAAAAAAAATGCTGATTCTCTGCTGCGGCGGAAAGCTGAAGATCTGTTGAAAGCTAAAAAATCAAATAGTACTTCCGGACCCCGGGATATTGAAACATTGAAGCTTATTCATGAACTTGAAGTTCACCAGATAGAACTGGAACTGCAGAATGATGAGCTTCTTGCGGCAAAAGAAATTGCTGAAAAGGCTGCACTTAAATATACTGAATTATATGAGTATGCACCAACAGGTTATTTTACAATTTCGCAGGATGGAAATATTATTGATCTGAATAATTATGGCGCGCAGATGCTCAGTGGGGACAGTTCCTATTTGTTGAATAAACGTTTTGGATTTTTTATTTCGCATGAGTCGCTGGAGCCGTTTAATTCTTTTATTGATAAAGTTTTCAAGAGCGGTGTTCTGGAAACCTGTGATATTTCTATAGAAAAGAAGAGCCTCCCCGCTGTTTATCTGAGGCTTTCCGGGATCACAACAGGGGGAGGTCGTCAATGTCTTGTAACTGCTGTTGACTGGACAGGGCGTAAAGAGGCGGAGGATAAGGTCGCGGCCCTCCTTGCTGAGAAGGAGCTTCTTTTACAGGAGGTTCATCATCGGGTAAAAAATAATATGAATACTATCAGGTGGCTCCTCTTTATGCATTCTGAATCAGCAGAAGATCCCTCAGTGGCAGCTTCAATAAATGAAGCAGAAAACTGTATAATCAGCATGATGACCTTATACGATAAATTGTACTGTTCCGATGGTTTCGGCAGCCTGTCAGTACATGAATATTTCTATTCTCTGGTAGATGAAATTATTTTAAATTTCCCTAACAGATCAATTGTAAAAGTTGTAAAGAATATTGAAGACTTTATCATGGATGTTAAGATACTGGCTCCACTCGGTATTATTGTAAATGAGCTTCTTGCAAATATGATGAAATACGCTTTCAAAGGGAGAGAGAGCGGGGTAATAACCTTTTCAGCCTCAGAAAAAGATGGACTGGCAACTATGATAATCGAAGATAATGGCATAGGGATTCCGGAATCGGTAGATTTTAACAATTCAACCGGATTCGGAATACGCCTGGTCAGTATGCTTGCAGATCAGATTAGCGGAAATATACGGATTGAGCGTGCGGGAGGGACTAAGTTTATTATTGAATTTCCATTGGAGTAGTTCCCGGCTTTTTTAAGCCGGCAACTCAATACTATTTCCGCTGCTCCATTGCAGTCACTCCGGCGCTGTCAAAAGTGATGCGAAGAATTTCTCTCTCATTCCAATTATCCCCCCCTACTGTGACACCTCCGCCAAAAGCGCTTCGTCCCTGCATTGTTCCCATACCAAGTCCGAAAGAAACATTGGATTTTTTTTCTTCATATACCCATGCTTCAGCCACACCGCTATCAGTGGTCAGGGTAATTATCCGCTGCGGTTTGCCAAGCGCCATCCGGGTCATCTCACGGGTAAATCCTATCTCCACTTCTCCTGCCCGGACTTTTTTCTGTACATCCGCTGGCCAGGAATCAAAGGCAGCCTGGTCCTCGTCAATTCGGTTATCTACACTTGAGCACCCTGTAATCAGTATCAGTAAAGACCCTATAAGAAGCAGAAGGAATTTACCGGTTATAAAGGGTTTATTTTTTTTCCGGTTATCCTTTATCGGGATAAGACAACCAGTTTTTGCGGATAAATACTCTTGTTTGATCTGCATAATTTTATTCTCCTGTACGCTATAATAGTACAGGGAATCCCGGTAAAAAACAAGTTTTTCTACTTAAATTATTTTTGAAGCTTTATGGCTGTCTTTATTGAGAGGTTAAAATAGATTATAAAAGCGAATTTTTTGTGTGAGACCTTTCACTCCTTACTGCGCCGGGTGTAATATGCGGCTATAAATTTTTCAGCTTCATCTGCAGGCATGGGCTTTGAAAAGAAATAACCCTGTCCATAGTCGCATTTGAAATCGCAAAGCATCCCAATATGCTCCACATCATCTATCCCTTCAGCTACTACCTTCATGTCAAGGGAGTGGGCAAGGCTGATTATCGACTTTACTATCTTTTCACTCGATTCGTCTATATGCATCCACTTAACAAAGGACTGGTCAATCTTTATTATGTTAACAGGGAAGTGCATAAGGTAACTGAGTGATGAGTAGCCTGTTCCAAAGTCATCCATATAAATGGGGAAGTGCCTGGATCTTAATTCCAGAAGGGAAAGGTTGGCCTTTTCCATATCATCCATAAATGCGCTTTCAGTTAATTCAAAGCCTATATCTTCAGGTTCAATGCCGTATTTTCCGGTAATTTCAAAAATGTGCTCTGTCAGTCCCGGATGGAGAAACTGCTTTGAAGAGAGATTTATATTTATCCTCACAGGGCGTGTAAAAGCAAATTCCTTTTTCCACAGGCTGATCTGTCTGCATGCCTCATCAATAATCCATATACCCAGAGGAAATATAATAGCGGAGTTTTCTGCTGTTTCAATAAATTCAGCCGGTGATATTATACCCCTTTCCGGATCATTGATTCGTATAAGAGATTCAAACCCTGCCAGGGTATTTTCACCCATGTCCATTACAGGCTGGTAAAAGAGGCGGAAATTATTCTCCTCCAGGGTTTTCCATAGGAACTCTTCAATTTCTCTCCCCTTTTTATTTCCGCTGCTTTTCGGTGTTTTTTCTTTTTTAAGCTTTTTTGTACGTCTCAGATTCTCCTTTGAAAAATGGATCTGATTTTCAAGATTTATTAAAAGTGAGTTTATGACCGGTCCAATTTGTTTCTCTTCGATTTCGATGTTGAGATTCTCAGTTCCATGTGAAAAATCGAGGGGGATTTTTTTTATATTATCAATATCTCCGCTGCAGCATGGATTGAAATCAGAAATCCGTTTCAGGAAATCCTTTTCCAGAACAGGGGATGTAATAATATTGCATATACCTTTCTCAATAAGCGAGAGATAGGTTTTTCGGCTGTTTAATCCTGTTATTACAAAAAGGGGGAGAGCCCTTTCTGTGCAGAGGCTTATCAGTTCATGAAAATCGGGTGAAAAAGATTCAGATTCATTTTTCAGCGCGATCACTATATCAGGGAATTTATCTTCAGAAATTTCAATTGTGTGATTATGGGAAAAGGATAGGGAGTAATTATTCTTCTCCAGGGTTTTCCTGAAAAGGGAATGATTTTTTTCATGTACCCCGGTTATTAGAATTTCTCTTTTAGTATCCACTTAATTCCTGTGAGAAACATTTTTCTTAATATTTATTCTTAATATAATATAATATCTGTATTGTAAATTGTTTTTTATAGCCTTTCCGGAATATGAAGCTGGATAGACTTGTTATAAAAAAACTTGTTTTCGTTTGATTTTTCTTGATTCTTTTTATAAGTTCTTTAATGTAGAGAAATATTCAGGAGAGATGGAAATGAATGCATATAAACTAATAACCAACATCCCCGGCAACAGAAAAATTTCACTTAATGTCCCTGCTGATATTCCGGTCGGGCCTGTGGAAATTATTCTGGTTTATCAGTCTCCATCAAAACAGGCAGGGAATAATAGTATTGAAAGATTGTGCGGATCTTTGCAGGGGAGCAGATTTAATTCTGAAAGATATTTAAATCTGAAGAGAGCTGAAAAGGAGCTTGAGCGTTAGTGGAAATATTTGTTTTTGATGCCTGCTCAGTAATTGCCTTTTTTGAAAAAGAATCCGGTTTTGATAAGGTAAAAGTAATTCTTGAAAAAGCGTATTCCGGCCAGTGTCAGATATATATGAATAAGATCAATGTGCTCGAAATTTATTATGGCTTCTATCGTGACGATAGTCCTGTTATTGCAGCAAAATTCTATGCGGATATTTTACTACTTCCTATTATAATTGTGGATACAATAAGTGATCAACTGCTCTTTGAGGCAGGTAAATTAAAAGCTCTTTATAGAATATCACTGGCAGATTCTATAGCACTTGCAGAAGCAAAAATCAGGAACGCCTTTCTTGTAACATCTGATCATCATGAATTTGATATAATTGATAATGATAAAGAGATCTGTTTTTTTTGGATAAGGTGAGTTCTGATAGAATTTCTCGCAGTTTTGTTTCAAACTTTAGTATCTTCAGGAAGTGCAGCAATCGTGAAATATCATCACATTTTTATCAATAATCAGGATTTATGAAAAAAGAATTCAAAGTTGTTTCCCCATATAAAACATCCCCTGATCAGGAAAAGGCTCTGCAGAGCCTTGTTAAGGGGATCAAGTCAGGTAAAAAGTACCAGACCCTCCTTGGTGTTACAGGCTCAGGTAAAACCTTTACAATGGCAAAGATGATAGAGAGCATCGGCAAGCCTTCTCTGGTGCTTACTCATAATAAGACCCTGGCAGCGCAGCTTTACAGGGAGTTTAAAGAGTTTTTTCCTGACAATGCTGTGGAGTATTTTGTCTCCTATTACGATTACTACCAGCCTGAAGCTTACGTGGTATCATCAGACCTTTACATTGAAAAGGATGCATCTATAAATGATGAGCTCGACAGGCTCCGCCTCAAGGCTTCATCCTCCATACTTGAGAGGAGGGATGTGATAGTTGTTTCATCTGTCTCCTGCATCTACGGACTTGGCAGGCCTGAGGATTTTGAAAAATCCCATATTGTGCTCAAGGCAGGGATGGAAATAGAGAGGGATGATCTTTTAAGGAAGCTGATTGCTGTTTACTACGAAAGGAACGATATCGCATTTGAGCGGGGCATGTTCAGGGTCAAGGGTGATATTGTGGATATCTATCCTGCCTATTTAAAGCAGGAGGCATTCAGGATTGAGTTTTTCGGAGATGAGGTTGAAAGGATAAGCCACTTTAATCCTGTAAGCGGAGAGGTTCTGGGAATAACTGATGCATGCGTAATTTATCCTGCCAAGCATTTTGTCTCACCACCTGAGGAGATGGCTGTAACAATAAAGCTCATTGAAGAGGAGCTTGAATCGCGCCTTCATGAGCTGAGAAAATCGGGAAAGCTTCTTGAAGCGCAGCGCCTTGAATCGCGCACCAGGTATGACATGGAGATGCTCATAGAAACAGGCTACTGTAGCGGAATTGAAAACTACTCCAGGATTGTTGAAAGGAGAAACTCCGGTGACCGCCCCTCATGCCTCCTCGATTATTTCAAGGGGGATTACCTTCTCCTTGTTGATGAGTCCCATGTAACACTCCCTCAGGTGCGGGGGATGTATGCCGGTGACAGGTCGCGGAAGGAGAACCTGGTGAATTTCGGGTTCAGGCTTCCATCAGCCCTGGACAACAGGCCCCTTGTTTTTGAGGAGTTTGAAAATATAATTGATAAGGCGGTTTTTGTATCAGCCACACCTGCAGATTTTGAACTGGAAAAATCTGAAAATATTGTAGAGCAGGTAATAAGGCCCACAGGTCTCCTTGACCCGGAGATTGAAATCCGGCCTGCCTTAAACCAGGTGGATAACCTTATCGGCGAGGTGAATAAACGGGTTGAAGCAGGGGAGAGGGTCCTTGTTACAACACTTACAAAAAAGATGTCTGAGGATCTTGCTGCATATTTTGACGAGGTGGGGATTAAGGCCAGGTATCTTCATTCGGAGATTGAAACAATAGAGAGGGTTGAGATAATCCGTGATCTCCGCAAGGGGGTATTTGACTGTCTCATAGGTATTAACCTGCTCCGTGAGGGGCTCGATATCCCTGAGGTTTCACTTGTGGCAATACTCGACGCGGACAAGGAGGGATTTCTCCGTTCAAAGCGTTCACTAATACAGACAGCGGGGAGGGCGGCAAGGAACCTTAATGGAAAGGTTATTATGTATGCTGATAAAATTACCGATTCCATGAAGTACGCAATTGATGAAACTGACAGAAGAAGAAAGATCCAGCAGGAGCACAACAGAACGCATAATATTACACCACAGTCTATAAAGAAGGAGATATTCGATATTATTGAAAGGGAGTATTTAAGGGAGAATTCCATATTAAGCTATGTGGCTGAAACCCCGGTGAGCTACAAAAGTGGTAATCTTAAGGATCTTCAGGAGTTCAGGGAGAAGCTTAAAAATGAAATGCTTGAGGCTGCAGATAATCTGGAGTTTGAAAAAGCAGCAGTTTTAAGGGATCAAATGTCTGATATAGAAAAGAAGATTGACCTTTTAAAGAGGAAAAAATGAAATATCATTCAAACCATAATAATGGAGCAGGTTTATGCAAAAAATTATATTTGTTTTTATTCTTCTTCTTTTAGCTGGTGTAGTGGCATGTAAAGGGGAGAGTGGAAAGTCGGAGGTTAAGGTGAGCGATTTAGCAGGAACTGGCACAGTAGTTGTAATGAAAACATCAATGGGTGAAATTGAACTGGAGCTTTACAGGGATAAAGCCCCTGATACTGTTGATAATTTTCTCAAGTATGTGGATGAAGGATTTTATGATGGAACTATTTTTCACAGGGTAATCAGCAATTTTATGATTCAGGGTGGCGGATTTACACCTGATATGGAACAGAAAAAGACCAATCCCCCTGTAAAGAATGAGGCGGACAACGGGCTTAAAAATAATCTTGGAACAGTTGCAATGGCAAGAACATCTGATGTTCACAGCGCCACAGCACAGTTCTTTATCAATGTAAAGGATAACGATTTCCTTAATTACCGCAGCAGCGATTCCCAGGGATTCGGATATTGTGTATTCGGCCAGGTTGTAAGCGGAATGGATGTTGTTGATGCAATCAAAGGGGTGCAGACAGGTAATAAAGGTTATTTCCAGGATGTGCCTGTTAAAACAGTAACAATTGAATCTGTTAAGAGAAAATAAAATTAAGTAGATACTCATTTAAAAACCCGCAGTTTAAAACTGCGGGTTTTTTATGTTAATCCTGAGATTTTTTTACTTTCACCAGTTTCCAGTTACCCCTGGTCCTGTTAAAGTAGAGTGTGAAGAATTGCGCCTCATATCCGTAATGGACTAATATTACATTCTCTCCATCTACCTCGTATCTCAGGGGATACATAATAGGCTCCTCAATTGTAACTTCATTAAAGAAAGATGCTGCAGTAAGTTTCTTCTCACGGCTGCTCCCTTCAAAAGATGTTTCCAGAGTTAAAGGGAAAACTATATCCCCGGATGTTGAGCCCTTATCACCCTTCTGCCACTTCTCTTTAAAGGTGCTGAAAAAAGTCATGAATGAAGGATCAATCTCCGGGTCAGATGCTTTCAGTGTAAACCCGCTCTGCTCACCGGACATGCTTAACCTTTTTCCGGAGCTGTCAACTTTCCCGTTATATACATAATCTGTACCTGATGTGTAAAGGCCATCACCCTTGTGGGTTAGAACCATATCAAACTTGCGTCTCCTGGTCTCCATACCTCTTGGCCCTTCACTTGTGGAAACAGTATCAATCTCAATGGTTACTTCATTGCCCTCTACTGATTTTACCCTGGCATTCCCCTTTGAATGGCCAACAAGTGTTCCTGAGGAATATTCAAATGAACTGTTTTCCATAAAGAATTTCGGAGCTTTTCTTTCTGCAACTATCTTATGCATATCAGCCGGATCACCAAGATATGGCACCCTGTTTATAGAGGAGCCGGGGAGCAGCACAGCTTCAAAGGGCTTTTTGTAATCATATGCTCCGCCGTCCCTGTTTAAAACAGGACTGTTAAAGTCTGCAAGTGAGTTAAACCTTAATGCTCTGTTGTGCTGGGGATCAATAGAATACCATCTGCCCCCTACATTTATAGCTATTACCCAGTGTTCAACAATCCAGCTCATATCATAGTTGAATTTTGCCACAAAGAATTTGTCAGAGGGGATACCTGCAGCATAGAGGAGAGTTGCTGTAAGGTGTGACCATGCTGTACAGTTCCCTGTGGGGATAAAACCGAACCTGCTGTAGGTTGCCGCATATTCGTCAAAGGTGGGCCACCTTGTCAGGGGGTGATTCGGGCTTGTTCTGCAGTTTGCGAATAATGCATTGGCAGCATCCGTAATTGTTTTATCATTTGTACCCATGGAATTTTTAGTTTTAGTTCTGAGGAACTGAAACACATTTTCCATTTTTGCGGCGATTTCATTGTCATTTTGTGCAGCGGCACCTGCTTTTATTTCACTTAACAGTTTTGCAGATGATGGATTTGTCCCTGATATTGACGTGAGTCGGGGGAAGAAGAAATTGTCTCTTCTTGTAACAATCCCCGATTTTAAATAAAAGTATCCATTGTCCAGATGGTAATACTGTTTCCCCCTGTGGAAAGTATCAACAAGGGCGTAATTGTCCGAATCATATTTTTCTGAAACAAAATTTTTTATTCCAGCCGCTCCCGATTTAGGAGTTACAACAGTATAGGCTGATGATCGTTCATCATTTTCTGACATAATAAAAATAGCTGATTCATTATCAAATTCAGTACCCAGGTTAAAGTTCCCTGAGGGGTCTGTTTTAACGGTTTTCTTCTTAATATATTTATCTTTTGGAGCTGAGGGGTTGTATACCCACACTCCAATATCTGATTTTCCCGGATTAACTTTTATTTTCCTGCCGCTGCTGTCGTAATTATAAGCTTCAAGTTTTCCCTGAATTCCGGATATCGCAGGCTCAGGTATATAGATTCTGCCGTTTGATACGCTTTTAAAATACCATTCAGTTGAGGCGCCCTTATGGTCTGCCCATGTGTGTATATTGGAACCGTTATTGTGCTTCCTTCCCGCAAGGCAGATGATTCGTCCCCATGCAGTGTATATTTTCCATCTGCCGTTACCAATGTGGCGGAAGCGGAATTTCTGGTTACTGTTATTCGATGTTTTACGTGTCCATATAAGGATGTTTGTTCCATTAGCATTCCTCGATCCGGCCACGTCCACGTATCCGCCATTTTGTGACACAATATGGTAGAATCCCCCTCCTGCAGACACAAAGCGGAATCGCTGATCACGGCCATTATCCTTTGCCCAGGCCATAATATTTGCACCTCTTTTGAATGGCGCGTTATTGCCCGGCTGATCCCAGTAACCTGCGTTCTGATTTCCTGCCTGTACTGATTTAATGTAGAAAAAACCATTTGGTGGAGTATCAAACCCGGCCTGTGCAGGCGCCTGGGTTAAAGTAAGTGTTAATATAAAAAGTGATATGATTGCGCTTTTAAGTATTCTAATTTTTTTCATAGTGCTGACCTGTTTAGTATTTGTCATAAATACAGGGCCGAATTAGCCCTGTATTTATGTATAAATTCAGATTATATTGTTTTTTTAATATTTGCTCACAAGTGTCGAGAGGTACCTTTTAGCTGCAGCATCCTTTTCGCTGCGTTCTATATCCCGAATCTGCTTAACATACTGGCCCTTAAGAAGATTTTCAGCAAAATTGCTCCCTTTCTTTACGTTTGCTTCTGATACTGCCTTGTACATGCTTCTTCTTGCATTTACATCTTTATTGTCCTTAATCGCTTTTACGATGTTAAGAATGGATACCCACTGATCAGAGGTATCGCTTTTGTCATTTAAGTAAGCCTGGAGTTTGTTCCCTTCATTTTCGCTGTCGAATTGCGCTCTTACAGCAAGTTCAAAATATTGTGTTCCCACATGCTTGGATGCAATGGCATCTTCAAGTTTACCCTTGTAGGAATAATTCCCTCCTGAAGTTGAAGTAGAGGCTGATGCAGGTATAAAAGATCTGTTTGTGGCAGTATCAAAAAATACCCACTGAACATGGGGGCTGTTCTGGTCAGGAAGAAGAATCAGCTTTGTGCCGTTTTTTGTAGAGTTGCCTGCAGGCGCAACAATAATCCCATTCTTATAGTAAATTTTCCATCTGCCATTACCCATATGCTTCAGTTCAAAGTGGTCTGCCCTGGAGCGTGCTTCAATTTTACCTGTGCCGTCAATTGCGTTTACACCCCAGTTTCCTGAACGGCCTATATAGATGAAATACCTTCCAGCACCGCCAGCCTGTCCCGGCCTGAATCTGAAGAGTCTGTCTTCCGGATCTCCTTTTTCTCTCTGCCATAATCCCATATGCTGCCATTTTGTTCCTTTAAGATTGCCGTCGGTCTTTTTCGGCTGTCCTGGTATATCCCATAAGCCGTTTGCTGATTTTCCCACTTCAGGGGCTGACTGTATTAGAAAAACCCTGTTTCCAAACCCGTACTGGTCATGGGCCTGCTGTGCAATACCTGCTGCTGCTGATAAAATGAGCATTAATGCTGAAACAGCTGCAAGTTTTAAAATTTTCTTTTTCATAGAAACCTCTATATTTTTTTTTAGAAATTTGAGCTTAATTAAAAACAGTTTAAATATTATCAATCAGTTAATCTTTTGTTATTTAACCGCCTTAAAGGTTTTGCCGCCTCCGTCATTAGTGAGCCGGAGATAAAGACCTGATGGGTCAACCTTTCCCGAAGAAGCCATATCACCGTTTTTCTCTTTATCAATAAAGTAGGTATCACCTTTACGAGTAAATTTTGCTTCGAAAGTACTTTTACCTTTTTTCACAATTCCTCTTCCTTTTTCCCCTTCACTTTCAGATTCGCTTATATTTACTGTTACGTACGCGACATCCCCTTCAATTTTTGTAACTTCAGCGGTACCTTTTGCTTTATAATAAAAAAAATTACCCTCTGCTGAGTATTCAAATTTCTGATTTTTTATGAAAAAGTCAGGAATGGCTGAAACCGGTTCAGGTTTGATAATCCTGGCAGGTATAAACGATCTTAGTGTCGCAAGATCATAAAAAACCCATAATGCATCCTTGCCGTTATGATCAGGTTTCGCTGTCAGCTTTGTTCCGTTTTTCGATGTATTTTTTTCAAGACAGAGAACGTATCCCGGTTTAACATAGATCTTCCACTTATCTCCGCCCATGTGTTTGATTTCGAATGAATCCTTAATAAAACGGACCTCGATTTTGCCTGTTCCTTCTATATAATTTACACCCCAGTGTCTTTGACGGGCAAATCCTATCGAATATTTTCCAGCCTGACTACCCACACCAGCACCAAAAGTGTACACTCTGTCATCAGGATCACCCTTCTGCCTATCCCAAATCTGCATTTCAAGAAATTTTTTCACTTTACGATTGTCTGTAAAATTACCATTAGTTTTTCCCGGCGTACCGGGAATATCCCAGAACCCCTTTGCCGATTTTCCAGACTCAAGTGCCGATTGAACAAGAAATGCTCTGTCCCCGAAACCATACTGATCAAACGCCTCCTGAGCCATACCTGCTGTTGCTGATAAAATGAGTATTAATGCGGAAACTGCTGCAAGTTTAAGAATTTTCTTTTTCATAGAAACCTCTATTAAAATTTTAAATTAGACCTTCTTTTTTTTATACTGGTTCCAAAAAAAGCCTTGTCAGGTCTATATTTTTGTTCTTTTTTAAAGCCTTATCCAGACAACATTACTCCCTATATTGGCGGTTCCATACTTCATCCAGACATAGCCCCCTTCTCCCCAGTTTTCACTCCAGGAATTCTTTACAAGCCATGCATTTTTGCTGTCATCCCAGCCCACAATAACCATTGCATGGTTCGTATCCCGGCGGTCTTTTACCGGAACATTTTCGTCATAGACTCCCCCGCCGTATGCCTGAAACAATGCAGTTGCCTTCATGTTTGAGAATACCGGGCCGTATTTACATATTGCTTCTTTAACCTGTTTAACAGTGGGAGGATCATATGCGACATATCCGTGCTGCTTAACTTTATATGGCATATTATCAGCATTTTTGCGTGAACAGGCGCTGTTCTGCGCTTTGTATGGGACCTGTGACTCAAGTGGAACACCATTGTCTATCATTGTTTTTAATGTAAAGGGGGTATTCCCTCCGTTGCAGCTTCCCACATCTGCTTTTACACCTGCGGCTGTTACACCTTCAAGGCAGTCTACAATATACTGTTCCGAAAGGTCTATCTCCTTCCCGTGCATAATTTTGTAGACACCTTCATAAACAGCAGCAGCTGAGAATGCCCAGCAGCTGCCGCATTTTTTCTGGTATTTTACAGATGACATCATGTTAATATCGCGCCAGTTAAAAGCCTTCATATTCGCATTTCTATCTATAGACGCGGAAAGATCGGATGGCGCCTTGTCATCTTTCATGTAAACAGCTGAGGCAGGATCGTGGGGAACATCAAAGGCGCCGGTGATTTCTTCTATAGTGTTGTTAATAACCTCAGTTGCCCTGACTGTGAATTTATAACCCTTCTTTTTTACTTCCTCAGCCAGCTTATTAACTTTCTTGTTTATTTCATCAGTCCTTTTCATTACAAGCTCTTCTGTGCTCTTCTTTTCATCACCCTTTGAGATAATAATAAATTCCCATTGTGAGTTGGCTGTTTTATTCTGTGATGTGGTAAGTGAAGAACCATTGTCTGATGCTTTCCCGGAGGCAGTTATAAATGAACCATCCATCCTTGACGCAAAGGTAAAACGGTTTTTACCTGTATTTTCTATTTTCCAGTGATAGCCCGGATCAGTATTGATATTTGAGGAATTGTTTGTTTCAATCTGCGCAGCTGTTCTTACTGTTATTTCTTTATTGAAACCCTTATGATTTTCAACTCTGGCGGGTTTATGATTAATATAATAACCTGTGCTGCATCGAATCAGGTAATAACCGAAATCTTCAATTTTGCCGGTTCTTTGCCATAGGGGGAAGAATTTGTATTTTCTGTCAATGTCAGGGTTTTTCTGAAATTTATATTCCATCTCCCAGAGCTGAAGCTTTTTCCCCGCGCCTTTTGTGAGTTCCCCTTCACCGGGGATATCCCAGAAGTTTCCCATGTCCGTACTGTTTTTCTTGAATGGGGTTCTAATCGCTGTCCATCTCTCTGTGTCAGGGATATCATGTTCACCCCAGGCGTAGATGTATCTGTCCCATCCCCCTGTAATTTCAACTTTATTTACAACAGATGCTCCAGCTCCGTATAGAATGCCTGCATTCCCAGCCTCGATAATCCGCCACTGGCATGCGGGTCTGTTGTTGTCATCCCATGGAACAACCCTTGTTCCGTTTTTATCTGAATTATTTGCCGCACAGAGGATTTTTTTCCCGCCACCCCGGTTTACGTATATTTTGTACTTACCGCCGCCAATATCTTTAAACTTGAACTGCTGGTTTGAGTTGTCTCTGAGTTTAACATCCCACATGTGGACCTTTGAGCCGTTTTTCATGCTTCTGTCTGAAACATCAACATTCCCTCTGAAGATCCTGCCAAAGGATGCGTTTTTTGGTGAAATATAGTTCCAGCCGTTCCCTGCAGGAGTTATCATGTATTTTCTGTCATCACCTTTGTCAAATGACCATAGCTGCAGAATGGCGCCTTTTTTATATCCTGTATTTCCAGGGAGGTCCCAGAAACCTCTATCCTCGTCTCCGGAAAGAACGGACTTTATGTGATAATACTTACTTCTATCTATTGTCATGGCAGATATTGAAAAAAATGTTATTATAGTAATAAGGATTATTATCTTTAGAATTGATCTATTCATTGAAAACCCCGCAATTTTTTGTAATGCTGTAGTTTCACAGTTGTTTAGTTGTTAAAGTCCAGGATTAATCGTTGTATTTTTCTGAATCGAAAAAGCCCGGCTTGGCTGAATTCAGTAGTAAAATTAAATGATTATAAAATTATATCAACACTTATTTTTAATTGCATGTAAAGTTTTTGTTAAAACTGACTGAACTTCTTTTTAGAAGTGCAGTAAAGAAGCCGGGGAGGCCTCTTATCTTTTTTTTCTATCAGTACTTTCCCTGTGCTCCTGGCAGAGGCGGTAGAGTTTCCCTGAACGCGGGTTTTTATCAGTTACCTTTATTCCGCACCTTACGCATAATCCCTGTTCCCGCCTGTTGCGGTAGAGTCTCATATAGCGTTCAGTACCTGAAGATTTATATTTGCTTATCTGGATTCTGAACCCTTTAAAAAGATAATTGCCGATTGCATTTTCAGACCCGTTTTTAAGATCCTCAAGAATTTTCTCCAGAAACTTGGCGGTTACTTTTTTAGGTTCCATATTACTTTCCTGTGTTTTCAATTTTAGGTTCATTTAAAAAAGGGGATAGTATCATTTCAATAAAAAAAAATCAATTAAAGGGTCTGGAGAGTTAGAAGATGAAAAAAATAACTTTATGGGATTAAAGGGTTATATATTAATGATAATGAGCAGAATAATTTAACTTGACTCTTGAATATTTATTTTGGTTAGTGTGATAAATATATAGTAATGGAGGGATTAATAGTGGAATGGTGGATTCTATACTCAATACTGGCAGTTATAATAGCCGCACTGGTTGCAGGTTATTTTATATTAAAGAAAAGAATGCAGAAAAAAATGGAAGAGCAGAAGGTGCTTGTTGATCAGCATAAAATCAGTACACCCATACTTGTTCTTGAAAAAAGAATGGCAAAAGTTAAAGATGCTAATATACCGAAAAATGTTATGGCTCAGATCCCTAAGATTTATAAAATCAGAAAAGTGCCGATTATAAAAGCTAAAATAGGCCCTCAGGTTATGGATCTTCTTTGTGATGAGGATCTTTACGATAAAATTCCTGTAAAAAAGATGGTTCAGGCAGAGCTGGCAGGTATTTTTATAGCAGGAATTAAGCCGATTAAGGGTAGAAAATAATTTTTTAAAATTTTTCAAATATGTTAATTTTTTTTCATTGACATTAATAGGTGAAAAAAATAATGTCCATCTTGTTGCTGCATGAGTGGCGGTAACAACAACTGAGTCTTCTTCAAAGAATCTGAAAACTACTAATGTTGATAGTAAAGTGTCAGAATCTCCAGAATGAGCAGCCTGGACAGGTGCTTAAGTTTTTGGAGATTTTTTTTGTATTTTTTTCAGATGACTTGAGATGGTTTGCTCTTTGAAAACTGGGTAGTAAAGAAGTAAAAACAGCTAAGACGTTAATACTTGATGTCGAAACTAACAAACTAATGATAAATTATCATGGAGAGTTTGATTCTGGCTCAGAACTAACGCTGGCGGCGCGTCTTAAACATGCAAGTCGAACGGTAGCCTTTGAGCTTGCTTAGAGGTGAGAGTGGCGAACGGGTGAGTAACACGTGAATAATCTGCCTCCGGGATGGGGATAACGCTCTGAAAGGAACGCTAATACCGAATAAGATGGCAGCTGCATAAG
>Ga0334887_1001922_pt1 | contig 24955 bp, 24 predicted proteins | sample GraSluR1_MG_10_FD_207217 | JGI IMG/M metagenome (GOLD analysis project Ga0334887, IMG submission 207217) | Sludge microbial communities from methane-producing bioreactor in Wageningen University, Netherlands - Granular Sludge_18_07-R1 | ecosystem: Engineered > Bioreactor > Anaerobic >...
AATCCTCGTTAGAACATGCAACATCATTGAATCCAGGTTTTGGACCTCTTCGACCCATCTTGCTACACCCACAATGAGATAGAACGTAATAGTATAAATAACATCAACTCACTGCTGGTTCACTACCGGAAGGTGAGAGGTCCTACATATCGAAATGCCCCGTGCTGGGGATCTGCAGCTTCGGAGCCACCCCCGATGAGGCCCTCGACCGCCTCGAAGAAGCTGCATGGCGTTACCTCGATTACGCCGAAAGCCGGGGGATCATCGCCGACGTGGAGTCGGCTGCCTCTTCCCCCCATAAGTTCGCCTCGATGATGGAGCTGGTCAGATGAAACCTTGATGATGGAGCTGGTCAGATGAAACCTTGATGATGGAGATGGCCAGATAATGAGGAGATCTGACCGTCTGAGAGAGTTTCAAAATCGGATCTCGATATATCCTAGCTCGTACATGCCGCCTTCTTCTTATCCTTCCCCTCGCCCCTCCCCAGGGTGGGGTTCAACGCCTGCGGCGACATCTCCACCAGTTTGTGCCAGTTATCCCGCTCCCAGAGCGCAGAAGAACGGTCCTCCTCGGGGATGAACTGGCGGAGGCGCAGGGCCAGGGTATCCCAGTTGACCTGGTGGCCGTCGAAGTCCGGGCCGTCGACACAGCCGAACTTCGTCTCGCCCCCCACCTCCACCCTGCAGGCGCCGCACATCCCGGTACCGTCCACCATCAGGGGGGTGAGGCTGACGATCGTCTTGACGCCGGCCGGCTTGCTCGCCTTAGCCGCCTCCATCATCATGAAGGGGCAGCCGTGGACGAAGATCCTGTCGATCCTCTCGCCGCTTTCCAGCATCTTTCTTATGAAGTCGTCGGTCCAGCCCGGCTGGCCGCAGCTTTCGTTCCCGGCGAGGACGTGAAGCTCGTCGCTCTCCTCCTGTAGCCTCTCTTCCCAGAAGATGAACTCCGGGCTTCGCCCCTCCACCACCGTTATGACCCGGTTTCCCGCCTCTTTGAGCGCCTTTATCAGGGGGAGGGTGGGACCGATCCCGAAACAGCCGCAGGCGCAGATGACGGTCCCGAAGTTCTCGATCTCGGTGGGGGAGCCTAAGGGGCCGGCGAGGTTCTTGACGGAGTCGCCGACCTTGAGGGCCCCGAGCTTCATGGTGCTCGTCCCCAGGACGAAGAAGACGATATCGACGGTCCCCTCTCCAGCATCCCAGCCCGATAGGCCCATGGGGACCCTCTCGCCGGTCTCGTCGACCCTTATTATCACAAACTGGCCGGGGCGAGCGGCCTTCGCCACCTTGGGGGCCCTTATCTTCATGTAGATTATGTTGGGGACGAGCGCCTCCTTCTCCACAATCTGGTACATATTCAATCACCATCCGCTCTGGAAAGCTTCACGGCACAGACCTTCAGCTCCGGTATCTTGGCCACGGGGTCGAGGGCGGGGTTTGTCAGGACGTTCGTCGGCGTCTCGGCGAAGTGGAAGGTCATGAAGGCGACCCCCGGAGACGACCTCTCCGTCAGCCTCGCCCTGGCGGTGACCGTCCCCCTCCGGGAGGAGACCTCCACCAGTTCGCCGTCCTCGATCCCCAGGGCCATTCCGTCTTCGGGGTTGATCTCCACCAATTCTTCGTTTCTGAGGAGGTTCAGCCCCGAGACCTTCCTCGTCATCGTCCCGGTGTGGAAGTGGCAGAGGACCCGTCCTGTGGTGAGGATGAAGGGGTACTCCTCGTCGGGGAGCTCCGTGGAGGGTCGGTAAGCCAAGACCGAGAAGAGCCCCTTTCCCCGGGTGAAGCCGTCTCTGTGAAGGTACCTGGTCCCGGGATGGTCGGGGGTGGGGCACGGCCACTGCAGCCCCCCCTCATCGATCCTCTCGTAGCTGATACCACCGTAGCTGGGGGTGAGGGACGATATCTCAACCATGATCTCAGAGGGATCAGAATAAGTGAACTGGTCGGGACGGCCCATCCTTCTGCCCATCTCCGATAAGATCATCCAGTCTGGCATCGAATCCCCCGGGGGGTCGAGCACCTTTCTCACCCTTTGGACCCGCCGTTCGGTATTGGTGAACGTCCCGTCCTTCTCGGCGAAGGAGGTGGCGGGGAGGACGACGTCGGCGAGGGCTGCCGTCTCCGAGAGAAATATCTCCTGGACGACCAGAAAGCCGACTTTCTCCAGCGCCTCGGCGACGTGGGCGGCGTCGGGGTCGCTGATGACGGGGTTTTCGCCGATGATGTACATGCAGTCGATCTCGTCGTCTTCGATGGCGCCGAAGATCTCCAGGAGGGTGAGCCCCGGCTTCTTCGGGAGCTCTCCGCCCCAACTCGCCTCGAACTTTTTCCTCAGGTCGTCGTTGGTCACCGCCTGGTAGCCGGGGAATACGTTGGGGAGGGCACCCATGTCGCAGGCTCCCTGGACGTTGTTCTGGCCCCGGAGGGGGTTTATGCCACTTTTGGGCTTTCCCAGGTTTCCCGTCATCATGGCGAGGTTTGCCAGGGCCAGGATGTTCTCGGTCCCGTGGGAGTGCTGGGTTATTCCCATGGAGTAGACGATGGAAGAGGGATCGTTTTGGGCATAAATCCGGGCCGCCTCTATCATGAGCTCCGCCCCAACGCCGGTGATCTCTGCCGCATCTTCCAGGGAGACTTCGGCGAGAGAGTCTCTGAAGGCATCGAAGTTTTCGCACCGTTCTTCAATGAACTTCTCATCGACGAGCTCCTCGTCCAGGATCACCTTGCAGAGGCCGAGGATTAGGGGGACGTCGGTCCCCGGCGTCTGCCTCAGCCATACGTCGGCTATGCTGCACAGGCCGATCTTTCGGGGGTTGGCGACGATGATCTTCGCCCCCCTCCTCTTCGCCTCCTTGATCTTGAGGGCGATGACGGGATGCTGCTCTGGTGTGTTTGATCCTATGATCAAAATGCAGCCTGCGCCCGCCAGCTCATCGATGGAGTTGGTCATCGCCCCGCTCCCGAAGGCCGCCGCAAGGGCGGCGACGGTGGAGGCATGACAGAGGCGGGCGCAGTGGTCGACGTTGTTGGTCTCCATCACGAGACGGCATAGCTTCTGGGCGAGGTAGTTCTCCTCATTGGTGCATTTGGCGGAGGAGAGGAGGGCGAAGCGATCGCCTTTGGACCGAGAGAACCGCTCTACTATGAGGGAGAACGCCTCATCCCAGCTGGCAGCGACGAGCTCGCCGTCCTTTCTGATGAGGGGTGTCTTCAGCCGCTCGCGGCTCTCGACGAAGTCGAGGCCGAACCTCCCCTTGACGCAGAGCTGGCCGTTGTTTGGGGTATCGCCCCTCGTCCCCCTGACCCGGACGATGTGGCCGGAGGCGACGCCGATATCCATGACGCAGCCTACTCCGCAGAAGGGGCAGACGGTGGTGACGAAATCCTCCGGCCTCTCCCACCTCTCGGCTCTCGCCCGGAGGGCTCCGGTGGGGCAGACGTCGACGCAGGCGCCGCAGAACTTGCATTCGGAGTCCTGGAGGGAGACGGGGCCTATGGAATGTTGGCGGTGGTAGTCGACGTCGAAGTCGAGGACCCCCTCCCCCCTCACCTCCCTGCAGGTCCGCACGCACCGGCCGCAGAGGATGCAGAGGTTGTAGTCGCGGTCGAAGAAGGGCTCCCTCAGGACGGGGTGGTTTCGATAAGAGGTCTCATACCTTATCCTGTCGAGGCCAGTATACTCCACCACCGCCTGCAGCTCGCATTCGCCGTCGTTGGGGCAGTACTTGCACCCCACCGCCATGGGAAACTTTCTCATGCACTCCCGCAGGTCGCCGCACTCGTCCTTCCGGTCGCAGAACAGGCAGCTCGTCGGGTGGTTCGTCAGGGCGAGGAGCATCTCCAGGGTGTGGCGGCGCATCTGCTGGAGCTCTTCGGTCCTCGTCCTCACCACCATTCCGTCTTCTGCCATGGTGGTGCAGGCGGTGGGGTACGCCTTCTGACCCTCCACCTCGACGATGCAGAGCTTGCATGAGCCGATGGGCGAAAGGTCGGGGTGGTCGCATAAGGCGGGTATATAGATCCCGGCCTCTCGGGCTGCTTCGAGGACTGTAGCTCCCTTCCGAGTCCTCACCTCTTCTCCATCAATGGTCAGGGCGATCTCGTCCACTTTCACCACCGCGTGCTTCTCTGGAGCAGCGTAGTCGTATTTCTAAGTTGCTCTTGATCTTCCGCTGGAAAAGGAACTTCTCGTTGTTGTATTTTAACCAAACGGGGTCGAAGAAGCCCCATGGGACAGATATATTAATAGACAGCTAGGAACCGGCATTCCGATCTTATGGCGGTGTTCCAGATCATTCCTGGGGCGGCTTCGGCAGAGGCGGACCGTCGGGAGTTAATAAAAAGATTAAAATTATATAATTATATGGAGGGCCGTCTGGTCCGGCTGAGACAGCAGAATAGTAAGCCGAAAAGATTTAAATATCGAGGCATAGGTTGAACTCCAAAGCCCATCGCAGAGGATATATCGATGGCGGGCAGACTCCGGTTGGGGTGCAGACGTCGGCATTTCATCGATACGTCCGCCTCACAGACGCCGGCTCCGACCGCAGACTATTGCGGCGGGGGGACTGGGTCAATCGAAGAGCCGCAGAACATCAATAAACCGAAGCGGGATACGATGTCTGATAAAAAGAAGCTGAACCTCAATCGGGTTTCAATGCCCAAGCAGTCTCCTGAGGAGAGACGGAAGAACTTCCTCGAGGTGGCTTGTGGCTATACCGAAGAGCAGGCCGAAAAAGAGGCCGATAGATGCCTCCAGTGCAAAAAGCCCAGATGCATCGAAGGCTGTCCTGTGGGGATAGATATCCCGGCTTTCATTGAGGCCGTAAGGGGTGGCGAGATGGAGGATGCCGTCAGGATCATCAAAGATAAGAACAGCCTCCCCGGCATCTGCGGAAGGGTATGCCCCCAGGAGGTCCAGTGCGAGGAGAGGTGCGTTCTGGGCAAGAAGGGCGCGCCCGTAGCCATCGGCCGTCTCGAGAGGTTCGTGGCGGACTGGGAGGGGAGCCGCGACCTCCCCAAGGTGGAGGGCGCAGGCCCGAGGGGAGTTGGCAAGGCGAAGCCGTCGGGCAAAAGGGTGGCCGTCGTGGGGGCTGGTCCTGCGGGCCTCACCGCAGCCGCCGATCTCGCCAAGAGGGGCCACCGGGTCACCGTCTTTGAGGCGCTCCACGATGCCGGGGGGGTCCTGATATACGGGATCCCAGAGTTTCGCCTCCCCAAAGATATAGTCCGCGGCGAGGTCGATTACGTCAAGAGCCTGGGGGTCAATTTCGAGCTCGACTCTGTGGTGGGAAGGCTCCTTCAGGTCGACGAGCTTCTGGAGGGGGACTTTGACGCCGTCTTCCTCGGGATCGGCGCAGGGGCGCCCCGTTTTCTCAACATCCCCGGCGAGAACCTCAACGGAGTCTACTCCGCCAACGAGTATCTGACGAGGGTAAACCTGATGAAGGCCTATCGGTTCCCCGAGTACGACACCCCCATAAGACAGGGGAAGAAGGTGGCGGTAGTCGGCGGCGGAAACGTCGCCATGGACGCCGCGAGGTGCGCCGTGAGGCTCGGCGCCGAGGAGGTCCACGTCGTCTACCGCCGGTCCGAGGCGGAGATGCCGGCGAGGCTCGAGGAGATCGAGAACGCCAAAGAAGAGGGAGTGATCTTCGACTTTCTCGCCAACCCCACCAGGATGCTGGGAGACGACCGGGGCAGAGTCGCCGGGATGGAGGTGGTCAAGATGGTCCTCGGGGAGCCGGACGATAGCGGAAGGCGCAGGCCCGTAGTCGAAGCCGGGTCAGAACATATAATGGACGTTGAGACGGTCATCATAGCCGTGGGGACGATACCTAACCCCCTCGTCCCGAAGAACACCCCCGATCTTGAGACGACCAGATGGGGGACGCTCGTCGTTGACGACGCCGGGAGGACGACCCGGGAGGGGGTCTGGGCCGGCGGCGACATCACCACCGGCGGTGCGACGGTCATCAGCGCCATGGGAGCCGGGAAGAAGGCGGCGGAGGATATCGACCGGTGGCTTCGAGAGGACGGAGCTTGGCCGAGGTGACCACGCCCCGGCCCTTGATCGAGGTGACAATACCCCGGCCGGAGGATCTCCAGCGGCTCGTAAGAGAGGCCGGCTTTGGGCCGCATCTCGACCACCCCCTCTTCAAGGGGATGGTCGCGGGATCGAAGAAGGCCACGTCCAACTCATTTTTCGTAAGCTGTCAACTTATTACATAGATTCAAGGGAGAAAGATCGATGGGATTTAAATCACCAAAAGAGACTACATGCTCCGTCGACAACATCGGCTGCAGCAAGGTCGAGATGGCATCCGGACCGCTCCTGGCTCTCAGCTTTTTGGCAGGCGCCTTCATCGCCTTCGGGGGACTGCTCGCGGTCGTCGTCGGAGGCGGGGTTCCTGGCCTTCTAGCCGAGAACCCGGGGCTGCAGAAGTTCGTATTCGGAGCCGTCTTCCCCGTGGGGCTCATCCTCGTCGTCGTCGCCGGAGCTGAGCTCTTTACCGGCAATACCGCCTGCTGCGTTCCGGCGGTCCTCTCAAAGAAGGCCTCCTGGTTGGGGCTATCGAGAAACTGGACGGTATCTTATTTTGGAAACTTCCTCGGCTCGATATTCGTGGTATTCTTCCTGACGTACATCACCGGCCTATTGGCCGCCGATCCATGGCATGGGACGATCACAGGGATAGCCGAGGCGAAGGTCGCTCAGGATTTCTGGCCCCTCTTCTTCAAGGGGGTCGGATGCAACTGGCTCGTCTGCCTCTCGGTCTGGCTCGCCATCGCCTCCGATGACGTCGTCAGCAAAGTTTTGGGGATATGGTTTCCGATTATGGCCTTCGTAGCCATCGGCTTTGAGCACAGCATCGCCAACATGTTCTTCATCCCCTCGGGGATCATGTACGGGGCGAGCGTCACCTGGACCGAGTTCTTCGTCGTCAACCTGGTACCCGTAACCCTGGGGAACATCGTCGGAGGGGCGCTCTTCGTCGGCGGGATCTACTGGTACGTATACAGCCGGCCGAAGCTATAGGAAAAATTTTCTTCGGACCGGAGGGTCTCTGGGGGCCGAAACCACCGCCCCCATCTTCGGCCCGTCGATCCCTTTTTTTTAGGATAGTTTGCGTCTTTTGATCGATAGGTCTCGATCTTTCTATCCGCCGTCGATCTATCGTCGATCTATCGTCTATCCCCTGATGGTCATCACGTTCTCGCAGCAGCCGTCGCCGGTGCACATCATCGTCCCGTACCTCTGGGTGCACCTGGAATTAAGATTCTCCACCGCGGATCTCAGGTAGGCTGAGCACGCCCTCGATAGCTCCCCGAGGTCCCGCCCCGAAGATTCGGCCTCCCGGAGGAGGGGGCAGCCGGTTATCTTCATCACCAGCCTCTCATCCGACGAGCTGGAGACCTCCCAGTCGAAGTTCGGGCCGAAGATGACGTTCGATACCACGCAGAAGAGCTCGTCGATCTCCGACGCGCCCTTAAATAGTTTGGTCTCAACAGGTCCCATGATCCAGCGCCTCGCAACTACATTTCCGCCGGACAGGACTTGTATTTAGTTGAGATCTTTTCACAAATTATATGAAAATTTAGGAACCGTTCATAACCGGCGGAGGCCGGCGATATCTCTCGATTCGGGGGATGGGTCATTCTCCTTTAACCGTTGATGTTAATGGAGTCCCGGGGATCTGAGGAGATCGGAGGAGATCAGAGGAGATCGGATGCGGGAAAAGAAGCCTCCCGGATCCCTCGCGATGGAAGCCGGATCGCCGAAAGAGATTCATACCATCACATCGATGGATAAGTGGAGATGTCAGTATGGAAGTGATCGTCAAGAGGTCCAAGAGGCGCAAGAAGACCGTCCAGGCGAGGATCGTCGACGGCGACCTCCTGGTGATGGCGCCGGCCGCCATCTCCGACCGGGAGCTCGCCGAGCACGTCTCCCGCCTGCGGGCTAGGATGGAGAGGAGGCTTTTCCCCCGGGACGACTCCCACCTCGAAAGGAGGGCCGACCATCTCAATCGAAAGTACTTCGGCGGCCTCCTCCGCTGGCGGGGGATCTGCTACTCAGACCGGCAGATGAAGCGGTTTGGGAGCTGCACCATCGAGGACGGGACGATCAGGATCAGCTCCCGGCTGAGGGACGCTCCCCAGTGGGTCGAGGACTACGTCGTCGTCCACGAGCTCGCCCATCTCATCGAGCCGAGCCACAATCGGAGGTTCAAGGAGCTGGTACGAAGGTACCCCCTCGCTGAGAGGGCGATAGGGTATCTGATGGCCTTCGAATCGAGGTAGTCCGGCTTCGCCGATACGGCAGGCCGTCGAATGGCAGGATCGGTGGGGGCGGATCAGATAAGGCGGAGGCCCTTATTTTCGAAATGAACTCATATGACGCTAGGTGGCTCCTGCTCCCCGCCTCCCGGTGGGCGAAGGCGGCGAAGCTTACCATGAGGGGGGCGGGGCCGGGGGCGATAAACCTCGTCCTCGACTACGTCCCAGGGGAGATCATGGTCACGAGCGGCGCCAGCGAAGTTCTATTCCTCGCCGTCGCCTCCTCCCAGGGCCGCGACTATCCGGGAGTCTAGGGCCGCGGCTCTATTCCGCAGAGCCTCGTCCTCCGCCTCCATCAGCCGGGCTGCGTCCCTCCGGAGGGGGCCGATCAATAGCTCCGTACCCTCCCGGTGGAGGGCAGTCGCTTCCCCGACGATCTCCTCCAGCCGGGCTAGCCTCCTCCAGAGGGTCCTCTCAGATCCCAGGGCGTCGATTAGGTTCGATACGGCGGCGGCCGCCTTCTGGCCGCGGTCCGTCAGGGTGAGCCTTCTGATCCTCCCCTCCAGCGCCGAGGCTACGAGCCCCTCTCTCTCCATCTCGGCGAGGATCTTGAGGGTATGGGGGACGGTGGAGTCGATCTCTTTGGCGACGGCGGAGGCGTAGGCGGTTTCGAGGTCCCGGATTGCGAGGAGGGCCCGCGCCGGCTTATCCCTCAAGAAGAAGAACGCTACATCCCCTTTCATATCATCATGTCACCCTCTTAAGTCATCGAGGGGAGACGTGCGAGGGGCGAAAGAGGGGTGAGTGGCCCCCATCCCTTCCCACCCTCCCCTTCACCCCTCCGGGAAGGCTTCCTCCTCCGCCGCCGGGATCTCCGGCCGGAGGACGGGAGCTCCCCTCGCCTCCTCCGGGAGGACGACGACGACGGGCTCGTGGTAGCCGCCAAACCTCCTCACCTCCAGGGTCTCAAACCGGATCTGGAGGTCCTCGGGGCTATCGGGGGGCACCCTCAGAACTCCGGGCCCCGCGGTGTAGACTGTGGTTATCCTGCTCTCGGCGGGAAGGAACGTCTCCCGAGATATCCAGACCGTCCACTCCAGCTTTGACCCCTCCGCAAATAGGCCCACCATATCGATCATCAGGGGTAGGCGGGGGTTGACGGAGCTGATCTGCCCCAGCATGACGCCGTAGGCGGTGTCGTCGTCGGGGTAGACCTTCAGCCTGTACTGCTCCTCGCCGCCCCTCCTCTCAGTCCCCTCGACGACGAGATCGGACCTCTCCATCATCTCCAGGAGGTGGGCCATCTGGTCGATCTTCTCGATCCCGCGGGCCGGGTCTGGCTGGAACAGGCCGATCCACTCGTCCCCCATCTTCTGGTAGAGCGTCCCGTTCTCGAAGTATACCTCGATCTCGTCTTCGGCCGCCCTCTCTCCGGCGAGGTCGGTCCTCCTGGAGATGGAGACCTCCTTCGAGGAGAGGTCTGTGAGGTTTATCTCCCCCGTCCACTGGAGGGATACCCTCTCCCCCTCCAGGGAGCCCCGGCGGTCGAAGTTGAAGAACTCCACCGTCTGGTCCATCTCGATCTCGAACCGATAGGAGTCGAGATCGCCGACCGCCTCCGCCATCATCGCCTGGACCTCGCCTTCCCCCGGCCCCCGGTCCCCGCCGATGCAGCCGGCGAAGGCGGCGGCAGCCAGGGCGATGAAAAGCACCGCCCGTTTATCCATCTCCCCCACCCCGATCTTCATTCTTCCAGCCGAAAGGCCCTATGACCGTTCCAAGAGTCCGACTTCTTCGCCGTTCAATTGCCCGAGGTCTCAAACTTCTCTCCGGTGATCATCTCGAAGAGCCTGATGTAGACCTCCCTCGCCTCGCCTATGACCTCGGCGGGGAGGGGGGGTATATCCGGCTCTGCTTCTCTTCTCTCCCGGGCTGCGTAGAGCCGGTCCTTGTACCCCGTCCTACGGTAGTGCTGCCGGACGAACTCCTTGGAGAGGTCGAGAAACTCCCCCTCCTCGTACTTCGCCTTATCCCAGAACCGGTCCTCGTCGGCGGTGCCGAAGACGTCGACGATCATTATCCTCCTCTCCTCGTCGAAGGCGAACTCCTTCTTCCCGTCGACGTGGATGAGCCCCCTGGGCTCCACCTCTCTTCTGATATCCTCGTCGATCTTGAGGACCGTCTCGCAGATGGTATCGTACTCATTCTTCGAGAGCCCCGAGATCTCCAGCGCCTCTCTCTTATCGAGGAGCCTATCGATCCTCTCGAGCTTCGTCGAGACCTCTATGAACGGTTCGGGGAGGCGCTCGCCGTACTCGATCCTCCTGCCCCTCGGAAATCCCAGATCCTCGGGCTGGACCTTCCCCGCAGCTAGCCGATCATAGATCGAACCCGCCGCATACCACCGGCATATAACCTCCAGGGGGATGAGATAGTTCTTCGACCCCGGCCCGATCCTCTCCGGCTCGATGACTTCCACCTTCTTGACCAGCATCCCGTTGGGGGGGAGGAACTCTTCGAAGTGGGTGGCTATCCCCATCCTCTTCGCCCTTGTAAACCAGTGGACGCCCTCTCTGCAGAGCGTCTCCCCCTTCTGGGGGATGAGGCTTGGGATCACCTTGTCGAAGACGGATATCTTGTCGGTGAACCGAAACTCCAGCACCCGGCCGAGGTCGTAGACCTCCTTGACCGAGCCCATCCTCAAAGGCTTCCGTTCCATCGTCCACCCCATCTCCAGGAGGATGGATAACTCTTTTGCTGCCGGGCCGGAGGGCTGCCGGAAGAGAAGATCCCGGGAGATCGCCGGAGGATGCCCTACCGTCCGACCGTCAAAATCAGATGGCTGCGGGGGCGAAACCCCCGTAGGTCTTCAGGAGAATGGGGACTTGTCCACCCTCCCTGAGATGAGGCCGCCGTCGGACCCCATCATCTCGTAGCTACCCCGGACCGACCCCGGCCCTCCCTTCAGGTCGAGGAGGTAGAGGCGAGAACCGTCCTGGGGCACGAGCTTGAGGATGAGCCCCTCGTCTGAAGCGGTCCCGCACGCACCGACCCCGCTCTTTGATCCCGCGATGGTCAGGTTCCCGGAACCAAAGACGACGTCTCCGGACCGGATCAGGGAGAGGTCAACCCTTCCGGTGACCACCCCGGTGAGGACGAGGTCCAACCTCCCCTCTCCGAGAGCGGCTCCTTCCACCTCTTCTTCCGTCTCTACTGCATCTGTAACGTTCTCATCGGTCCCGTTCATGGGACCGGTCTCTTCGGGATTCGCCGTCCCATCCTCTTCAGTCCCAGCGATCTTCTGCTCCGGCCTCTTCTGCTCTGGCATCCCCAGATCCATCCCGAAGTCGCCGACCCCCAGCCACTCGACGTTATCGACGTAGCGGAGCTTCGGGCAGAGCCCCTCAGCGGCTCCTGGGAGGAGAGCTGCCGCAACCATCGCCAAAATCAACAGGCTTAGCCATCTCATCCTTGTAACTCCCCATCAATACGAACCATCATTTAAAGGCCACCGGATCTTCGAGCCCACGGAAATACCTTTTGGGCTTCCTCCGGCCCAAGGCCGCCCCGGACCCGACGACGAGCCACTAGAAGCCCCCCTGCGAGAGGGGCGACCGGGGAGGCTGTACCTCCCCCAAGGCAGCGGCTTTGTATCCGGTGGAGGTGCCGAAACCCGACCGGACCGCCGGCGAGTAGACCGCGTAGCCGCCGCTGGCGGGGCTCGTCAAAAGGCTCAGCCTGACCCTGAAAAGAGAGGGATAGCCGACGGTGACCAGCCAGAGATCCAGCTGGCTCTGCCCCACGTATCCCGCCGCCGTCACCAGCCGGGTTCCGGTTCGAGAGGTCATCGCCCCCTCCCCGAAGACCTCGCCGTCGGCCTGGTGGAGCGTCACCTCCGCCCACATGGTATCCTCCCCCTCAAAAGAGATTGTCCAGACTCCGGCGACGTCTGCCATAGGCTGCCCCGGCGGTGAAGGCTGGATCCATCCGGTGCCGTTCTCGCTTGAGAGGTTCATAACCCCTCGGAGGTAGCCTTCGGTGTGATGGACGTCGACGATCCGGAGCCCTCCGATCCCCAGCCATTCGTCCCCTGACGATCCGTCCCCGACGGCGTTATGGGGGGCCGCCAGGAGGTGAAGGAGGAGCAAGACAAAGGCGAGAATTATCCTCATAACATGAAACCCCCGTTCGTTTGGATTTTTAAAAAATTCAGGGAGGGGTGATCCCCCTCCATCCATACCAGAGCCGCCCCTAGCTCATGGCGTTTCCGCCCGATATCCCCATCCCGACGCTCCCTATGCTGACCGTCCCCGATCCCTCCCGGGGTGCGGACTGGGCTGTCGGATAAAAGCGGCTGCCGTTGATGTTTCCTGCCCAGAAGCCTCCGTCGGAGGTGTAGGCGGTGTAAGTGCCGAAGATCTCGTTTCCGCTCACCGTCGTCCGGAGCCGGTACATGCTGTTTCCTCCGACGGTGACCAGGCGGAGGGATAGGCTCGTCCCTTCGGTCGACCCTGCGGCCGTCACCTCCTGGGTGTTGATCCCCGTCGTCATGATCCCCCGTCCGAAGACCTCGTTTCCGTACTGGTAGACGGTGAGGTCGACGGTCCTCTGACCGGCGGTGTCAACGAGGCTGAGGGTCCACCTTCCTGCGACGTTCGACCAGGGGGAGCCCATCGCCGACGGCTGCGATGCGGCGCTGCCGTCGGCGACGCCGGGGCTCATCCCGGTGGCGGGGTCGATGTAAAAGAGGGACTCTCCTTTGAATGCCTCCCCAACGTCAGACCTGATCTGACTTCCGGAGAGGTCGTCAAGGTTGAGATCTTCAGACGCTGCTGGAGAGGCGATCGCCACCAAGAAGATCAGCGCCACCATCCATGCCTTTTTTAATTTCATAAACTTTAAACCTCCATTCATCCTCATCATGAGGGAGATCTCGCCGGGGAGATCCTCCCGGCTTTTCCATTACGATCCTCCCCTTTTATCTCCATCACCGTCAATCGATCCTCGATCCGGTGACGTTTCCAGACCAGGTCGACCCGTCGGACCCGTAAGCGGTGTAGATGCCGGTGGCGATATCTCCGACCAGAGAGAGATCGAACCTGTAAAGGGCGATGGAGTCGAGGGTTACGAGGTCGAGCTTCATCTCATCTCCGGCCACCGTCCCGCTGGCGGCACCCTGGCTGGCGGAGCTCCCCGCCGAAGGCGGCAGGTTCAACCAGTCGATCATAGAGTCTATCCCCCGGTCCTCAGAGGAGCCGGATCCTGTCGAGGCTCCAGACGGGCCCAAAACCCCTTTGCCGAAGACGATCTCACCCCTCTGATAGAGGGCGAGGTCAAGAGACCTGACGGGATCCTCCACCAGCGCGAAAGACCACCTCCCCGAGAAGTCGGAGGGCTCTAAGCTCGCTGGCCCGTCTCCGGCAGGAGGCTGAGCGGTGGCGGACGTCCCACTTATGTTGTAGACCTGCCGCTTGGCGGGAGCCGCTGGAAGGGTGGCTATGCCGCCGTCGCTGGAGTTGGCGGCGTCCTTCTGACCGCCGCTACCGGCCTTAGCCAGGTACTCGGCGGTGTGGTGCACGTCGGCGATCCCCAAATTTCCTGCGAGCCAGTCGGCAGCGACCTGGCCGGTGGAGAAGATGGTTATGGCTACGGCCAGATATAACAGAGTTGATTTGCTGTTTTTCATATATTTTAACCCCCGTTCCCAGCAGATGAACTTTAGGGTATAAAATCGTTTTGTTCCCGCAAAACGGGAGCAATAGAGATGGTCATCCGGTCTTGAAGATGGACGGGTGGGCCCTCCTGAACTCCTCGTCCTTCATCATGCAGCCTTGGGGCTTTCCCCGGAACCACCGGTCCCGGCCCATCTCTCTCCATATATCCGCGAGGCTCATCTCCCGGACGTTCCCGAAGGGGATCGGCATGTAGGCGCAAGGTAGGACGTCTCCGGAGGCGTCGACGTGAAGCCACCTCCTCCCGGCGAAGCAGCCGAAGATCTCGGGGGAGAGGAGGTGGGGGAGGGCGGTGACCTTGGGCCCCTCGCGGAGGCGGTTCTTCTCGAGGTGGAACCTGCTGAGCCGGTCTATGTCGCCTTTGCTGAGAACCTCGTCGGCGTGGTCCGACCACCTCCCTACGGCGACGATCTCGTAGAGGGATAGCTCGTGGACCGAGAGCTCCGCCGCCATGTTGTAGACGTCCTCCAGGTCGTCGATGTTCATGGGGGATGTCACCATGAAGAGGTCCACAAGAAGCCCTCCGGCAAGGCCGTTTTTTATCCCCGAGAGGGCGTCGGAGAAGGCGCCCTTCCTCCCACGAAACCGGTCGTGCTCCGCTGGATGGGGGCTATCGATGCTCACCCTCACGGCGTAGAGGCCGGCGGCCTTCAGGTCTTTTGCGAGCTTCTCGGTGAGGCCGAAGCCGCTGGTGAAGGTGGCGGAGATCGCCCGATCGTCCACTTTTGCCACGAGGTCGGGCAGGTCGCGCCTGGTCATCGGCTCGCCGCCGTCGAAGGTGATCATGTAGGAGCCCAGGTCCAGCCCCTCTCCGATCACCCTCTCAATATCCCCGGAGCTCAAGACCTCCCCCGTCCTCGACGGGGCGCTGCAGTGGATGCAGTCGTTGGGGCACGCCCGGATGACGGCGATGGAGACCTGGTCCGGGACCCTCCTCCTGGTCATGGCCGCCACCTGGGAGGATATCATCCGATCGAAGGCGGGGCTTGGGGCCGGGGGGATCCAGGTGGAGAATATTATCCGGTCCGGCTCTGAGCTTATCGGCTTCTCTCTGGAGAAGGTTTCGTTGATCTTCTTCACGACGGGACCTGCGACCCTCGATAGAGGGCCTTTCGCCCGGAAGACGATCTTGCCGCCTTCCGTCTCGGCCTCGATCTTCAGCAGCGGTCTTTCAGCGACTTGCATTCTTCTCCCCACCTGTCGACTATGCTTCCGAGCCTCTCCTTGATCTCTTCGTCGCCGCCTGCCTCTGCGAGCGCCTCCTTGGCGGCGCGGCAGTGGTCCCGGATCGCCTCGGAGCAGAGGGCGACGGTCCTCTCCGCCGAGTGATCCCTCCTGTATATGACGGGGAGGGTGACGGAGCTCTTCTCCGACGATTTGTCCTTCTCCATCCCCAGAAACTCGTTGAGGTCGTCGGCGACCTGATATGCGAGGCCCAGGTGTGTCCCGTACCTCTCGAAGAGGGCGACGTCCTCGCCGGAGGCGCCCGCGATCATGCATCCGATCTTCGAGGAGGCGGAGATGAGGGAGGCGGTCTTCTTGGAGATGCAGAGGTAGTAATCTTCGGGCCCTTTCCTCATCTCCAGGTCCAGCATCTCCCCCTCTGACATATCCATGCAGGCGGCGGAGAAGGCCTCGATCACCTCCCGGCTGTAGCCGGAGAAGAGGCCGATGGACCTGGATATCAGGTAGTCGCCGCAGAGGAGGGCAGCCTCCATCCCGTACTTATGAAACGCAGATGCACCCCCCCTCCGTTCCGTCCCGCCGTCGAGGATGTCGTCGTGGACGAGGGAGGCGGCGTGGACGAGCTCCATCGCGAGGGCGGCGTTCAAAGACCTCCTGGGTTCGCAGCCGAAGGCCTCCGACGATAGGATGAGGATGAGGGGGCGGACCCTCTTGCCGGGGGATCTGAGGACGTACCTTATAACCTCCCCCAGCCCCGAGGCGGGGAGCCTCTCCGTAAGCTCGACGAGCCCCTCGTCGATCAGATCATACTCGTCCCAGGCTTCGAACATCTCAGGGGAGGTTTGCCGGGTCCATATTTAGTTGTTGCGAAACGGGACCGACGGCTGCGCCTTTACAAACGACGGTTCATACGAGCCTCTCCAAATATCTCCCCCGTTTTATCAGAACAATCCACCACCCACCTTCCTGCGGATGCGAAGGACGAAACGGCCTCATGACCGGGATATCTTCGAATTAAAGGCCCCGAAGTTTCTCCAGGAAACGAAAAAGATATTATACTTTATCTGCAGAAGTTCCGTTGCGCTTCATCTGCAGAAGTTCCACCGGGGATGCGTATATGAAAGAAATTTTGGTTCTATCTTCGGCTCTGCTCCTCCTTCTCGGGTCGCCGGGCTCTGCCGAAGCTCAAAGATGCGGATTCGACGAGGGTGACCAGGGGTGGTACTCTGAGGTGGGCCGCCTCTCTTGGCAGCGGTTTGGAGGAGATCCGGGGGGCTTCCTCCAGGCGGAATCGTCGGGAGGCGACCACAGCTATAGATCCCCAAGATCCTGGTCCGGCGACTGGAGCAGCCGAGTCGGAGGGCAGCTCAGCTACCGCGATAGGCTGGTGGCCGCCGACGGACCGATGAACGAAGGAGGGATGATATCGATCCACGCCTCCGACGGGACGATCCTCTCCACCTCCACCCCCCCTCCCGAGAGGTTCTGGACCGTCCGCGAGGTCATCCTCAACGGCACAAACTTCGGGGTCAGCGAGCCGGAGTTCCGGAGGGCCATGAGGTCGGTGTCACAGATCAAGATCTCTTACGCGGGGACGGGAAAGAGGTCCATCGTCGGCCTCGACGAGGTCGCCATTGGACCGCCCTCGGGGCTTTATTTGGCCTCCAGCTTCGATGATGGGGACGGCGGATGGAGGCCGGAGGGGGACGCCTCTTTCTCCTGGATGGAGGAGGGGGGAAACGGCGGCGGTTATCTCGTCGGCAGAGATCTTGGGGACGGGAGCACCTGGCGCTTCTCCTCGCCCCGGTCCTGGTCCGGGGACTGGACGCCTTACATTGGGGGGGTCTTGAGCTTCGACCTGAAGATGATCGACTCGAGGAAGGGCGGACCTTACGAGGCTGACATGGTCGTCATCGTCGGGACCGACGGATCGGAGGTCTCCGTCTCACCTTCGTCCTCCTACTATTCGGAGGAGATGCCGGCCGCCATCTGGACCCATCGGCGCCTCCCCCTCACAGCTTCGGCCTTTGGGGCGACAGAAGAGGCGTTTGGAAGGGTGATGAGGTCGGTGGACCGGATCTCGATCAGGGGCGAGTACTCCGATAGATTCGACGCCGAGGGTATAGACAACGTCATCGTATCTCTGCCGGTCAAAAGCGACATCGTCTCCACCTTCGATCTCGGGGACGAGGGGTGGAGGGCGGGGAAGGACGCCACCCTCTCCTGGAGGCAGGAGGGAGGAAACCCTGGAGGCTTCCTCCTGGGCGAGGATCAGGGGTCAGGCCAGACTTGGTATTACGTCTCTCCCGCTTCCTGGTCCGGGGACTGGACCGATTACATTGGGGGAACTCTCCGCTTCGATCTCGTGGAGATCGATTCAGGCAACGGCAGCCCCACCTTTGGGGACGTCGTCCGGATATACGGCCGGGACGGATCTTACCTCTCATGGTCCGGCGATCCACCAGGGGCCTCCTGGACCTGCCGGCAGGTCACCCTCGTCCCGTCGTCCTTCAAAGAGATGGGAGGTAGCTTCGAGGCGGTGATGAGAGCCGTATCGGAGGTCTGGATCAGGGGGGAGTACAGCAACATGAGAGACGTCGGGGGCCTCGACAACGTCGTAGTCACCCTGGGGCCCGGAGGGTAGGCACCAGGGGGTAGCGGAGAGCGCCCACCTCATCGATCTTCCGGGGGTTTTCCTCCAGGCCGCCACCCCGCCCCCTCCCCCCGCAAAGTTTTTGGCAGATCCCGGAGAGATGCATCCGATATGATGGGCATTTTCCGGCGATCAGCCTCGGGGCTGATCTATGCAACTTTTGTTCTTTTGGCGCTGGCGACTGTGGGGTACGGTCAGATCGACCCCAACGAGCCGAACAGCGAGCTTGGAAACGCCACGTGGATGAGCCCAGGCGGTTCCGGGGCGGGGACGATATACCCGGCAAGGGACGTGGACTTCTTCGGCTTTGAGATCATAAGCCCGGGGATCTTGGAGGTGAAATTGAACTCGGTCCCCGAAGAGATGAGGGCGAGGATCGACCTCTACGGCAAAAACTTCAACTTCATCACCAGGAAAGACGCATCAAACCCCGGGGACCTGGTCACCCTTACCCTCGACCTCGCGAACCCGGGGAGGTACTATGTCGGGATCCTCGACCTGGAGGGCAAGTCCCACGATACCGGGTACACCTTCGATCTGTTCTTTGATCCCGTCGTAGACGTAAACGAGCCTAACGGCGAGGCGGGGGACGCCACAGAGATGTCTCCAGCCTCGCCGTTAGGGTTTGACGATCTCGTCGAGGGGTTCATCTTCCCGAAGGGGGACGCTGACATCTTCAAGGTCTATGTAATCGGCTCCGGGATTCTGGAGGTGAAGGCCGAATCCGTACCGGAGGATATGAGGACGAGGATCGACCTCTACGGCAAAAACTTCAACTTCATCACCAGGGTCGATGCATCAAACCCCGGAGACCTGGTGACCCTGAAGCATGACATCGTCAATCCTTATGGCTGGTATCCGGTATCTTACTACATCGGGATCACTGACCTGGTGGGAGGCTCTTACAACGTCCCCTACACCTTCAAGGCGGGCTTTGAGCCGGTGATCGACGAGAACGAGCCCAACGGCGAGATCGGGGATGCTACAGCCATCGACTTCGGCGATCAGATAGAGGGGTACATCTTTTCCAAGGGGGACGTAGACTTCTTCAAGTTCGAGGTGCCGAGCCCCGGAATTTTGGAGGTGAAGACGGTATCCGTCCCCGAGGAGATGAGGACGAGGATCGACCTCTACGCCAAGAGCTTCAACTTCATCACCAGGAAAGACGCATCGAACCCCGGGGATAAGACGACCCTTCGGTTCGACGTGAAGAACCCGGGGGCGTATCACATCGGGATCGTCGACCTCGCCGGCGGCTCCCATAAGGTGCCCTACACCTTCGAGGCCTCCTTCGAGCCGGTGGTGGACGCAAACGAGCCGAACAGCGAGATCGGTGACGCCACCCCCATCGGCCCCGGCGAGGCCGTCGGAGGGACGATCTTCCCGGCGGGGGACGCGGACTTCTACAAGCTCTGGATGGACGGCCCCGGAACTCTGGAGGTGAAGCTCGAATCCGTCCCCGAAGATATGAGGGCGAGGATCGACCTCTACGGCAAGAACTACAACTTCATCACCAGGGCGGACGCCTCAAACCCCGGCGACCTTGCCGCCCTCAAATATGAGGCTCCGGGACCCGGCTGGTACTACATCGGGATCGTCGACCTGGCGGGCAACTCCCACAAGATCGGCTACTCCTTCCGGACCGTCGGCGTCGGCGGGGGCACCGAGGTGAGCGGTTCTGTCCCGACAAAGAACGGAGCCGCCGAAACGATGGCTGAAGAGGCGAAAGAGGTTGCGGAGGGCGGAGCCGCCGAAACGAAGGCAGGAGAGGCCAAAGAGGTTCCTGATGGCGCAGCCGGCGCTACGACGGCGGCTTCGTATCGAGAGGCGACCCTCACCCATTCGGGGTTTGACTTCTCCGAAGGGACCACCGGTGAGTACCCCACCTATGATGGAGAGATCATAACCTGGCAGCCCAGCGCCGAAGATCACCCCGATTATCCCCGGGATAGCGGCCACCTCTGGTGGAGGAACACCCATCTCGACGATCTCAGCTTCTCGAGCCAGACCAGGGATATGGGACCGGTCGATCTCGCCTCGGTCCGAAGCGTCCCTGCGGAATGGGACAAGTCGCCCCTGGTACCTCCTCTCCTGGTGGGGCACACGATCGTCGCCAGGTGCTACGACGGCTACGTCAAGTTTCAGGTGATATCGGTAGATCCGCAAGTCGAGGAGGTCCTGGTCAGGTACTTCCATTCCCCTGACGCCACCTTCGACGATGCCGCCATCTGAGGTGACCCTGGATATTTGGCAGGGGAGATAAGATGGATAATGGGGCCGATCTGATGGCGCAGATATCTTGATCGACAGGAGGTGGATATGAGAAGGGATGAGATCCTGGAGAAGGCGGGGCTTGAAGAGGAGAGGGGGGTCAGAATCCTCCACCTCGCCGGCGACCCTTACGAGATGGGCTACCAGCACGGCCGCCTCCTCTCAGGCGAGATAGACCTGATGGTGGGTACGACGCTTCCGGCCACAGCAGCCTACGTCGCCGCCCAGACCGGCTCCGACATAGGCCGGGCGGAGGAGGCCCTCTGGGCTGGCCAGAGGCGGGCGGAGCCGTTCCTTCCCAAGAGGCTCAGAGAGGATATGGTGGGGATCGCCGACGGCGTCCGCGACGGCGGTGGTAAGGCCACCCTCGAAGAGATCTTCCTCTGGAACACCAACTACGACCAGTGGTGCATCTACTGCCACCCCAACTTCTGGAACTGCGACGGCCCCGACGGAGGGGAGGGGCCAGAGCCCGCTGCTTCGAAGAGCCCCGGCCGGGGGGCAGCCGGGGGCGGGTGCAGCAGCTTCTCCGCCTGGGACGAGGCCGCCGGAGGCGACGGCGAGCTGATCTTCGGGAAGAACGAGGACAACTTCAACATGCCCGGCCAGCTCGCAAACCGGATGATGGTGGTCGCTGACCCCGACGACGGCTTCGGCCACGCCTTCATGACATACCCGGGGATGATCGGCCTCGACGGTGGCGTCAACGAGGCGGGCTTCGAGATGATGACCCAGCTTTCCTCGATGCGGCACGAGTCGATGGACGGCTGCGGCATCGCCGTCTTCACCCGCCTCCTCCTCGCCTCCGCGAGGAGCGTCGAGGACGCCATCGATATCTTCCGGGAGCATCCCCGGTGTGCGGGGATCGCCTACCACGTCGCCGACGGCGGAGCAAGAGAGGCGGTGGTCGTCGAGACCTCCGCCAAGAGGGTCGCCGTCCGCCGCCCTCTGGAGGGGGTCGATGCCCTCTGGCAGACGAACCACTCCAACTGCTACCCCGGCTGGATGGGCTACTCCGGCTACAACATGGTGAGGGACCAGGCCCCCGTCAACGATCTACTCGACGTATCCACCATCGAGAGGTGGCAAGCCGCTCTGCGGGACCCCTACAACTTCTCCGTCCAGGCCCCCAGTCGGTTTGAGAGGTACAGCCAGCTGATCCACGAACATTACGGAGGCATCACCCCCGAGGTCGCCGTCGAGATCCTATCCGACCGCTACGACCCCTACACCCGGATGACCAGGCCGGAGGGCTTTGCCTCCTGGACCAACAACATCCTCTGCACCATATGCGCCCTCTACCCCGACTTCGCATATCGGGCGAGGGAGCCGGTTGGGGCCTTCAAGGCCCACATCGCCAACATGTGGTCCCTCGTCGCCCGCCCCGCCACCGGCGACCTGTGGCTTGCGATCCGGGGGTTTCCCGCCCAGGAGGGTGGCTACGAGCATTTCAACCTAAAGGACCTTCTCGGCCGGCGGTGACGGCCGGACCCCTTGCCGAGGAGATCCCCGGCGCGGAGCTACGCGCGATCGAGGGGGCGGGGCACCTTTTCTGGATCAGCCATCCGGAGGAGACGGTGGAGGCGGTGGCGGGATTCTGGTTCTGGACGGTAGCGGGATAGGAGAATAGCAGGTGGGACTGCTAGTGCAAGGTCAATAATTCTGATAAATATAATATCTTCTAGTTATTTTTAGAAGTAGAATGAGATTTTAATCTAACACAAATCATATCTCGTCATTATCCTTAAGATATTTTATATAATCTTCATATGAATATGAACATTTAATATATTTTTTGAGATCCTCTTTATTACTCATCCTCAATTGTTTATACATTTGAATAAGTAAATTATCCCCGATGGTCTTGTAATTAGATCCCATGCTTATCTTGGTTCCGATATGTGTTATTTTTCCATTTATTTTCAGATTATATCTAAAATGATCTTTATTGTCTGATTTTTGGAATCCTTTGGACCTTAATGCAGCGTCTATATGATCTCTTTTTTCCGGCATAGTTCATCTACTCTCCTTCAAATAGGCTAATTAGCTTTCTTTTCAAATTCATCGCTTTATCTGTCAATTTATCATCACCTAGATCTTTATATGCAATGTATTCGCTATACAGATCTTCCTTAAACATATCTTTTGCTTTTTCTACAGTAAAATCAACGCCATAGGCACCAAATTCATCATTACCAACAACCCAGTAATCGGATTCTTCATCATGCTTTTCATAGGATAATTGGGCCTCAATAGGGTGCTTAAACTCTTTTCCACGAATAGAATTAATAATAATTTGCGTATTTGGCTCTATTTCATCTAACTCATAAATTTCCAATAACCTTTTCTTATTCCCGGCACCAGTTAATCTTATTGGCACCCTATGAGCAAGATATTCTATTATGTCGTCTCTCTTTTCTTCTGGCATTTGTACCTTGACCAATTTTCCAGACCAATTTTTAACGTAAAAAGTCGGAGATGGCGCATCGTCTTTAATTCTCGATATCACTCCAAGAACTACTATATCTTGCTTTTTTAGTTCCTCGCTTAGCAACATCTCGACTCGTCTCTTTAGTATATCATCATGAAGTTCTGTTTTAGGATTATCTCCATTTATATTTTCAAATGTCACTTCGGCTTTTTTGCCAGGAGGTGGTAGGAGTCGCTTGAGAGCGTTTAGTGTAGTTATCCTTGCTCTCGGATCACCGATTTGTCTTTCGACTTCCAATTTTAATTCTGGATACTCTATGTTTCGTCGTGGTAATATGCTAAGGAATTCGGACGCTTTATTGAATATCGGTGTTTGTCTTATTGAATCATCGAGAGTCAGATCAAGTGATGCAGGGGAGAATTCCATCTTTATGCTACCCGGTTTAAAATTAACATTCAACATAAATAGATTCTGATCCTTCTTGGATCTTCTTCCGCTACTAGCCCCTGCAAGTGAATAGATAAGCCCTTGCATTGAGACCAATATATTGCCTATAAGTTGGGCTGGGGCGTTGCTTAATGTGGCAGAATCAGCTTCAAATTTATATATAATCGAGGGGGTCTTCCGAGATGCTTCCAGCTCGCTAATGAGTTCCTGTTCTCTTTTTTTTGTGTCTGAATGTGCAAGAAGTAGCTCACTATGCTCTGGATATTTCGAGATCAATGTTGCCTCTTCCTGCAATATTGCCCTCAAATCAGATAGCTCTTCTTGGATTATTTTTGTATCCCTAAACCCTGTGGGCATAGTCTGTCCCTCCGTTATCTACGCCATCGGATTTAAAATTTTGCCTTCTCAGATTAAATTCTATTAGACCTTTGGAATTGCCGTCCCTATCTTTAGAAAACCATTTTAACCAATACTCATATCGTTTAATATAATAAGAATGAAGGTCAGGTATCGTTTTTGGATACTCCAAAACAAATTGTGGGTGGCATTTATAACGAAGTTTCATTTCTCTTTTGTCTATTAGCTTCTCAATACTTACTTGAAGATTTGTATCTTGGTGAATTTTCATACCATCAAAATGAATAACTAGATCGATGTCGTTTGGATTTGGTTTTATTGTTGTGAAACTACCATTAACCCATTGAATTGATGCAACATCCAATGAAATTAACTCATTACAATATTTATTATAATTATCAAATAGATCTCTTCGAATTGTCCCATCTTCTGCCCCTTTGACAAAGCGCTCTTCGAATTCTTGGATTGTGGGTCTAATAAGTCCCACGGGGGGCAAATTTCCGTTTTCATCGAAGTCTGGAATCATTGAGTGTTACATGTCATATGTGCTTCATATGTTTTTCGATAGTTAGACTTCAATTGCAGGCACCATCGAAGGCTGTCACTTAAGGACTTAGAATCCATAACGTAGCTGAAACCAAACTAAAAAGGAAAAAGGAGGCGGAGGAGGGAGCGCGGCCGGAGGTTCTGTCTTCACACCACCTACTCGCTGATCCTCACCCTTCCGAACCCCGCCACCCGACCCGCGAAGACCCCTTGCCGCTGCGCCCTCCGCTCCTGGCGACCCCGCCTCCCCCTTCCCGCCCCCGGACGGTTCCGCCGCCCGGAGAATCGGTCCGCAAAATCCCACCGGCATCGAGTCCGAAGACCCCAGATCTTCCTGCCCGATCCGACCCGAAGAAAAAACCAGGGCGGAGAAGAATCGACACCTTTTTATTGATTCGAATTATTAAATAAGCCCATGATACCGCAGCCGGTGGCGGGGACGCCTTCACCGAGCAACCTCTCGATGGGAAGCTTCTCGTAAAACTCCGGGAACAAATACAGTCTCTGGCCAACGTAGCCCAGTCCGTTCAGGATCATAGCCTTCATGAGACTTGAATGCTCCAGGTTGTGGTTTCTCTTCTTAGGAAGCCTATCATCGATCAGATCAGCGATGTCTAACTGGTCGAATACACCTGAAACTAAACCTAGATGATTTAGTGGAAGAGTCCTTATCTCCATAGATGCTACCCCTAAAAAACTGCATATAACGGGATATTTAATAAATCTTTGCTATAAATTATAGAGGATTTCGAAAAACCTAATCAATGGTTAGTTTTATATACTATTAATACTATATTTTAGGTTATGAGGACCCTCATAGACTTCTCCATCTTGCAAGAATATAATCAGAAAGTTCTGCCGCGTGGTGATAAGCTATTATCCATAGCTGGACTGGTTGACTGGAAACGGTTTTTGCCTATCGGGGCACAATCTAAAAATCAAGTGATTTCGCGTTTTTGAAAATATACCGCTACTTTACTTTAACTCTCTATTTCTAAGGTCTTATCGAACCTGAGCAAGTACAATATTATTCCAGAATAAGTTGTTC
>Ga0334887_1001923_pt1 | contig 24952 bp, 27 predicted proteins | sample GraSluR1_MG_10_FD_207217 | JGI IMG/M metagenome (GOLD analysis project Ga0334887, IMG submission 207217) | Sludge microbial communities from methane-producing bioreactor in Wageningen University, Netherlands - Granular Sludge_18_07-R1 | ecosystem: Engineered > Bioreactor > Anaerobic >...
CGCTCAATTTGTTTGATGTAGCGCCCTATGCGGACGGCGCGGCGGCAGTTGTGCTGACCCGCTCCGGTTTGCTGCCCAAGGGTGCGGCCCAACCCGCGGTGCGGGTGGTAGGTTCCAGCCTGGTCACCGATTCTTTGGCTGTGCATGACCGCCATAACCTGCTGGCCTTCCGCGCCGCCGAACTCTCGGTGGAGCGCGCCTGCCGTCAGGCGGGCATCCTGCCCCGCGATGTGGACTTTTTCGAACTGTTTGACGCTTTTACCATCTATGCCCTGCTCTCGCTGGAAGCGGCCGGATTTGCCCGACACGGCGAGGGCTGGAAGCTGGAACAGGGCGGCAAGTTGGCCCTGGATGGGGAACTGCCTGTCTCGGTGATGGGCGGACTGAAGGGCCGCGGCCATCCCGTGGGCGCGACAGGCGTGTACCAGATTGTGGAAGCAGTGCAGCAGCTGCGCGGTCAGGCTGGCGAAAACCAGATCCCCGGCGCGAAGCGCGCCCTGGTGCAGGCCCTGGGCGGGGCGGCTTCCACGGCCGTGACGCATGTGCTGAGTGTGTAAATCCCTCTACCTGTACTTATGCTGCGCATAAACACTATCCCTCCCCCAGCGAGTGGGGAAGGGATAGTTTATTGCTAAAAGATGAAATTGCCTACTTGAGTGTACGATGTGTCAGGCTGTTTTTTCCTCGAGAATATTGACGATTGAAGATAGTTGATCCTTGAATAAGTTAGGTATTTCGAATTTTTTTGCCTTTTCGCCTCTTATGCGCACAACCAATATTTTATCTAATAACCTGCCCTTGATTTGCACATGCTCGATGGCAGAAAAATCAACTTGCATTATATATAGCGGATTGGAAAACATATCAAGTTCGCAGATAAGGAAAAATTTGCGGAAGTTTTTGTTTGTATAACGGGTATAATCCACTTGGTCAAAGAATTGCAAGGTAGAAATTGGCTAACACAGATCATTCTCTACGAGATTGACGGACAGGTCGGGAGATCTGTCCCTACAAACATGTAGTGTGCCGACACACTTTAAATAAAATGGAGACAAGCATGCTATTAGAAAAAGAACGAACCTTAATTGTAGAATACGGGCAAAAACTGATCCGGGCACAACTGACCACCGGCACTGGCGGCAACCTGAGCCTGATGAACCGGGAAGAAAACCTGGTAGCGATCAAGCCCAGCGGGGTGGATTATTTCGCCATGCAGCCGGAAGATGTGGTCGTGGTGGACCTGGACGGCAACAAAGTGGACGGAAAACTCAAGCCTTCCAGTGAGATCAGTTTCCACGTTGGTCTGCTCAAAAAGCGAGCGGACATCAACGCTGTGGTGCATACCCATCAGGTATACGCCACGACCATCGCCTGCATGGGCTGGGAGCTGCCCGCCGTGCACTATCTGGTCGGCCTGGCTGGCAACAAGGTGCCCGTGGCGCCCTATGCCACCTACGGCAGCAAGGAACTTTCCGACAACATCCTCAACAGCATTGGCCATTACAATGCCTGCTTGATGGCCAATCACGGCATCGTCACCGTGGGCGCCGACCTGGGCGCAGCCTTTGCGGTGGCCGAAGAGCTGGAGCTGGTCAGCCGGCTATATTACCAGACCAAATGTATTGGCGAGCCGGTCATTCTCTCCGACGAGGAGATGGTGGGTGTGATGAAGAAGTTCAATACCTACGGGAATTTGTAGGCTGGGTAAACCTGCACCCTTCGACGAGCTCAGGGTGCGATGATTTTGTGAACGGCGTACCGCAGTTTCGTAGCAGGGTTGGTTTTGGAGAAATGGAAGGGGAAAACTGCCTTTTCTGAAATTACCTCTTGACTTTGTTGTTAAATTTCACTAAAATAGAATTGATGTAGTATTGCTACATTCCCCGTTGTTTTCAGCAGCCTTATTCGGATACCACAGCTTTGCGAGGATGATTTCCTATGGATCAACAGCTGCCTGCTGGCTTGAGTGGAGATACTCTGACAAGAGTACGCAGCCTGCTGCCTTCGCTGTCTCCAGCTGAAAGCAAAGTGGGGCAGTTTGTTCTGGCAGATCCCCGGGAAGTGATCCGCATGACCCTGGCCGAAATCGCCCAGCAAAGCGGAGTGAGCGATGCCACTGCCCTGCGTTTTTGCCGTTCATTGGGTTATGAGGGTTGGCTGGAATTTAAGATTGCCCTGGTGCAGGCGCTGCCTCATTCGCCGCAGTTGATCCATAATGGCGTTTCAGAAGAGGATTCGCCCGGTTCACTGGCCCGCAAAGTGCTGCTGGGCAGCAAACAGGCGATTGATGATACCCTCTCGATCCTCGATTTCGATGTTTTTCAAGCTGCGCTCCGGTTGCTGTTGCAGGCCCGCTCGATTTTGATCACCGGCGTCGGCACTTCGGGGCCAGTGGCTCATGAAATGCACAACCGTCTTATCCGTCTGGGTCTGAATTGTCAGGTGCAGACGGATTCGTATTTGCAGGTCATGCAGGTTGCCCTGCTGACGCCGCAAGACCTGGTGGTGGTCATCTCACAGACGGGCGAATCGGACGACCCGTACCGCACGGCGCTTGAAGCCAAACAGGTTGGCGCGCCAGTCTTGTGCATTACCGGCAATACTCTTTCCCCCCTTGCGCTGATTTCTGATATCGTGCTGCTTTCCGTTTCACAGGAAAGCATGCCCGAAACGATTTCATCGCGCATTGCGCAATATGCGCTGATCCACGCTTTATATATTTGTCTGGCGATGAATTCGATGGACCAGGCAATTGAAAATGAACGGATGATTTGGAACGCCCTGATGCGCAAACCCCCGTTTCAGGCGGGTGAAGCCTGAAAAGAATAAGTCAGGAGGATAGATGACAGAGTCGATTGTTTCAATCAAGGATCTTCAATATCGTTATCGCGGGCAGAAGGAATATGCCCTCGACGGGATTAATCTGGAGATGCCGCGTGGTGAGTTCCTCGTTATTATGGGGCCCAGCGAAGCAGGAAAAAGTACGCTGGCCGCCACCATCAATGGACTGATACCGCATTTTTTTAAAGGGAAATACGTCGGTGAAGTTTCTGTGATGGGGCGCAATGCGAAGGAAAATTCCGTAGCCGAAATGGCAGAGGTCGTTGGTATGGTCTTTCAGGATTTTGAAGCCCAGCTTTTTTCAACCAATGTGGAGCTGGAAGTTGCTTTTGGTCCTGAAAACTTTGCTGTAGAACGGGAAGAGATCGGCCGCCGCATCAAGGAAAACCTGGAATATGTCGGGTTGACTGCATTTGGTCACCGCCCGCCATCGACCCTCTCCGGCGGGCAAAAGCAGAAGCTGGCGATTGCTTCCGTACTGGCCTTGAAGCCTCAGGTTCTGGTGATGGATGAGCCAACCACCGATCTTGACCCGATCAGCAAGATGGGCGTATTTGAAATCACCCACCGTCTGTGCAAACGGGATGACCTGACCCTGATGATCTTTGAACATGAAACGGAGGAAGCCCTTTTTGCGGACCGCGTAGCGTTTATTCACGACGGCAAGCTGGTCAAGATTGGCCCGACGCGTGAGATGCTTTGCCAGGTGGAGATGATGGAAGAGATGGGCGTGATGCCGTTGGGTATCCCCCGTTTCTTCAAGATGATGGGCGCTGCTGAACTGCCGTTGACCCCAGAGGAAGGCGTGAAGGCTTTCCAGGCAAGCGGCTGGAAGGTTGACGAAGCGGCTTACCAGAAAACGGTGTCAGCAGAAAATGCAGATCTGGCGAAGCGGGACAAGCCGGTCATCCAGTGCCGCGACCTTGAATTTTCCTACAATCCTGAAGTGCAGGCCTTAAATGGCATCTCGCTGGAGATTTGTGAAGGCGAAATGGTTGCGATTGTAGGGCAGAACGGGAGCGGCAAGACGACCCTGGCCAAGCATTTCAACGGACTGCTCATGCCGACCAGCGGTGCCGTAACGGTAGACGGTCTGCCGACGATTGACCAGGGCGTGTTCAAGCTCGGTCAGCGGGTGGGCTATGTTTTCCAGAACCCGGATCATCAGATCTTCTCGGAAACCGTGTTTGACGAGGTGGCGTTCAGCCCGCGCCTGCGAAAGATGTCGGAAAAAGAGGTGAAGCAATGTGTTACGGAGGCGCTGAAAGCTGTTGACCTGGTCGGTTTTGAAGAAGAAGACCCGTTTGCTCTTACCAAGAGCGGCCGGCAGCGCGTGGCCGTGGCGTCTGTCCTGGCCGCCAAGCCGGATGTGCTTATTCTGGATGAGCCGACAACCGGCCTGGACTACGCTGAACAGCGCAGCATGATGAACATGGTGCGCCGCCTCAACGAAAATGGCAGCACGATCATTTTCGTTACCCATCATATGTGGGTGGTGGCGGAATATGCCAAAAGGGTGTTTGTGATGAAGGGCGGCAAGGTCATCCTGCGGGGGTCAACCCGCGAGGTGTTCTCACACGGGGATGAACTGGCCGAGGCTTTCCTGCGGCCGCCGCATTTTGTCGAGTTCAGCAACCGCCTCGGGCATACTTTCTTAACCCCGGATGAAATGTCAGACTATATTGAAGGAGTACAGGAATAATGGATGCCGAGATTTATCTGGATAATAACTCATTTATTCATCGCCTGGACCCGCGCACCAAGATCATTACCTTTTTGTTGACGTTTGTGGCTATTCTGTTATTTCAGGACCCGGTATGGATGATTCCGGTGGCCGTCTTGATCCTGCTGCAATTGGCGGTATCAGGCTCATTCAAAAACCTGCGCCGCATTCGTTATATTTTGATCGTGTTGACGGTTTCCAGCATGATTCTGTGGAATTTCTTCTCCAGTGGCGAGACACCTTTGTTCTGGGTTTTTGAAGTGGAGTCTTTTTATTACAGTATCGCCCGTACAGCGTTGATGATCCTGATGATCTCCACCGGGATGATCCTCATCTCGACCACCCGTAACGAAGAGCTGGTGCTGGGGATGATCCGCCTGGGGCTGCCCTATCGCGTGGGATTTGCCATTTCCACTTCCCTGCGCCTGGTGCCGACGATTGCTTCCAGCACGATGACGATCAGCCAGGCACAGCGCAGCCGCGGCCTCGACCTGGACTCAGGCAATCTGGTAGACCGGATCAAGAAATTTCTGCCGCTGCTGGTGCCGGTATTCATCTCGACCATCCGCAATACCAATATCTTTGCCATGGCGCTTGAATCCAAAGGCTTTGGCGCGCGTGAGGACCGCACCTTTTATCTTAATCTCAAAATGCAGAAGGCTGATTATTATGTTTTGGCGTTTGCGATTATTTTCACCGTGGCGTCGATTGTCTTCGCTATTTTGGGGTATGGCAAGATATCGGGCTTAACCTCGTTCTAAATGGAGAAAATGAAATGAATCCTGCTGAAGTCAATGCAATGCTGCCGTTTTTACTGCGGCGTGAAAATGTGGCCCGTTATGACGACGGTGCAGTTATTATTGGCGACCGGCGTAAATACCCGTTTGAAAAAGCCTTTGTAACCTGCCGGGATGTGGAGTGCGTTGCCAAAGCGATTGAAGATATGGTTACCCAGGGTGGGGGGCCGTCCCACGCCGCGGCCTATGCGATGGTGATGGCCGCTCGCCAGTGCGCAGATCAGTCTGCGGCCAAGCAGTTGGCGGCGCTGGACGCGGCCAGCAAGCGCCTGATTGCCACCCGCCCGACCAACACCGCCCTGGCGCGCCGTCTGGAAATGATCATGCAGTTCATCAAGGTTACCCTGGATGGCGGCAGGAATGTGGAGCAGGAACTGCTGGCGTGGATTGAGGCTTTTCGGGATGAGAACTACCGCCGCTATGCCGTGATGGGTGAGCTGGGCGCCAGCCTGATTGATGATGGCGACGGTATTTTGACGATGTGTTTTGCCGAGACGGCTTTTTTGCTCTCGCTGGCAATGGCCAGGCGGGACGGGAAGCGTATCCGCGCCTATACGCCGGAGACCCGACCTTATTTACAGGGCGCACGCCTGACCGCCCCCAGCATCCATGAAATCGGCGTGCCGGTGCAGATCATCGGCGACAATATGCCCGCCTATATCCTTTCCCAGGGCAAGGTGCAGAAATACTTTACCGCCGCTGACCTGGTGACCCTGGACGGGCATGTGGTCAACAAGATTGGCACCTTCCAGAATGCGATTGCCGCCCATTATCACGGCGTGCCCTATTTTGTGTTTGCCTGGCCGGACAAGCTAAAGCCTGACCGCGCCTCGATTGAGATTGAAGAACGCGACCCGGCCGAGATGAAAGCCTGCCGCGGCACGCCGACCACGGATCAGGCGATTGATGCCTATTATCCGGCCTTCGACATCACCCCGCCCCACATGGTTTCGGGCGTGATCACCACGAAAGGCATCCACAGCGCCTATGACTTGCATCGGTATTTTGAATAAAACAGGTTAAGGAGTTTTGCATGAAATCAGCGATCATTACGGGGACAGGGATTTACGAAATTCCAGGCTTTGACCTGGAAAAGAAAACGATCGACACGCCGTATGGGCCAGCATTGGTCAACATTGCCCGCAAGGATGATTTTGAGCTGATCTATCTGGCCCGTCATGGTCTTGATCATTCTACCCCTCCCCACAACATCAACTATCGCGCCAACCTGAAAGCGCTGCAGATGCTGGGCGTGCAGCAAGTGCTTGCCACCTATGCGGTCGGTTCGATCAGCCGAGAGATTCCCCCGATGGCAATGGCCGTGCTGACCGATTTTCTGGACTTCACCCATGGCCGCCCTCTGACCTTCTTCGAAGGCGGCAAAACCGGTTTGGCGCATATCGATTTGAATGAACCGTACTGTCCGGTGCTGCGTGATAAAATGCTTGCTTTGGCACCGAAAGTTGGACTGGACCTGCATCCGGAGGCAGTATATGCTGCAACCAATGGCCCCCGGCTTGAAACCCCCGCCGAAATTCGTATGTATGCCAGGCTGGGTGCCGATGTGATTGGAATGACTGGCGTTCCTGAGGTGGTGTTGGCCAGGGAGTTGAACATGCACTTTGCTGGCGTGGCATATTCGATCAATTGGGCGGCCGGGCTGGAAAAGGAAATCTCCTTCGTTGGCGATAAAATGGGCCATCTGACCGACAAGCTGGCCGCATTGCTTATCCGCACATTACAGGGCGGCGATGCTGCGTATGATTGTCGTTGCGAACAAACTGTGCAATTCATGTACCCACCCCGGAAATAAACCAGCCGTGGGACCTTATGGCATTCTTTCACAGGAGGTGCATATTCAATCTTTTTTCCTTGTTTTACATCGTTGACTTGTTAATTTCTATTTCTAACTTAAGGTAAAGGAGACAGTAATGAAAGAAGTAATTACCATGTGGAAGAACACCCGGATGATCATCCTGGTGGCCCTTTCGGCAGCAATTTATGCAGCTTTCCTGATTGTTTTCAAAGGCGGCATCCCGATTGTTCCGGGCGTTACCGAAGTTCGCCCTGCGAATGTGTTTCCCCCTGTTTTCTCCCTGCTGTTTGGGCCTGCCGGCGCGTGGGGTTCAGCCATCGGGAACCTGATTGGCGACCTGTTCGGCGGTACGCTGGGGATTGGCTCCATCTTCGGCTTCGTCGGTAATTTCTTCCTGGGCTTCATTCCCTACAAGATGTGGGGTTCGGTGTTTGGACTGACCTCGGATGACGTCTCTCCGACGACCAACAGCGCCAAGAAGATTGCCGCTTTCGAAATTGTTGCTCTGGTTGCCTCCGCTGCCTGCGGGATCATCATCGCCTGGTACCTGGATCTGGCTGCCATCGTTCCTTTCGCTTTTCTGGCGATTACCATCACAGTGAATAACTTTGCTGCCGCGGTTGTCCTCGGCCCGATCCTGCTCAGCCTGCTCTACCCGCGGGTGAAGCGCTGGGGGTTGGTCTGGACCGATATAATGGACGTGGAAGATGTAGCTGTGGGCAAAGCCCGCAATCTTGGCTCGATTCTGATGATCGTGGGTGCCATTGGCGGTCTGGTGGTTGGGCTTTTGGTGGCCTCCGGTGTTGCTGGTCAGACCATTTACGGTTTCACCGGTGAGCAGAGCCAGGTGGCTGTGTGGGCGTCTGTGCTGCCCTTCCTCCTGTTGATCGTGGTTGCCAGCGTGATGCTTTCTGGCCGCGAGCAATTTGTTGAGGACGACGAAGATTAATTTTCTTCCGTTGCTTGTTTGCGAGGCTGCCCCATCCATTTTTGGGGCAGCCTTCTGATACATCGCAGAAGTTTTGTAGTAACGACTTGAGTCGTTATGACTGCCTAACCACTTTAGTGGTTACTACAATTTATTCATGAAAGGGTGAACAGGAATGATGCAACCACTCGAAATAGACATTCTTGTGCAGGGCGGCACGATTGTGGCGATGGATGCGGCGCGCCAGGTGATCAAAGATGGCGCCGTAGCAATCAAGGGTTCAGAGATTGTCTGGATCGGAAGCCAGGATGAGATTGGGGCACAGTTTCTTCCCGCCCAAAAACTGGATGCCAGCGGAAAAGTGGTCATTCCCGGCCTGGTCAACACCCACGGGCATTGGGCGATGACATTGTTCCGCGGGCTGGTGGATGATGTGCCCCTGGAAGCCTGGCTGGACAGGATCTGGAAGGTGGAAGCAGCCCAGATCAATGCGGAAACGATGGCGGCGGGCACCGAGCTGGCAATGGTTGAGATGATTCGCGGGGGAACCACCTGCGCTGCCGACATGTACTGGTATTACAACGAGTCTTTCGATGCCGTTCTCCGCGCCGGTTTCCGCATGGTCAACGGTCCCAGCTTTGCTGACATTCCCGGTTTTGAGGAACGCAGAAAGGAATCCTGCAATGCAGCGATTGCCCTGCTGGACCGCTACCAGGGCCAGCCCTTGATCCAGCAGTGTGTGCAGGCCCATGCCACCTATACCACCAATTTGAAAATGCTGGAAGACATTCGTCAAATTGCCGAGGAACGCGGCCTGCTCTTCATCACCCATGCCGCCGAATCAAAAGGGGAAATGGCAATGGTGAAAGAGAAATACGGAATGACACCCATTGAAGTGCTGGACAAGGCCGGTTTGCTGACGGAGAAGACCCTGCTGGCACATTGTGTCCACCTGACGGATGCCGAAATCGAGCGTCTGGCGGAGACCGGAACGAGCGTAGCTCATTGCCCGTCTTCCAATCTCAAGTTATCTTCGGGGATTGCGCGGGTGGCGGATCTGCTCAAGGCGGGGGTGAACGTTGCGCTTGGTACAGACGGCCCGGCCAGCAACAACGACCTGGATATGTTCCACGAGGCGCAGTTGGCCGCCCTGGTGCAGAAGGGCGTTACCGGCGATCCTACTGTCTTGCCTGCCGCGCAGGTCTTCTCGATGATGACAATTGACGGCGCGCGCGCTGTGGGTCTGGCGGATAAGGTGGGGTCGTTGGAAGTGGGCAAGCTGGCTGACCTGGCGGTGATTGACTTTGATGCGCCTAATCTCACCCCGGTTTATGATCTTTATTCCCATTTGATTTATGCTGCCGCGGCATCCGATGTCAGTGATGTGATCATTCATGGGCAGATGGTGATGCAGGACCGGCAGTTGCTGACCCTGGACGAAGAAAAAGTTAAGACGCAGGCGCGCAAGATTGCGGAAAAAGTTCGTCTGATCTAAAAGAGCTTTGCAGAATTCGAATGCCACCTGGCTAGCGCAGAAGATTATAATAGTGCGGGAAGGGATTGATCTGTTGCACGATTAATCCCCACAAATCGGTGGGAGATCGTCAGCAGCAGACCCGAATCGGTGATGGTATGGGGCGTCTGTCCGTTGGCTTGATTCGTGTACCCAGTCTGATGTGTTTTGAGAGTCACAAGTCCTTATAATTAGCTTAATGATACATATCGCCTTTTTTATGGGAGGTGTTGCATGAATCTCATTCGTCATCTTCTGTCAGTCAAGGGACATGATACCTGGTTGGTACGGCCGGACGCGATGGTGATCGACGCTTTACGGCTGATGAAGGAAAAAGACGTGGCCGCGCTGTTGGTGATGGAACACAGCCAATTGGTGGGGATCATCACTGAGCAGGATTATGCCCGCCGCGGGGAAATTGCGGGTCGTTTGGCGCGCACCACGCCGGTGAAAGAAATGATGACACCAGCGCCGATCCACCTGCACCCTGATCAAACGGTGCAGGAAGCGGTTCAGATAATGGGGGACGAGCATATCGGCCATCTGCCGGTGGTGGAGAATGGCGAGGTGATCGGGTTAATCTCCGCTGGCGATCTGTTGCGGGATATCGTTTTTCAGCAGAAGCGGACGATTCAGGATCTTGAAGCGTGTGTGCTGGTCAATACTGCCCGTGGACAGGAACGCTTGAAAGGCTCGAATCAACCGCGTAGATCGGGTTTTCCTGTTGGGAATTGAGACAATCAGTCTGTAACCAACCCCGTAAAAAAAACCGCCCCACAAGCTGACGGGGCGGTTTTGGATTTTGAGTAAATGGGTTACTTCACCTGCATGGAGTGGATCAGATCGTCCAGCTCGTTCAGATGCGGGGTGAAGCTGTCAGCGGGCTGGGTGTTCAGCCAGTTGATGGTTTCTGCCATGTAGGTCAGGTAGTTGTCGCTAAAGGTTTCCCAGTCGTCGCCGGGGATCGCGTCGTCGCCGGGCAGTCCGGCATGAGAAACAGGGAAGACTGCCGAGATGTACCAGGCGCCATCATTCGTCAGCCCCTGGAAGGTGTAGAAGAGGCCGTTGTTGTTGATCGGGTAGATGGCCTGTCCGTACTGGGACAGGAAGCGTACGCCGGAGCCGTTCTGAAAGTCGATATATTTCACATCTGCTGTGAACATTTGCGCCGCATTCCAAATGGGCAGGAAGGGGATGTTTTCCGGCGCGGCGGGGCGGTCGTGGATGAGGGTATTCAGCTCGTCAATGGTTTCCCCGGCATATTCATTGGCGCTGCGGTAGGCGTCTGTTGAGTAGACGTAGACCGTGGGAGTATGCATGCTGCCATCCCAGGCGTAACCGCTGAAATTAAATTCGGTGTGCGCGGGGATCATACCGGCCATGTCTTCCATTTCCGGCTTGCTGGCCGGGTCAACGCCGGAAGCGATGGCATCCGGGTAGACAAAGCGGACGCCTTCAAAGATGATTTCATTCCCTTCAACAGGGGCGGCATGCGCTTCCGCCTCGGCCTGTGTTGCCTGTGGCTGCTGGGCGACAGCGGTTTGCTGTTGTTCAACAAGCGCAACCTGCACGTCCAGGGCGATCTGGGTGGCTTGCAGCGCATCGGCCGTGGCTTGCATCTGGCCGCTGCCAGGAAGCAGGCTGGTCATGCTGCACGCCAGGGTGAATATCATTGCCAGCGCGCCGAGCAGGAAAATCCGAAGCTTCTTCATAAAATTACCTCTTGTGAAAGGGTTTATTGCTTGACCAGATAGCTGGTCATGCCGACATCGCCGCGGCCGGAGCCGTCGGTGAATTGCAGTTTCTCGTCGACTTGCAAGCGGCCGTCAGCCAGCAGGGTGATGGTCTGCATGTTTTTGGCAATGGGGGTCTGCCAGGTGATTTCCAGCGGGCTGGCCTGCGGCACGCCAATTTCGTCCCAGGCGCATTCGTCTTCTTCACAGTGCGTCCACATCTGCACGTAAATGGTGCTGCCGTCCGTGCGGAAGGTCATGCGGGTGACGCCGGGTGCGGCGGGGTCTTCGTTGGTCCAGTTGCCATCCAGGCTGGCATCAGATGCGGCGGGCTGCGGGGCTTCTGCGGCCTCTGCCGGGGCGGCAGCTTCGGTTTCTGCTGCAGGCGCTTCCACTGCTTCAGCGGGGGCGGGGTCAGCGGCCGGGGCGGTAAGCTGGCTGCATGCGGTCAGGATCAGCAGCAGACTGGCGAGTAAAACGAACAAAACTGGTTTTCTGGTTTTCAGACATGTGAACATAGGGATGTCCTTTTTATTAATGGTTTTGCCGGTAGGGTACGCGCTGTCGCAACGACCGGCGCGTTACTGACAGCTTTCATACAAAGGGTTGCAAGGTCTGTACCGCATCCCGTTTGCTTTCAGTATACATGATTTTTGAGGATTTCTGTTTTGTTACAAAGAGGACTAATTTTTGCTTGGAATGATGATAGGTCCTTTCATGACACGGTATGGCAAATGGTTTTTCAGAGGACTTATCCAGTCGTTACTGTATAGTTATTATGGAAGGCGGGCGCAAGCCTTGCGCCCCTACGGATACGCATGTGATCGGTTATATTTGCATGGAATATGCCGCCTGCAATATATATGCATTAAAACAAAGAGGACTATAATCTTTGCATAGCAGGAGGATACTCATGATTGAAAAGATGAAGGGCAGGAAGATTCTACTTGTCTTGATCCTGGTGTTGTGTGTCATATCTATATTTCTTGGGGTAAAAAGCTTTCTGTGGGCGAGAAAACAGGAATCGATCAATATAACTCCCAAAGAAGTTATTGAGGTGTTTCAGGAATCTGGATTTGAAATTGTCAATATTCAAACACTTCGTCAGGAGGAAGTCCCACTAGAGTTTCAGGAAGGGGTTATTTGTTCTGATTTGATTGTTGATGGCATGGAATATGGGGTTTGTGTCGGCGCTACAAATCATTGGAAGGCAGCAAGAGCTATTGCCAAGGAGTTAAATGCATTGGATGATCGAATGGGTGGTGGTTTTGCCTATTTCTTTTATCATGGTTCAGTATTGTTGGGGTTGGACCGCGTGGAACTGAAAAAACTGAAGGGTTGTACAAAGATTTGGAGAACGAATTACATTTAATTTTGGAAGAGCAATAGAAATTGAGGTCATCATTCTTTTTGTAGGGGCGCACGGCGTGCGCCCGCCCTCCTTGGCAAGAACCATCAAACGATCACGTTGCCAATCCATTCATTAACACAACGGGACCAGTTATGCATAATCACCCTGAATATCCAAACCGACGCTCCATCCGTCTTCCTGAGTATGATTACAGCTCACAGGGAGCATATTTTGTCACCCTGGTTACACACCAATGGCAGAATTTGTTTGGGTATATTGAAAATGAAGAAGTTATCCTGTCAAAATTGGGGAAAATCGTTCGCAAAGAATGGATGCGTTCTGCGCAGATACGCAAAGAGTTGGAAATTCATGAAGATGAATTTGTGGTCATGCCCAATCATATACATGGGATTGTATGGATAAAGTCAGAAGGCTTTGTTAAGCCTGAGGTTGAAACGAGGCCGGAGTTCAAACGGAAACCAAAATCGTTAGGAACATTTATTGCCGGGTTCAAATCCAGTGTATCGCGGATTGCCAGGCAGGAATTGGACATAACCAACATCTGGCAGCGGAATTATTATGAGCACGTTGTCCGGGATGAGGCAGATTGGGACCGGATCGCATTATACATTCAGGATAATCCGAGGAAGTGGGAAGAGGATCGGTTTTTCAATGACAGGGCATGAGGAATAGTGGCCTAGGGGATATAACCAATCTTTAGGTTATAGTTTGCAAGGGAGGCGGGCGCATAGCATCCAATGCTTTGTTGGAAGCCTTGCGCCCCTACAAGGTGATGAAATTGATTAGCGAGGGTTCCACTAAAGGGATAATTGTATGATGGATAAAAAAGAACTGCTGGCAATCTTTGACCGGGAAATGCGCATGGATCTGCGCTTGCCTGGAATGACTTATGAGCAAACCGGGCGCATCGTCCGGGACTATAGTCTGACAGAGAATACCGGATTCATTGATTATTCTGCGCTTGATGAAACCTGTGCTGATGCCGAGATCGATGCGCAGACGGCTTATTTTCAATCGCGGGGGATGCCGTTCGCCTGGAAAGTTTTTGATCATGATCGCCCGCCTGATTTACGCCAACGCCTGGCCGCACGGGGGTTCACGATTGAAAAGCCCAACGCCTTAATGATCCTGGATCTGGATAATGCTCCTGGCTTCTATTGGTCAATGGCGCTGCCAGATGATGTAAAGCGGATCATGGATCGGGCCGGGGTTGAGGATATTGTCCGCCTGGAGGAGGAAGTTTACCAGTCGCCGCGGGGTTGGCTGAGAAAACATCTGTTCCATATCCTGGATACCTCGCCAGACCAGATTAGTTTTTATGCGGTCTCCATAGATGACAGGATTGTGTCTGCGGCCTGGATTTCTTACTACCCGGCGACCCAATTTGCCAGCCTTTTGGGCGGCGCAACCTTGCCTGAATTTCGCAAACGCGGTTATTACACCGCTTTGTTCGTGACTCGCGCCCGCGAGGCGCGCCAGCGGGGCTGCCGGTTTTTGACGGTGAATGCCAGTCTGATGAGTGCGCCTATCCTTGAAAAGCATGGTTTTCAATGTCTGGGTTTTTCCACGGTTTGCCGGTGGACACCTGAACAGGTTTTAATTGTGGGCGAACCCTAAATAGGGTCTTTGCCCTTTCTTCTCTCTCATCGTATAATCAAGAACGACGGAAGCTTTTCAGGAGTGGTGCATGCCTACAAAACGGACGACTTATTTTCTTCTGGCGATATTCGCCGGCCTGGTGATCGGGCTGGCGTTTGGCTGGTTTGTAAAGCCCGCCGCAGTGCGCCGTGTGGCCCCGCAGCACCTGCGCCAGGATTACCAGACCGATTACGTACTCATGGTTGCCGAGACGTACGCCAGCGAGGGCAATGCCGCCAGTGCCGTCGAGCGCTTGCATTTTCTGGGGGATGAGCCGGTGAATGTTTACGTCCGTCAGGCGATGCTTACCGCCGGTCAGACCGGGTACAGCCAGCAGGATGTTGAGACGATGAATGCTCTGTCAATGGCTTTGCAAAGCTGGATTCCACAGCCGGACGAGGACATTCCGTGAACGAGAACCGCAATAACTGGTTCCTGCTGACCGGCATTCTGATCGGCCTTGTGCTGGGGGTGTTGTATTCCCTGGTGGTCAATCCCGTCACCTATGTGGACGCCAGCCCGGCTTCGCTTGGCCCGGCCGATCAGGATGAATATCGCCTGATGGTGGCACTGGCGTATCGCGCCGACCGCGACCTGGGGCGGGCGCAGGCTCGCATGCGGTTGTTTGACGATGAGAACCCGGCCTATACACTGGGCGCACAGGCCCAGCGCACGCTGGCGGATGGTGGAGACGCGGATCTGGCGCGCGCCCTGGCGCAGTTGGCCGCGGATTACAATAATCCCCTGCCGATTGCAGTGGTGGCTGCTACCGAGACGCCAGGGATCACGCCCACCCCGCCGGAAGCGCAGATGCTGCAAGAAACCGCCACCCCGCAAGTGACCGCTACCCCGCTGGTAACCTTTACCCCGCGCGCCACCCTGCGCTCGCTGCCCACCCTGGCCGCGCCGTTTGACCTGCGCCAGCGCGAGATCGTCTGCGACCCTGCTATCCCGGAGGGATTGCTACAAATTGAGGCCGTGGATGGCAATGGCGATCCCCTGGCCGGTGTGCAGGTGCAGGTCACCTGGAGCGACGGCGAAGACCTGTTCTATACCGGCTTGTATCCCCGGGTCAGTCCGGGCTATGCGGATTTCCAGATGGAACCGGATATCGTTTACAGCCTGCGGGTTGGCGAAGCTGGCGAGACGGTGACCGGCCTGTATACCTCGCCCTGCGAAGATGGTGAGGGGAACAGCTATTGGGGCGGTTGGCTGCTGCGCTTTGGGCAGCAGTAAGCGGAATTGAAATAAAAAATCTCCTGCAATTTTGCAGGAGATTTTTTGTTTACCGTTCTATCTCAATTTCTTCCAGTTCCAGCTTCTTCGTTTCCTGGGGATTGAAGATGAGGATGATCGCAATCGGGATGAACATCACCGAGCCGGTGATCACCCAGAACCATTCCATGGTGGGGAAAGCTTTGAGCAGGACGGCAGCCAGCGCCGGGCCGACCACATACGAGATGCGCGCCACGGTTGTCGTCCAGCCCATGCAGGCGCCGCGCCGTTCGGTGGGGAAGACTTCCGGTACGTACACCACGATCCAGGTGTAGGTGAAAGAGGTGAAGAAGCCGCTCAGCGCGGTGATGATCGCCAGGAAGGTCCCGTTTGCAAAGCCCATCAGGGCCACATTCACGATCAGCAGCAGGCTGCCAATGATCATGGCTGGCTTGCGGCCAATTTTGTCCATGATCGTGCCGGCAGCCACCCCCCCGGTCATTGCCATGATCAGCGTGCCCAGCAGCACCAGCGACCACTGCGAAAGCGGGTAGCCTTTGATGGTCATGAAATAGTAACCAGCCCAGTAGTAGAGGAACTGGTACACCAGCCAGGCCAGCCACACCGCAGCGGAAATGGCAATATAGCGGATATCCTGTTTGTTGATCACGCCCACCCCAAAGAAGTGGTTTTTACGGGTGCCGGCGCGGCGTTCGCTCTGGATGATCTGGAAGCGCTTGGTTTCTTTCATGAAGAACCACATCACGATTAGCGGGATCATTAAGATGAACATGCTGCCGTACATCCATTTCCAGCCCAGGCCGAGGGTGTTCATGATGAAGGGTGGCAGCAGCGCTTGCAAGGGGATCAGGCCGATCACGTACACGATGGAAACATATTTAGCCCGCTTGTGCGCCGGGGATTCTTCGCTGACCGGGATGGTCCACATGTTGGAGACGGTGGCAAACAGGGCGATGGTGTAGGCCATCATGAAGAAATGAATGGTCGGGGTGAAAAGGACGATGCCCAGGGAGGAAAGCCCCATGAAGAGGATCAACACGAGCTGCGACCACTTGCGGCCGATAATATCATTCAAGCCATTCAGGAAGAAGATCAGGAAGGTGAAGGAGAGGTAGGCTGCTTCCAGCCAGGAGAATTCGGAGGCGGTGATATTGTATTCTTCGAGAATATAGGGAATGGCAGTGGTCTTGACGGTGGAAATGTATTGATCCATGATCGCCACCAGCCCGGTGAAGATCATTAAATAGATCAGATAAGAACGTCCTCTGGTTTTGGTGGTACCATTTGCGATTGCTTCTTCTGTAATTACAGCCATATTTGACTCCTTGTGAAGAAAAAAGAATAAGATGAATGCTTTCAGGATGTTGCCGGTGTTTTGGCGCGGATAGCTCGATAGGCGCGTTTTCCATTGACTTCCAGTAGAGTATCTTTCGTATAACGCATCATTCCCTTTCAGATAGCGATAGTACACCCGCGGTTATACATTGGGGTGTGGAACAGGAAGCTGCTGAAATTGAGGAGACTGAGCCGGGGGTAAGAAGGGATGAATAATAGCAGGAAAAAGCAGGTGAAAAAGCCAGACTCAGTGTGTTGCGATTTTATCATATTTTAGTGAAGTGGAGAAACACTTTGTTCTTTTATCGCGAAACTAGGGGGGCGAAGGGCAGAAAGCAATGAACACAATCAGAGATTACTTCAACTTCAATTGGTATAAATTCGTCTCATGTCTTTTGAAACCCAGCTTTTGATACAGTCTGTTGGCCGCTGTCCGCGCCGGGTTGGACGTGAGGTGGATGGAACTTACTCCCAGCTTGCGGGCATGGTTGATGCAGGCCACGGTCAACGACTCGCCGATGCCTTTGCCGCGCCGGGATTCGTCCACGACCACATCCTCAATCCAGGCTTTGAGTCCGCTGGGCACGCGGAAGACGGTCAGGGCGGCCATGCCGATGATCGTCTCGTCAGCCTGGCGGGCGAGGAAGAGGGTTGTGGCGCTGGAGGAGAGCATTTTGTCCAGTTCGGCCATGTCCGGCGGGGGGACAGCGGTGAGCTGCGCCATCAGGCGCTGCATGGCGGTGAGGAGCTCGTCGCTGGCCTCACGGGCCTGTTCGAGATGGATTTCTGGGTGCACGGGAATTAAGCTCTGGCTGTCATTGACGTAACATTGGAAGATGGTCGTTTGATTTCTTTTCCTATGAGCAGTTCGGCCGGGATATCCAGCCCGGTGTGCAGACGACGGATCATGGCAAGCGAGAGTCCTCGTTTGCGCGCGAACACTTCTGAAACCCGCTCTTTGCTGCCCAGGTAGGGGATCAAGTCTTTGCGGCTGAGGCCGCGGCTTTCCATGTAGTATTCCAATACCTGTACCGGGTCATCGGGCAGAGGGATGGGGAAATGTTTGGCTTCATAGGCTTCAACCAGGGTGACCAAAACGTCCAGGCGGTCGCCTTCAGGGCTTTCAAGGGAAGCATCTAACAGTTCTTCGATTTTTTGTAAGGCGGCCTGGTAATCCGCTTCGTTGCGAACAGGTTTGATATCCATTTTCATCTCCTCAAATCCTGGTTACATCAATGCGCTCATATTCCTTGTGTGTTTCCACAAATCGAATATAGACAACGGCATGTTGGTAAATGACCACAACTACTAATCGGTAACGATTGCCCTTAATATTGAAGACAACCCGGTTGTTTGCAACAATGCTGGCATTATGGTAAATCGCTTTGATATCGGCAGGGCTTTTCCAGTCAGCGCGTGCCACATCAGCGTACCAGGTTTGCAACGGAACAGCAGCATCAGGATGCTTTTCCCAAAACTCTCGCAGTGTACGCCGGCTGATGATCCTCATGCTGGAATGATTATAGCACAAAGTTACCGTTTTGGTAACTTTTGTACTCCTTTCTTTGTTATTTTATCTGAGTGATTCCCAAAGGAATTTCTGGAAACGAATTCACCCATGATGTTTGAATATAAAAATATAGTGATCTGAATGATCCATTGGGAAGTTTTCTTTTCGTTCCTCGCGGACTATTCCTGACAATTGGATGTCAATATTTCCCCAATGATTTTCTTGTAACACAGTCTTTGCTCTTTGTATTCCTCGTGCGATTTTTCTGGTGTAGCTGGATGACTTGAAGGAATTATATCTGTTTTTAGCAAATGGAGATTGATTCAAATTCAAGCAGCTTCCTGTCGGGGTGGCGGACAGGTCGGGAGACCTGTCCCTCCCTTAATGGATTGTGGGGATTGCCCCCATCCTTGACACCTCCACTGAATCCCACTATACTCACTGAGTGACTATGATGATGAAAAACGGACCTGCCAGCAACCTTTCCCCGGAGTATCTCTTGCTGGGCCTGCTTGCCCAAAAGCCAGCCCATGGTTACGAACTGCACCAACGGCTGACCGAGGAGTTCGGGCATATCTGGCACATCAGTCTCAGTCAAACCTACAATATTCTCAAACGCCTGGAAAAACAGGGCGCCATCGCCGGCGAAGACGAACAGCAGGAAAACCGTCCCGCACGGCGTTTTTTTGATCTGACGGCGGAAGGCCGCCAGCGTTTTGACGCCTGGCTGGACTCTACTGTAGGGTGCAGCACCCGCGCCATTCGGGTGGGTTTCCTGACCCGCCTGGCGTTTGCCGAAAGCCTGCACCCAAAGCTGGTGCCCGGCCTGTTGGAGCGTCAGATCATCAAGGTGCAGGATGGCATGGCCCGCCTGCAAGCAAGCCTGGCCGACCTGCCTGCTGAACAAACCTATAATCGTCTGGCGCTGCAATTGCGCGTACGCCAGCTCATACCCATGCTGGACTGGCTGGCAGAATGTCAGGCGGTATGGCGCGAGAACGGCAATTTCAAAACCCTTTCGCTGCCCTGATTCAGGGCCATTCTAAATTTTATGAGGTAGATCATGTCAAAAAATATCGTACGTTTTTTATCTTTCGCTCTCCTGGCAGCTGTTTTGCTGGCGGCCTGTGCGCCGCAGACCCCGGCTCCGGAGCCGGCAGCAGTCATGGAAATCACGCCGACCATCGAAATGCAGGCTTCCGAGTCGCCGCCGATGGCGACGGTTGATGTAAACCCTGCCCCTATCGAACCGGGCGGCTTCACCGTGGTGGATGCTTTGGGACGCGAGGTTTTTTTTGAGCGCGCTCCTGAGCGCATGATCCTGACTGGCAAAGCCTGGTTCCTGCTGGTGGATGCGTTGTATGTTTTCCCCGAAGCGGATGAGCGTCTGGTGGCGATGGGAAAGACGAACCAGGCCACCATGGATTTCTTCCCGCTGGTGGATGAGAATTTTGATGGCAAGGCTGCCCTCAGCCATGAAGTCAATGCGGAAGAAATGGCCGCCCAGCAGCCGGATGTGGTTTTCATGAAGAGTTATCTGGCCGAGAGCGACGGCAAGCCGCTGGAAGAGCTGGGCATCCCGGTCGTATATCTTGACCTGGAAACCCCCGAACAGTATCAACGGGATCTGGCAACGCTTGGACAGATCTTCCAGAATGAAGAACGTACTCAGGAAGTGCTGGCATATTTCCAGAGGATGGCAGATCAAGTGACCGACAAGACGGATACCCTGAGCGATGCCGGCCGCCCATCTGTGCTGCTCATTTATTACAATGAGACCGACGGGCAGGCCGCCGTGCAGGTTCCTCCGCTATCCTGGCTGCAAACCACGATGGTTGAGATGGCCGGCGGGCGGCCCGTATGGAAAGATATTGAACTGGGCAAAGGCTGGACGACGGTCAATTTTGAGCAGATCGCCGTGTGGAACCCCGACAAGATCTTTGTGGTTGCCTACAAAATGCCGGTCGAAGAGGCTGCTGATGCCATTCGCAATGATGCCAACTGGCAGGCGCTGAAAGCGCTGCAAATGGGTGAAGTGTATGCCTTCCCCGGTGATTATTTTAGCTGGGATCAGCCGGACACCCGCTGGGTGCTGGGCCTGAACTGGCTGGCTTCCAAAATCCAGCCTGGCTTGTTTCCCGGCATGGATATGGAATCGATGACCTATGATTTCTATGCTACACTTTACGGGATTGACGCGGATGCCTTCGAAATTATCGTTTCACAGATCACTGGTGATTACCCCTAAACTGGAAGAAAGTGTCGTTTTTGAATCAATCTATTGTGAAACCCCCTGAACGAAAACACCCCGGCCTGCAGGCAAGCCCGGAGCGTCTGCTCCTTGTTTTGCTTGTCGTGATGGTCGGGGTGTTTATGTTCTCGCTCTTTTTGGGACGCTACCCCAAACTGGGGTTGATGTCCTTCCAAAGACTGGCAGAGGATGATCTGGCACGGCGGTTGATGTTCAATCTGCGCCTGCCGCGCCTGATCACGGCCCTGCTGCTGGGGATGTCACTTTCCGCGGCAGGCAATGTTTTCCAGATGATCTTTTCCAACCCGCTGGTCGAGCCTGGCTTTTTGGGCGTTTCGCAAGGCGCAGCCTTTGGGGCGGCGTTGAGCATCATCGTTTTGGGCAGCTCGGCGGCGGGTACGCAAACCTCGGCGCTGATGTTTGCCTTCATCGGCCTGGGCAGCTCGTACCTGCTGGCGCAGCGCATCCGCTTCGGCGGCTGGGTGCTGCGCCTGGTGTTGTCGGGCATCGTCATTTCAGCCTTGTTTTCGTCTGGCCTGGGGGTATTGAAATATATCGCCGATCCGCTCAGTCAGCTGCCCGAGATCACCTTCTGGCTGCTGGGCAGCCTGGCGCATGTCACCTGGCCGGACGTGCGCAACATTTTTATCCCGGTTTTGCTGGGTCTGTTGGTCATCTATCGGATGCGCTGGCGGCTGAACCTGCTCTCGCTGGACGATACCATCTCCTTCTCATTGGGGGTTGCCCCTGGTCGGGAACGCACCCTGCTGCTGGTGGCGGCCGTGGCCGTGACGGCGGCGGTGGTCTCGGTGGCCGGGATGGTCGGCTGGGTGGGCCTGATGGTGCCGCACCTGGCGCGGCGCTTGTTTGGCGCCAATGCGCGCTACACCACCACAGGATCGATGCTGATTGGCGGTACTTTCGCCATGCTCAGTGACGGTATCGCCCGTACCCTGCTGACCGGCGAGATTCCCCTGGGTATTCTTACCTCCCTGATCGGGGCGCTGTTGTTCATTTTTCTGATGATCTCCCAGAATGTGCGGGTGACCGAATGAGCAATGTACTGCTGGCCTTTGAGAAGATCGCCTTTGCCTATGACGCCAACGGCAAGACCGTGCTGAACGAGCTTTCCCTGGAAGTGGAACAAAATACAGTCACCGCCATTCTTGGCCCCAACGGGGTAGGCAAGACCACCCTGCTGCATCTGGCCCTGGGCTGGCGGGTGCCGCAGCGCGGGCGGGTGCTGCTGGACGGGAAACCGCTGAATACGTACTCGCGCCGTGAACTGGGACAGTGGATCGGTCTTGTGCCGCAGTATGAACACGTCTCGTTTGATTATTCTCTGCTGGAATATGTGCTGTTGGGGCGGGCACCATACCTGAAGCCGCTTTCGATGCCCGGCCGCAAGGACACGGAGCTGGCCGCCGAAGCATTGAAGACCGTCGGTATGGCAGACATGATGCACCGCCGCGTGACCGCCCTGAGCGGCGGCGAGCGGCAGCTGGTGCTGCTGGCGCGCGCCCTGACGCAGCAGCCCCGTTTGCTGCTGCTGGATGAGGCTACCTCTCATCTGGATTTGAGCAACAAGCTCCGTCTGATGGATGTGGTGCAGAATCTGACCCATGAGGGCATCACCGTGGTATTGACCACCCACGAGCCGGAAGTGGCCGCTTCGATTGCCAGCCACCTGGTGTTGATGCGCGCTGGCAAGGTCGAGCATTCCGGCCCGATTGAAGAAGAATTTACCGGCGAACGGTTGACCGTCACGTACGGCGTGCCGGTGGAGGTTAGTGAAGTCTCTGGCCGTTTGATCGCCCTGTGGGGACATGAAAACCTGCATCGCAAGAGGAATCGTGATGGACAATAAAGGCAAATTGATCATTATCAGCGGCTGGCGCGGCAGTGGAAAAACGACTTTCTGCCGCAGGGTGATCGCCGCTGCCGGGGAGCGCGGCTGGCAGGCTGCGGGGGTGCTTTCCCCGGCGGAATTCAAGGGTGGCACGAAAAGCGCCATCCTGATCGAGGATATCACCACCGGAGAACGCCGCCAGATGGCGTATTGGCCGGCGGCCCTGGAAGGACAGCGCCCGGAAGAGGTATGCACGGATGAAAACCCTTACGATCCCAACTGGAAGCCGCACTGGATCTTCGACAAGGAAAAGATGGCCTGGGGGGAAGAGATTCTTGCCGCTGTGGATCAGTGCGACCTGCTGGTGATCGATGAGCTGGGGCCGTTTGAGCTGGTGCATGGCGAAGGCTGGGTATCCGGTCTGCGCCTGCTGGACGCCGGTGATTACCGCCTGGCAATCGTCGTCATCCGCCCGGAGTTAATCGAGCAGGCCCGTCAGCGCTGGCCGCAGGCCAGCGTGGTGGAGCTGCGAGAGCCGGAGGATATCCCCGGTGTGTTTGAGATCGTGAAGGGGAATTTACCAGGAGAGTGTAAATGAATGAAGTATTGACAATTATTGCAAGGATTGAGGCGAAGGCTGACAAGGTTGACCTGGTGAAGGCTGAGCTTTTGAAATTGGTCCCCGTGACGTTAAAGGAAGCGGGCTGTATTCAGTATGATCTGCATCAGGATATTGATAATGCAGCGGTGTTCTGGTTCGTGGAGCAGTGGCAAAACGCCGAACATTTGAAGCAGCACGCGCAGAGCGCGCATATCGCCGCGTATCGGCAGGCGACAAAAGGGGCGATCTCAGTTTCCGAAATATGCAAGGTGATGAAGATCTCGTAAGATAGTGAAGGGGAGAGAAGCTTGTGAGAAAGAATTGTTGAGGAAGCGATTGGGATATTTGAAAGATCAATATGAAAAAAGTGAACCTGAAAAACACTCGACTAAATTTTTTTCTCAAGTTGCTGGGTATAGTAATTGCTTGCTTTTTCATTCTATATCTTTGCGAAGCTTTTCCCAGATTCATTACATTTTCATTCCCTCCTCCCACTGATGATTATCCAGTTGTAGTTTGGATGTATCCAACATATTCTGTGATACGACCTGGTAATACTAGATTTTTCACCTGGAATCAATTTGCAATTCTTTCCTATGAAAGTATTCCGGAAGCAGAAGCCAGACAAAATATATTTGATTATTTTGATCAGGAATTAATGAAAGAAGGCTGGGTGCAGGGTCAGAGTGAATATGATCCTGAAATGTATAGGAATTGTTACGACGGGAAAATATTCTCAGAAGCCCTATTCTTGAGTCAAAACGCGGATTTTTCTCGAGATGGGTATGTTGTTTATAGAAAGAGAAATCAACCGTCTTTTGTTAGCAGCAAAGAAAATGATGAAATTTGCTTGGCTGTTTGGAGACATTGGGAACACGTGCCCGGTGTGTTCAATGTAAAAATATTCACAATAAAACCTTCACCTCATACAAAGTTCATTTTCCGCACCAATTTTCAATCTGTTAAATAATCCAACCTTGCCATTGTAGGGGCGCATGGCGGCCAATGCTTTGTTGGACGGCGTGCGCCCCTACGAATTTTTAGGTTCTCTGGGAACTGCCGTGAAAAGTTGATGCTCTACACCAAATATGGAGATAAACCTTGCCTTCCCCCCGATATCTGGAGTGATTTTGCTCGTCGCCGCGGAAAATCACGGCGATTCCCAATGAGCCAGTTTTTAAGATAGTTTTTTGCGATTAAGATCTGTTATAGTGTATTTGTAAATATGAGGATAATAATTACCTTGTGTGGTAAGTGAGATGCTTTAGTGGGAGTATGCAATGAAAGTGGTGTATGAATATTCGCATTTTGGCGGCTCGGAGGTTCTTACTGTCCGATATCCACAGCATGAGCAGGCGATATATGAGATCCTTACAAAGGTGAAAGCAGAGCGCATTGTAAAATATCAAGATGATGTTTCATTTCAACAATTACTTTATTCCCCTGAAAACATGTATGCCCAATTTCGTCACTACTTCAATGCCATCGGCTTTGAAGAAATCCGGGATACGTACACTATCTCCATCCCCAATCATGACCATGAAATACCAGGGGCTTATAAACAGGTCGATTTTGTGAAGGACAAGGTGCTGGTTGAAGTGCAGTTTGGCAAATATGCTTTTATGTTTTATGACATGGCGAAATTTCAGTATTTCTTCAACGAGAATAAAGCAGATGTGGGGATTGAGATTGTTCCTTGTCATTCTTTACAGAAGCAAATGTCGAGCGGGGTGTCGTATGGCGAGCAGCTTGTCTATGACATTGAGCGGTTGAAACGACATTTTCCAGCTGTGCCGGTTAAAATCATGT